>Ga0070741_10002556_pt1 | contig 48407 bp, 52 predicted proteins | sample Coa_R1_4_FD_66440 | JGI IMG/M metagenome (GOLD analysis project Ga0070741, IMG submission 66440) | Surface soil microbial communities from Centralia Pennsylvania, which are recovering from an underground coalmine fire - Coalmine... | ecosystem: Environmental > Terrestrial > Soil > Unclassified ... | reverse complement strand
TTCACCATCCACGCCGGCGTCCGCCTCGGCTACATCCACCTCACCGCCAATCGCGTCACCGGCATCGTGTCGCGCGGCGGCTCGATCATGGCGAAGTGGTGCCTGTCGCGGCACAAGGAATCGTTTTTGTACGAGCGCTTCGACGAGATCTGCGACATCATGCGCCGCTACGACGTGTCGTTCTCGCTGGGCGACGGCCTGCGCCCCGGCTCGATCGCCGACGCCAACGACCGCGCGCAATTCGCGGAGCTCGAGACGCTGGGCGAGTTGACCAAGGTCGCCTGGGACAAAGGCTGCCAGGTGATGATCGAAGGCCCCGGCCACGTGCCGATGCACAAGATCAAGATCAACATGGACAAGCAGCTGCAAGAATGCGGCGAGGCGCCGTTCTACACGCTCGGGCCGCTGACCACCGACATCGCGCCCGGCTACGACCACATCACGAGCGCCATCGGCGCCGCCATGATCGGCTGGTTCGGCTGCGCCATGCTCTGCTACGTGACGCCGAAGGAGCACCTGGGTCTCCCCGACCGCGACGACGTCAAGGAAGGCGTCATCGCCTACAAGATCGCCGCGCACGCGGCTGACTTGGCCAAGGGGCATCCTGCGGCGCAACTGCGCGACGACGCATTGAGCCGCGCGCGCTTCGAGTTCCGCTGGCAGGACCAGTTCAACCTCGGCCTCGATCCGGACACCGCGCGCGAATATCACGACGAGACGCTGCCCAAGGAAGCGCACAAGGTGGCGCACTTCTGCTCGATGTGCGGGCCGAAGTTCTGCTCGATGAAGATCACGCAGGACGTAAGGGACTATGCGGCGGGCTTGCGCGACAACGAGAAGGCCGCGCTCGGCCTCGGCTCCCCTCTCCCGCTTGCGGGGGAGGGTCAGGGAGGGGGCCTGTCACAGCGCGAGGCCGAAGCCGGCATGCGCGAGATGAGCGAGAAGTTCAAGGCGATGGGCGAGCAGGTGTATGTCGATGCGGCGAAGGTGAAGGAGAGTAATAAGGCGTTGTAGGCGGGGGCATGCGTGCCGGAGGTCATCATTGTCGCCGGACCAAATGGCGCGGGAAAGACGAGCTTTGCCAACAAGCACTTCGATGTGCCGAGACCGGGGTTCGTCTACCTCAATGCGGACGAGATCGCCCGCAGCCTCGACCGCACGGGCCTGTCTCAGCCGGAGCTCGATATCCGTGCTGGTCGCGAGATGCTGACGCGGATCGACGCCCTTGTTGCTGCGCGCCTGTCTTTCATGCTCGAAACGACCTTGGCGTCGCTCGGTTATGTTCGCAAGCTCAGGCAATGGCGCGCGGCCGGATACCGAACCGCTCTCATCTATCTGCGGCTGCCGAACGTTGAAATGTCGCTTGAAAGAGTACGCCGGCGGGTCGCGTGCGGCGGCCACGGCCTCCCGGAGAGCGTCATCCGGCAGCGGTTTGCCAAGAGCGTCGATTATCTGGAAAGGTACTACAAATCCGCTGTCGACGAATGGTATATATGGGACAGCTTGGAGGGCGACTTCCGTCGCGCCGAAGCATGGAACGACTGACGGATACGATCATCGATATCGAAGAAGTGCAGGCGGAGCTTGACCGGGCCGCCCGCGACGCCCAGAGCGGACCTGCCGAGGTGCGCGCGGGACGTTTTATTCATGAAGCGGCCGAGAAGGTCAACGGCGGCACGGACCATTCCGTTGCCAAAGGATCGTAGCACGGTAACGACGAGACGCTGCCCAAGGAAGCGCACAAGCTGACGCACTTCTGCTCGATGTGCGGGCCGAAGTTCTGCTCGATGAAGATCACGCAGGATGTGCGGGATTACGCGGCGACGCTGAACGATCCGGCCTTCTCCCCTCCCCCGCTTGCGGGGGAGGGTCAGGGAGGGGGTCTGTCGCAGCGTGAGGCCGAAGCCGGCTTGGAGCAGATGTCGGGTCGATTGAACTGATCAGGTTCGGGTGCAAAAAATTGAAATGCGACCCCATGTTCCCGGAGAGAGGCCGCGTGCTGTGGGATGGCATTAGCTTGGAAGAAGCCGTTCCCAGCTGGAAGCAAATGCCCAATGGAGACAAGCCACTCATAACGATCTTCGGTCGCGAAACGTTTATCGGCGAAGAGATCGCCGAACTGCGAAGCGATCCGATTTTCCAAGCAGCGAGTGAGCCAGTACCTAGCCTCGCCACCAAACTATAAATCCTAAAATTGCAGCGGCCAATGCGGAAATCGCTGCAGCGATCGGCTGCCAGTACGACCCCATAGCTAATGGCGGCAACAAAGCTGCCCAGCATGCAAGACCTGCTGACAACAATGCAGCAACGATGCTCAGCAGTTGAAACCTTCCTGACATTTGATCCGGAGCTTCGCCGGTCCATTTTTTGCAGATCTTTTCAAGGTCGACATACGTTGCAGCACTCCCGTCGTCGCCACTTTCTCGAACATATTTAATTAGAGGGAGCGTGGCCTTATATGAATTTGGCAAAACGTCGCCCCAATATGCATATGACACACGTTTCGAAAACGCACCCTGATTGATCCCAACCGAAATTAATTCACAGACATTCAAGAAAGCGCGGACCTTTTGGTAGCCTGCCGTTTTCGCGAAGTCAGACATTGAAGGATGCGAAAGTATTGTCGGAGCAATCTTTTTAAAATCGTTGTACAGGTCGATCAGCGTTTGATCCATTTCGGTTTTAAGAAAGAAATCGATTGCAGCCCGGCGGCGCGCAATATCTCGCTGGGTAAGGATTGCTAGGAAGGCAATAATCGCGGCAACGACGGCGACAATTGCTGTCGCGAGCGGCGCAAATTTAGCCGCAGTTTCGAAAAACTCTATCCATGTCATATGGGCCCCCACGCTGCGACCTCGCGCCAGACAAGGCGCTACAACTCCACATCAGCGCTTCGAATGCGCAAATAGAATCATCCCGATCCTTCCATGCGGCGGCGCCAGACTTTTTCTTCCTTGGCATGACAGTAGCTCATAGAAATAATAACGGGCCTCGCACGCGCTCCGTTGCGTGCAGGTCACAAGTGCTAATTGGCGCGGTCAAAAACGTCCGACCCGCGCAGCGTTTTGATCGTTCCGTCCGGGTCGACGTAGACCAGTCGCCACCGCGTTGAGATTCGGCTTCCGGCGACTCTGCCTGTCCATCTCGTCACGGTGTTGCATTTCGTAAACGTAACGACGAAAAAAAGCTTCGCTCCAGTAACCCGTCCCGTGACGTCGTAGGGCTGTCCCGCGCACTCGAAACCGGCGGCCTGATTTACATACTGGCCTGTAAATTTCCCCGTCGCGTCCACGCTCGCGATTGTCATTTGCGAGCCGCGCTGGTTCTTCCAGGTCGAATTTCCTGGCAGCCCTTGCGCATTAGCTCCGAAAGCGATCGAACAGAAAATAACGACTAAGAACGGGAGAAGGCGCTTCATGGATCACCTCTGACCGCAAAAATACATATGCAATCATAGCGAGAATGGCGTCTGCCGCAATTAGAAGTCCAAAAACACTCCCTGAGATATATTCCTACCCGGTCAAGGCGGCCGCCCCATCCTTCGCGACGCGGCCTGACGGCCGCTCCTCAGCAAGCGTAGCCCGGATAAGCGCAGCGAAATCCGGGGCCGGTCTCGCCGCGCGCAACCCCGCATTGCGCTTCGCTCCATGCGGGCTACCGACTACCCGGTCTAGCAAGCGTAGCCCGGATGGAGCGCAGCGAAATCCGGGGCCGGTCTCGCCGCGCGCAACCCCGCATTGCGCTTCGCTTCATGCGGGCTACCGGCTACGCCCCCGCCTCCGCCGCATAACACCCGCGCTCGATCTCCTCGATGAGCAAGCGTAGCCCGGATGGAGCGCAGCAAGCGTAGCCCGGATGGAGCGCAGCGAAATCCGGGAGCGACCTCTCCGCGCGTCCCCGCATTCCGCTTCGCTTCATGCGGGCTACCGACTACGCCCCCGCCTCCGCCGCATAGCAGCAAGCGTAGCCCGGATGGAGCGCAGCGAAATCCGGGAGCGACCTCTCCGCGCGTCCCCGCATTCCGCTTCGCTCCATGCGGGCTACCGCCCCCGCCCCTCCTCCGCCGCATAACAGCCGCGCTCGATCTCCTCGATGAGCGGCCGCCCCGCCGGCCGCCAGTTAAGCTCGGCGCGGGCTCGGCGGGCGCGCACGCGGCTGTTCGAACCCATGGTGTCCTCGGCCGGGCCCTCGCCCCATTCCGCCGCCGCCTCCTCGACCGTCATGCTCTGCGTCCGCGGGCCCAGGCCCAGCATGCGGCCGATCGCCTCGCACACCTCGCGCATCGAGTTCTCGCCGTTCTCGGCGAAATAGAAGGCGCCCGCCGGCGCGCGGTCGAGCGCCGCGAGATAGAGCTTAACGACGTCGGCGATGTGCACGTTCGACCAGCGGTTCTCGCCGGAGCCGATGTGCTTGGGCACGCCGGCTTTCTTGGCAAGCGCGATCAGCCACGGCACCTGGATGCTGTGCGGGTTCAAGCCCGCGCCGCGGCCGTAGATCAGGCTCGGCGCGATGACGATGCCGCGCAGGCCCTTGGCGGCGCGCACCATGGTGTCGATGGCGACGCGCTCGGCGCGCTGCGGCGAAGGCGTAAACGGCGTCGCCTCGTCGAACACGGCCTCGACCAGCTCGCCGCGGGCGCGGCTGCCGACGATGCTCGAGCCCGAGGTGTGGATGAAGGTCTTGCCGCTGCCGGAGAGCGCCGCCACCATCGCTTCGGCGGCGCCGCGGTGGCCGGCATTGGCGGCGTTGATGACGGCGTCGGCGTTGCGCGCCGCCGCGGCGAGCAGGCCGGCGTCGTCGAGCGTGCCCCTGACCGGGGTGATGCCGCGTTGGGCCAGGGCGGCGGCGGCCGCGTCGGAGCGGGAAAGCCCGCTGACCTCATGCCCGGCCGCGGTCAGCGCCTGCGCGATCGCGCCGCCGATATAGCCGCTGGCGCCGGTGATGAAGACGTGCATGGCGCACGGCTATTTCTTGCGGGCCTTCTTCTTCGGCTCCGCCTGCGGCGCCGCCGCTGCCGCCGCGGCGAGCTCGGCGTCACGGGCGAGCCGCAGCGCCCGCAGCTTCGCGGTCTTGGCGCGGGTCGCGATCGCCGCCTGCTCGTAGTCCAACAGCGCGCGCTTGCCGTCCTCGGCGGCGCGCGCCTTGCGGAATTCGCGGTTGGCGGCGTTCTTGTTGGCGGTGTTGTCCTGCAAAGACGGTCTCCTTGGCTGCAATCGGCCGATGGGTCTTGCCGCACGCGCCGGCCAGCGGCCCTCACGCCTCGATATGGTGATGAAAACACGCAAAATAAAGCGCCCGGGGGCGCCGCGATTCGGCCCCCAATCTACGCCTTTGCCGGCCCCGGCGCAGCCGGCAAAGGGCGCCGGGCGCGCCGTGGCGCGGCCAGGCCTTCCGATATTTATTCCTAGAGCGGCGGCGCAGGCCGCCGCGGCCCGGCGATTGAACCGCGGCCAACTCCGGCGCGACTGCAGCTTATGGATGTCGACCGCCGCAGCGCCTTGCCGGGCGCGGCGCTTGCGGCGACACTTTGGCCGCGGGGGTGACCACCATGAAAGCCTTGTCTGCATTGGCGCTTGCCACGATCTGCCTCATCGCACAGCCCTTGGCGCCGCTCTCGGCCGGGCGCGCGGCGGCGCAAGGAACGCTGACCGAGAAGGTCAACGCCTATATCGGCTGCATCAACCGGCTGTCGGAGCGCGCCTACCAGTCGCGCGAGCGCTATTTCAGCTGGGCCGGCAGGAACGGCCCGACCGGCAAGGAGCGCATCGTCTACGGCACCTACACCATCTATGACACCGCCGGCTGCCGCAACAATGTCGAGAAGGCCAACGCCCTGGAGCCGCACGACGCCGCGCTCGAGGCCGCGGCCGCAGCTTACGTCGACGCCGTGACCGCGCTCGAGCCGCTGCTCAAGGAGGCCGACGACTACTATTCGCAGCAGGACTACAAGGACGACCGCATGGCCAAGGGCCGCGCGCTGCATCCGCGCCTCATCGCCGCCTGGGAGGCCTTCGCCAGCGCCGACCGCACGCTGCGCACCGGCGTCGAGCAGTTCAACGACCGGCGCGCGCTGGAGAAACTCGCCGCCATCGAGCAAAGCGAGGGCCGCAAGGCGCGCTATCACGTCGAGGCGCTGATGATCAACGCCAAGCGCCTGCTGCACGCCGAGGATGCCGGCAAGCCCGATCTGGCCGCCATCACCAAGGCGCTCGCCGACTACGAGGACACCGTCAAGGGCGCCGAGGAATTCGCCGGCGGCTCCGGCGGCGGCAGGATCGGCTCGCTGTTCATGAGCAACGCCAAGTCGTTTCTGGTCACCGCCAAGCAGCTGATGCGCCGCATCCGCGATCACGTGCCCTACAGCCAGGGCGACCGCATGATGCTCAATTCCGGCAGCGGCGCCTGGATGGTCGAGGGCTCGCCGGCCCGCCTGTTGCGCGACTACAACCAGCTGGTCGACGCCTACAATCGCGGCGCCAATATCTAGGCTGCGTCAGCCGTTGCGCCGGGCCATCGCCTTCGGCCCCGGCCCGCGCATGTAGTGGCGCTCCGGGCGGTAGGGATCGGTCATGCTGGCCCGCAGCTCGCGCCAGACCCGCTCGAGTTTCGCCAACAACGACCGCGTCACCGCACGCCTTCCCCGGGTCATTGCAGCGGCCCGATCACGGCGGCAAACGGCAGCGCGAACAGCGGCTCGCCGAGGTCGTCGCTGGCGTGCAGCATCCAGTCGCGCCAGTCCTCGGCGCCGCGGCCGGCGATCAGCCTGCGCACGATCAGCGCCGCCTGTTCGCGCGCTTCGGTCAGGTCGCGCACCTCGGCGTCGCCGTAGTTCAAGAGCACGCGCTCGGTCGACGAGCAGTGGAAATAGACCTGGGCCATAAGCGTGTCTCCGCGCGATCAGAGCCTCGATTGTCTCTAATCGCGCGGGGGCGCCGTGGAAAATTCAGATGATGTGCCTAAGGGCCGGCCCGGAGCCGGAACGGGCTACCGCGGCCGGGATCCTGCGGGTGACGGCGCGGCGTTATTTTACCGTGATCGCCAGGCCGTTGAGGTCGGCGCTGACGATGGCGCCGACCGACGAGCCGGTCAGCGTCAGCACCGCGCCGTGCTGGTTGGTCAGCACGATCGCCTGTGCGCCGCGGCCGACCGCGGCGCCGACATTGCCGGCGGCGTAGACGCCGGCGACGTCGCCCGGCCGGTTGATGTTGCTGACGGTGCCGTGGAAGCGGGTCTCCGAGGCGCCGAAGGTGAAGCCGTAGCTCAAGCCGCCGATGCCGATCGGATAGGTGCGGCCGTGGAAGGTGAACGAGCCCGAGCCGCCGGAGCCGCCGACGACAAAGCCGGCCTTGATGACGCGGAAGCTGATGCTGCCCGAGTCGGCATAGGCTGCGGACGAGACCGCAAGGGTTGCGAGCGCGAGCAAAGCGGTGCGGACTGTCGAAACGAGTGTCATGGGGGTTGCCTCCGGCTGTCGTGCGAATCAGACGCCGCGGATGTTACAGCAAGCGGCGCCGGCTTTCTCGGCCGCCGCCGGCATCGCTATTTGCCCGCCGCCTTGCGCAAGGCGGCGTTGATGCGCTCCTGCCAGCCCGGCCCGTCGGCCTGGAAGAAGTCGAGCACGTCGCGGTCGATGCGCAGCGACACCGTTTCCCGGACGCCGGGGACGGCGGGCTTGTCCGCCGGCAGGTCGGCCTTCCTGGTGGTCGCGGCCTTGAAGGCCTTCTCGGCGAGCGAGCGCGCGTCGGGGGGGTGGGGTCCTCGGGCCATCAGCCCTTATAGCACGACGCCGGCGCGGCCGGGACCATTGACCGCCGCGGAAAAAATGCGGCCAAATGCGCCGGCGTTTTGTCTCACTCAAGCGTCGGGTCTGCCATGAACAAACGTGTTGCGGTGATCGGCGCCGGCACCATCGGCGCGAGCTGGGCGGCGTGCTTCCTGGCGCGCGGCTGCGAGGTGGCGGCCTACGACCCTGCCCCGTCGGGCGAAGCTTTCGCGCGGCGCTTCATCGACAATGCCTGGCCAACGCTCGACAAGCTCGGCTGGGTCGCGGCCGGCGCCGATCGCAGCCGCATCAGCTTCCACGCGACGCCGGGCGCCGCCGCCGAGGGCGCGCAATTCGTGCAGGAGAGCGGCCCCGAGCGCGAGGATGCGAAGGTCGACCTGTTCGCGCAGATCGGCGCTGCCGCACCCGCCGACACCGTGATCGCGTCGAGCTCGTCGGGGCTGCTGATCAGCCGCATCGCGGCAAAATGCAGGAATCCGGAACGCTGCGTCATCGGCCATCCGTTCAACCCGCCGCACCTTATTCCGCTGGTCGAGGTGGTGGGCGGCGCCAGGACCTCCACGGCTGCGATCGAGAGCGCCATGGCGTTCTACCGCGCCATGGGCAAGCACCCCATCCACATCCGCAAAGAAGTGAAGGGCCACGTCGCCAACCGGCTGCAAGCGGCGCTGTGGCGCGAGGCGATCCACCTGGTGATGGAGGGCGTGGTGTCGGTCGCCGACGCCGACGCCGCCATCGCCTACGGTCCCGGCCTGCGCTGGGCGCTGATGGGCCCGCATCTCACCTTCCACCTCGCCGGCGGCGAAGGCGGCATGCAGCACTTCATGTCGCACCTCGCGGCGGGGCCGGTGCAAAGCTGGATGGATGATCTCGGCAGCCCGCGCATGACGCCGGAGGTGCAGAAGACCATCACCGACGGCGTGCTGGCGGAAGCGGGCGGCCGCTCGATCGGCGAGCTTGCCAAATGGCGCGACCGCAAGCTGATCGAGATTCTCAAGGTATCGGCGGCGCCCTAGGGGAGAAATGACATGGCCGGACTGCTGCAGAACCACATCGCCGCCGTGACCGGCGCCGCTTCCGGCATCGGCCGCGCCATCGCGGCGGGCTTTGCCCGCGAAGGCGCCGCGGTCGCCGCCCTCGACATGAACGGCGACGGCGCCGCCGAGACCGCGCGCCAGATCAAGCAAGCCGGCGGCCAGGCGATCGCGCTGACGCTCGACGTCACCAACCGCGACGCCTGCCGCGCCGCCGCCGCCGACGTGGCAAAGCAGCTCGGCCAGATTTCGGTTCTGGTCAACGACGCCGGCATCACGCGGCGCAACGCCTTTACCGGCGACGCCGAGGCGGTGGTCAAGGATTGGCAGGACATCCTCGGCGTCAACCTCACCGGCATGTTCAACGTCACCCACGCCTTCCTGTCGCAATTGCGCGCCAGCAAAGGCCGTATCGTCAACCTCGCCTCGGTGCAGTCCTTCGTGCATCTGCGCACGCCGACCTCGCCGGCCTACACCACCAGCAAGCACGGCGTGCTCGGCTTCACCCGGGCGCTCGCCGCCGAGCTCGGCAAGGAGGGCGTGCGCGTCAACTGCATCGGCCCCGGCTTCATCGAGACGCCGCTGAACGAGAAGGTGCGCGCCAACAACCCGGAGCTGGTGAAGGTCTTCCTCGACCACACCCCGCTCGGCCGCGCCGGCAAGCCGGAGGACATCGTCGGCCCGGCGATCTTCCTGGCGTCGGATCTGTCGGCCTTTGTCACCGGCGCGGTGCTGATGGCGGACGGCGGCTATCGCACGATCTGAGCGCGCGCTAAGAAGCCCGCGCATGCACTCCATCAACCGCCCGCTCAAGCGCGGCGTCGTTGTCGCCGCGCTGGTGGTGCTCGCAATCGGCCTCGACGCCGCGACCGGCTTCAACGTCGCCCTGGCGGCAAGCTGCGTCGGCTACATCCTGCTGCAGTTCCTCGCCGTCACCGCCGGCGTGCTGCTCGCCGCCGGCGGCCTGCTGGTGTGGATCGCGTCGCGTTTCAGGAGCGACCGGGCGCTCCATGTCGCCGCCGGGGCGCTGGCGTTGATCGTCGCGGCGCTGCTGCTCAAGCAGGTGTTCGGATTGATCGGGCTCGCCTGCATCGGCTGAGCGCCGCCTCAGCGCTTGAACAGCCCCATGATGCTCGCCTTGGCGAGCGTCTTGAAGTGCAGGTTGAAGCCGATCACCGCCGCGGCCGTGTCGGCCTTGACGTCGAGCAGGTCGGATACCGCGAACACCGTGAACAGGTAGCGGTGCGGATGATCGCCCTCGGGCGGGCACGGGCCGCCGTAGCCGGGCACGCCGAAATCGGTGCGGGTCTGCAGCGCGCCGGCCGGCAGCTTGCCGCCGGGATTGCCGGCGCCGACCGGCAGTTCGCTGACGTTCGGCGGAATGTTCACCACCAGCCAGTGCCAGAAGCCGGAGCCGGTCGGCGCGTCGGGGTCGAAGCAGTGCACGGCAAAGCTCTTGGTGCCCGCGGGCGCGCCCGACCAGGCAAGATGCGGCGACTTGTTGCCGCCGGCGCAGCCGAAGCCGTAATCGGCCGACAGAATGAAATCCTTGGCGAGATAGTCGCCGTCCTTGAAGCTGTTGCTGGTGACCGTGAACGCCATGACCCTCTCCGTTCGGCTATCCACCCCGGGCTTAAGCCTAGTGCGGGACGCGCAAAGCGCAATGGCAAGACGACTCAGCTAAGCTTGCGCCGCGCTCAACGCGGCAGCCCGCCATGACCTCGCTCAATCCGTTCGATGCCGCCGTCATCGTGGTGATGCTGGTGGCCGTGGTCATGGGCTTCCAGTCGGGGCTGTTGCGCAGCCTTGCCACCATTTTCGGCTATGTCTGCGCCGCGCCGGTCGCGGTGATGGCGGCGCCGGCCGCCGCCGGCATGCTGGGCGGCCGCGTCACGCCCGCCCAGGACTGGCTGGTGGTCGCCGGCATTTTCGTCGCCGCCGGCATCGTGCTCGGCGCCCTGATGCGGTTCGCGGTCGGCGAGCTCACCGGCCAATCGGTCAGCGTCGGCGACCGCATGGCCGGCGCCATGCTCGGCGCCGTGCGCGTCGTCCTGCTCGCCGTGGTGCTGGTGCTGATTTTCGACCGCATCATCCCGCCCGGACGCGAACCGGCGTTCCTCGCCGGCTCGCGGCTGCGGCCCATCCTGTCGGCGGCCGGCCAGCAGGGCCTGCAAGCGCTGCCGCCCGACATTGTCGACGCCATCGACCGCCTCAAGCGCGAGCGCGGTATTTGAGGGTGGGTTGCACCCTGCCCGCGGACCTGGAATGTCTGCGCCGCGCGGAGTACATTACTGAGAGATTATCGAGCGGGCCATCATGACCGAAGTCGTTTACGAGATCGTCGAGCACGACGGCGGCTGGGCCTACAAGGCCAATGGCGTGTTCTCCGAGAGCTTCCCGAGCCACGCCGAGGCGCTGGCCGCGGCCAAGGCGGCGGCCGCCGAGCAGCGCGTTCCGGGCGCCACGCAGACCATCGAATGGGAAGACGAGCAGGGGCGCTGGCACACCGAAACGGCGCGCGGCACCGACCGGCCGCAGACCGACGTCAAGGACAAGGCCTAGCGCCGCCGGACGGTTGCTAGTGCGCGGTCTTGTGCGCGAACTCGCCGAGGATTTGGCTCCAGACCACGACGTCCGCCATCAGCGCGCCGCCGGCAAACAGCGCGCCGATCACGCCCGCCCAGCGATACCACAAGCCGCCGATCGCCAGCAGCGCCGCCGGCGCGACGCCGAACAGCACGATCATGGTCATCGGCACCTCGGCGATCCATTCCAGGCCGTCGCCCATCGGATTGGCGCGGCGATCGATGTCATAGAAGGTGTAGACCCAGAACAGCAGCTCGGCTCCGGCGAGCGCCAGCACCGCCAGGCTGAACTGCCTGGTGGTCATGTCATCTTGCTCGCGCGCCGCCAGCGGATGCGAAAGTAGTTCCCCTTGGCGTCCGGCAGCGTCGCCAGCGTCAGGTCGTCGCCGCTCAGCGTCACGCGGCGCTCCTGACGGGTGCCGACGAGATTGGGATTGAGCGACGAATAGATGACGTGGTGCACGATGTCGCCTTTGACCTCGTAGCGCCCGCTATAGGCCACCACGCCTTCGGCGGCGGCGGCGCGTTCGGCCGCGGCAAGGCCGTCGAGGCTCATCGGGTTGGAGCCCTCGCCGACCCGCGCGCGCTTTGCCGGCGTGTTGACCACGCCCATGAAGCCGTCCGGCGTGTACATGATCTGCGAGGTGCGCGGCACGTCCGCCCTGACGCTGCCGTCGCCGCCGATGAATTCGCGGCCAAGTTCACGCCAGGCACCGACCAGGTCTTCGGCACGCATCGCCTCAATCCCACAGGCCGTAGCTTGAATAGTTCGCTTCGGGAATTTCGTCGCCGATCTTGTACTTGAACGAGATCACCGACAGATGATCGGGCGCCGCGGTGCAGCTATAGGACAAGGCGTACCATTTCTTCTTGCTGCGGAAGGCGCCGACCTTGGCCTCGATGGTGTCGCCTTTGATGGTCGGCTCGTTGCCGGCGACCGCGCGGTCCGGTCTGTAGGGGTGCTCCTTGCGGATCGCCTGCATGGCCGCGTAGTCGCAGAGCTGCTCGAGCCGGTCGACCGGATCGAGCATTTTCAGGCTTCTTTCGAAGCGCTCATCGGCGGCGGCAACGGGGCTCGCCAGGATGAGGGTTGCGCCGATCGTCAGTGCGAGCCGCCGCATCCGGTCTCCTCACGCTCGACAAGTCCCCAGCAATTTTTACGAAAGGCCGAGGGTTCAAGGCAAGCGCCCGCCGCCGCTTATCCCCGTGCCAGAGGGCCGAAAACGCCCGGTTCAGGCATATTTCGGGTCGCGGTCGAGCAGTTCGATGGAGATGCCCTGCGGCCCGCGCAGGAAACAAATCTTGATGCCCGGCCGCGGGCTGTGCGGCTCCTTGGTGAATTCGGCGCCCTTGGCCTTGAGCCCCGCGGCGATGGCGTCGATGCCGGAGACGGCCAGGCCGAAATGATCGAGGCCCTGGTAGGGCGTCTGCGGCGGCGGGTTGACGCCGTCATTGGGCGACACCTGCGCGATGAAGATCTTGGCGCCGCCGAGCTTGAGGTCGATGCGCGGCTTGCCGGCTTGCGTCGAGCGGATGACCTCGGCGCCCAACATGCGCTCGAACCATTGCGCGGTGGCTTCCGGATCGGGGCTGCGCAAGTGGATGTGATCCCAGGTGACCTGCATCGGCGTTCTCCATTTTGCTTTGCGGCGCATTGTCATCATGGCCGGCACGAGCGCAACGGGGGTGTCGTGCAGCGGACGGCCGCGGCGCGGCGATGGCTCGATGACAAATTTATGACAATCACGGCGCAGCGCACAAAGGAGTTGCCCACAAGCGCGCGTAGAATGCGCCTTTTTCGCTCGCCGCCGGAGAATATTTGCTACACCCATTGCGATCGGGAATTGCAGCATGGCGCGCAGTCCTATCTATGCAGCGGGCGGGATCGTGGTACGCGGCCGCGCGCGCCCGCTCATTGCCGTCGTCCAGCGCAGCAAGGACGAGCGCTGGGTGCTGCCGCGCGGCAAGCTCAAGCGCGACGAAAATCCAATGGCCGGCGCGCGTCGCGAGGTGGTCGAGGAAACCGGCCATCGCGTGCAGGTCCATGAATTTCTCGGCGCCATCACCTATCGCGTGCGCGGCCGCTCCAAGGTCGTGCAGTTCTGGCGCATGCAGGCCTATGAGCGGCCGAGCCGCGACATCATGAGCGACATCGTCGCGGTCGAATGGCTGCCGCTCGGCGCCGCCGTGCGCCGCCTCAGCTACCCGCTCGAGCGGCTGTTTCTGCAGCACGCGGGGCGCCGCGCGCTCAAGCACGGCAGAACCGGCAAGCGCGGCGCGGCGCGCCGCAGAACGCGCGGTCGCAAACGCCGGACGTCGAAGACACGCCGCAAGCGCCGCTCGGCCGTCGCCCATGTGCATCGCTGGAGCGGCAAGCTGCGTCGCGCGCGCCGGCCGACGCACGGGGCGCCGGTGCGCATCGCCGCCGCCAAGCAGACATCGGCGCGCATCGCCTCGTCGGCGTCGCGCCCCCGGCGCCGCGCCACCATGCTGCAACGCGTGCTCGGACGGTTCGGCCGCTGAGCGCCGCATTGCCGCCGCAAGCCTTGCCGAAATTTAATTTTTGCCGGCGGCCGATACGGCCTGTCTAAACGGCCCATTCATGCGCCGTTCAAGCCGCAAGCCGGAACATCGCGAACAAGGACGCGTTTTCATGTTCGAGGCCGATCGCAGGGATGGTGCAGCAGTAACGTTCAATCCCTGCGACAATGTCATGAGGTGTGCCATGAGGAAAATCCTGATCGCTACCGCGGCCGCAGCGGCGCTGATCGCCGCGAGCGTTGCCGCGCCGCAACCGGCCGACGCCCATTGGCGCGGCCACGGCGGAGCAGTCGCTGCCGGCGTCATCGGCGGGCTCGCCGCGGGCGCCCTGATCGGGGCCGCCGCCGGCGGCTATTACGGCCCCGGCCCGTACTACGCCTATGCCCCCGGGCCCTATTATTACGGCCCGCCCTGCTACTGGACCCGCGAGCGGGTCTGGATGGGATGGGGCTGGGGCTGGCACCGCGTGCGCGTTTGCGGCTGAGGCCAGCGGAAATGAGGCCGAAAAGCCCGGTTTGCGCCAAGCCGGCCGGGCTTTTTGTTTGGCGGGACGGCGCCAAATTTAGGACATATTAAACCTGCCTGCTTGATCCTCAGCCGGAACCGCATAGGCTTTACGACTCGTCGGCTCCGGCCGACCTGGACCCTGGAGGGAATCCCCAATGAAGAAGGCCATTCTTGCGGTCGCGGCGGCTGCTACCCTTGCTGCGGCGACATTGTCTGCACCCGCCCCCGCTGAAGCGCGCTGCTATGGCTGCGCCGTCGGTGTCGGCGTCGCCGCTGGCGTCGTCGGCGGCGCCATCATTGGCTCGGCCATCGCCAACAGCCAGCCCCGCTATTACGCGCCCGCGCCGGGCTACGTGGTCTATCAGAACTACTACGAGCCCTATCCGGTGGCCTGCCCGGGCGGCTATTGGGCCCGCCGCCGGCTGTATGACCGGTTTGGCAACTTCGTCGGCTGGAGCAGGCCGCGGTTCGTCTGCCCTTAAGCTTCGCGTAACCGGCATGGGTGCATGATCGGGGCCGGCTTCATAACGGCCCCGAGGGACCCATGAAACAAACGATCTTCGCGCTCGCCGCGGCCGCGCTGGTGGCTGCGGCGATGCCGTCTTCAGCCGAGGCGAGATGCTACGGCTGCGCCGTCGGTGCCGGAGTGGCGGCCGGAGTGATCGGTGGCGCCATCATCGGCGGCGCCATCGCCAACAGCGCGCCGGCACCGGTCTATGTGGCGCCGGCCCCGCCGCCGGGACCGCCGTCCGAGGTCTATTACGACGAGGGTCCAGGCCCGGTCTGTCACGTCGAGAACCGCCGCGAGTGGATCGAAGGCTTCGGCTGGCGCGTGCGGCGCGTCGAGATCTGCGACTAGGACATCAGCCGCGTAACTCGAATTCTCCGTCATGGCCGGGCTTGTCCCGGCCATCTCGTTTAGGGGCGCACCGTGCCCACCTAAGCGGGATCACCAGATTTCGCCGCTTCGCGGCGGCCCGGTGATGACAGAAAATGTTTTACCGCGTCATGTGCGTGAGAAGCTCGGCGGTCGGCCAGCAGTCGACGGTCAGGCCGTTGTTCTTCTGATAGGCGCCGAGTGCCGCGCGCGTCAGCATGCCGGCCTTGCCATCGACCTTGTCGTGATAGAGGCCGAGCGCGACCAAGCGCTGCTGCATGGTCTCGACGTCAGCGGTCTTGAGCTGCGCAGCTTTGCTCCACGGGTGCTCGAAGGGCGGCGCGCCCGCGATGCGGTCGGCAAGATGGCCGACGAACAGCACGTAGAGATCCGAGGTGTTGTAGTCCTTGAGCACGTAATAATTCTTGGGCGTCAGGAAGCCCGGACCGGAGGCGCCTTCCGGCAGCAACAGCGAGGCGGCAAGGGAAAGATCGGCTGCCTTCAGCTTGCGGCCGTAGGCCGGCGCATAACCCGCTTTCAGCCAGTCACCGATGGCCCTCGTGTGCGAGGGCTCGGCCTGGGTGCAATCGACGGAGGCCGGCAGACGCACCTCGATCGCCCAGGGCTCACCCCTGCGCCAGCCCTTGTCCTTGAGCTGCTTGGCGGCGGAGGCGAGCGCGTCCGGCACCGAATGCCAGATGTCGGGCTTGCCGGCTCCGTCGAGATGGACGGCGTAGTTGTAGTACTCGGACGGCAGCAGCTGCGTCAGCCCCATGGCGCCGCCCCAGGACGAGCGCAACTCCGAACGCGGCACGCCGTCCTGCAATAGCTTGAGCGCGTACAGGAATTCGTTGCGGAAGAAATCCCTGCGCTTCCCCGTATAGGCCTGCGTCGCCAGCACTTGCAGCGCGTCGTGGCCCTGGATCTCGCGGCCATAGTCGGTCTCGCGCGCCCAGATCGCCAGCACGACCGGGCCAGGCACGCCGAATTCGCGCTCGATGCGAGCCAGCGCCGATTTGTATTGCGCGGCGAGCTCCTTGCCTTGCGCTGCCAGGCGCTGGAAATTGGCCTCGCGCAGATAGTGGCCCGGCGTCTGTACGAATTCCGGCTGCTGCGGCGCTGTCTCAGGCCGGCCGGGGATGGCGAGATCGGGCAGCGTCAGATCGGGCTCGAGGCCGGCGATGGCGGCATCGAACGTGGCGCGGGAGACGCCGAGGGCCTGCGCGGCGGGGAAGGTGGATTGGAGAAAATCGTGGAAGGGTTCGGCGCGCGCAGATGAGGCACAGGCCGCGAGCATTAACGCCACGGTCATCACCCGCGAAAGCGGGTGATCCAGTAATCCGAATCGATTCCGTAATGCCCAGGACACGGCATACTGGATGCCCCGCTTTCGCGGGGCATGACAAGGCTGAAATTGACCTCGTGAATTTCTTATACTTCACGATGTCTCATCCAACGTGGGCCGCCCCGTCGAGATCATTGGTGGGCTCGCCGAGAAATGTACGTCAAGGTGGGTTGGCAACCATCCATATTTGCATATTCGTACCCGCTTGCCGCGTTCCCGTGTAGATAGTCCGCAAAAAATATCTGCCTGCCCCAAGTGTCCGCGACAGCACTTGCGGCGGAAGTTGATCCGTTAAAGAGATACCTTCCACAACCGAAGTTGCGAGCACATTCCCGGTTCTATCCTGTATTTCCGCTCGGGCTGGATCATAGAGGTTTGTCATCCTCAATTCGAGCTTACGTGGCTCTTGGAGGTCGAACTGAAACCATCCCTCGCTCCTCTGTGGCCCTATCCACTCACGCATCACGTATTGCGTGCTGGTTTCCAAAGAACAGGGCGTACCCGGGTTAGATGCCTGCGGTTGGCGCACGGTACCGTAGCGCCCATTCGTAGAAAGATTTCCTAAATTCAGCATTGTGACACAATGTGCGCTGTCACGTTGAGGCTCAGGCGGAAAGCCCATATTCGGGACACCAATGTTGAACTGATAGTTGACCGTTGAAGGCCCGAATTCACTTGCGCTTACTTCAAGGCAATAGAGTCCGGGATCAATCGCGATTGCCTGTGGAATTTTTGGCACGACAATTCGGTCACCCGTCGGTCGGTCAATTAGCGTGACTTGATAGATTTGAGGAAAACCCGATGGGGCTGCCATAAAACCCGTCCCATTGGTTATGTAAATTGCGTAAGAACTCTTGAAGAAAGGCGCGGCTAAAGACCCCGAAAATATTCGACCACTGACCGCTTGTTGAGGTGACGGAGCAGAGCGGCAGTCGCCTACGCCTTGATCCGGAAGCGGGCGCACCGACGGCTTAATCGTCAGGGTATATTTGAGAAGACGATTTCCAGCGGTAGCACCATCTGTGCGAACCACAACGTAATAAAATCCGCTTGAAAGATTGAGCGTAACCGACTCATTATCGTGACCGCGAACTTGTGATTCATCGACGAGCGGCTGTCGATTTTGGTCGTAGATCATTATCCAAGATGTTGTTGAGGGGCTCTCAGTCGAAGATATCGCGACTTCAAATTGATTGAGTGGAAGGCGAAACTTATAGAAATCTACTGTGTCGAACCCATTGTCGGCATGGCCAAGTTCGCCTTGGACCGTCACCGTCCGCGGTTGGCCTGTTACATCGCTACCCAGTAAGCCCAGGTCTTCGGCGGATTCGAATGAATTGTTGAGAGCCGTAGCGTCATTGTCTGGAAGGCAGCTCTGTCCTGTGCCGCAAGCCAGACCAACCGATGGACTACCCAAAATTGCGACGAGAATTGCGCTGGCGATTACTCGAAGAAACATGAATTAGCCCCCAACAACGTAGGGTTGTCCCTCCCCAGCGAAAAGTCAATGCGAACCCGTTGGCGGCGAGCGCAGGCTGGCCGAGAATGGCTTGCGTTTACTGGATGCCCGCCTTCGTGGCGATGACCGGCTGAGATTGACTGCGGCGCTGCCATTTCTGGCATCACTGGGCTTGTCCCGTGATGCCGCTTAGAAAGGCACTGCGTCGCTAAACCGGATGGCCGGCACGAGCCCGCCATGACAAAAACTGCAAAGCTTTCAGACTTCGGCGAGGTTCAGCCGGCGCTCGATGCGCTCGACCCGACCGTCGAGCCGGTCCATTCTATTGGAAATATTGGCGTATTGGCTTTCCAGCGTGCCAAGACGGCCTTTGATTTCCCGAATATCGTCGCGCACGCCGTCCAGTGCGCCACGCATATGGCGCAGGTGCTCGATAACGATGCCTTCGGTCTCGGTCATAGCGTCCTTATAGCACGAATCCCCTATCGCGAAAACTTCTTGTGCCTCAGCCGATGCCGGATGGCAGGACATATATCCTCATGGCGAGGAGCCCGCCAACGGGTCCGCGCTATGCGCGGCTACCCCAGGTGACGGAGAGCGGCTTGCACTTACTGGATCCTCGCTTCAGATGCACACTTAGTGCGAGCGTCTGAATTCCGCGTTCGCGCCTGCGGCACGCCCCGGAATGACGAAAAGGAAGTTGGCGCGTGAACTTCTTGCACGTCAGCCGGTGCGGAAGGATGCTGACGCTGCCCGGCCGCCACAATCTTGTCGGCCTCACGTCCTTACAAGTTCCCTGCGTCACTTGGTCATCGCACGCAAACTTTTTTCATGACCAGACCATTCAGGCCAGGCGCAAAAGCCGGTTAATTCCCGTCAATCATCTAATTCCCATCAAACGTGATGTCTGAAACGCCACCCCGCGCGCGCATGCAGGGCGGCGCGCCGGCGCGGCGCCGCGGCCGACCGCGACGCTGTCTAAAGTTTCACCGCCGCGTTTTGAGTTTTGGAAACCAAATTGTCGCACCCGAAAAAGATCAGGGAGTTTTTTGCAACGCCTGCTGTTAGCACAGCAATGCTCGGGGGGTTGGACGAATGAAACAGCAGGAGAGGCTTGAATGACGATCGCACCGAGCGCAATAACGCTGTCCAACCTGACCTTCGAAGCCAACGACGACGGCGTCGTCGGCATCGTGACCGTGACGGACCCCGATACCGCGATGTCGGACATCGTCGTCACGGTCGACGACCCGCGCTTTGAAATCAAGCTCGACGGCAGCGACGGTTCCGGCACCGTCTTCGAATTGCGCGTGGCGGACGGCGTCGAAACCATCGACCCGGGCGCGGTGCCGATCAACATCACGGCGACGGCTCCCGACGGCGTGCTGACCAGCCCGTTCACGCTGACGGCGGTTGGCGAGACCGAATCGGAAGGCGACGGCAACGACGTTTTTTCCGGGACGGGCGGCGACGACTTCGTCAACGGCGCCGGCGGTAACGACATGCTGAGCGGCGGCACCGGCGACGATAACCTGAGCGGCGGCAGCGGTGACGACCAATGCAACGGCGGCACCGGCGACGACGTCGTCGCCGGCGGGGCCGGCAACGACAGCCTCCATGGCGGCGTCGGCAATGACATGCTGTCAGGCGACGACGGCAACGATACGATGTCCGGTGACAACGGCAATGATACGCTGGCCGGCGGCACCGGTGACGATCATCTCAGCGGCGGCATGGGTAACGATCTTCTGGCCGGCGGCGACGGCAACGATTCCGTCTCCGGCGACAACGGCAACGACACCGTTTCAGGCGGCGCCGGCGACGACCAGCTGACCGGCGGCAACGGCAATGACGTGCTCGATGGCGGCGACGGCAACGACACGCTCAGCGGCGGCATGGGCAACGATACGCTGCACGGCGGCACCGGCGACGACACGTTCGTCATTGCCGGGAACCAGGCGCAGTTCGACACGTTCGATGGCGGCGCCGGCAACGATACGGTATCGGTGTCCGGCCATAGCGACGTGACGCTGCACGGCTTCGACGCGACCGCTGCCTCGATCGAGAACTGGCAGGGCAATAATACCGGCATCCGCGGCGATTCCGGCGACAATACTTTCGACTTCAGCGGGCTGGTCACCGCCACCGGCATCAAATATGTCGACGCCGGCAGCGGCAACGACATCGTGACCGGGCCGTCGGTCGGCACCGACCTGCGCGGCGGCTCCGGCGACGACACGCTCACCGGCGGCGCCGGCAACGATATCCTGAGCGGCGGGTCGGGGCACGACGGCTTCGTGTTCAATACCGCCGGCTTCGGGCAGGACAAGATCGCCGACTTCAAGCCGGGGACCGACACGATTTCGTTCGATCACACCGTGTTCAGCGACTTCGCCGCGGTTCAGGCTGCCGCGGCGCAGGTCGGCGACGACGTCGTGATCACGCACGATGCGTCGAACACGATCACCTTGCAGCACATGACCATGGCCCAGCTGCACGGCAGCGACTTCCTGTTCCACTGACGCGGGCGGCAGAAACCCCGGGGCTCACTGCTCCGGGGTTTCCTTCCCAGGAACGGCCGGCACAAGCCAGGCCTTAGCAGGCTTATTCTTCGGCCGATAAGGCGTGACGGCGTCCTCCGGCGCCGCATCTCGTCGACCGCTGCGCCTCAATGCGTGCCATTCGGCGCGATCGAGCCGCGATTGTCGATGCTGCGGACGATGTCGATGCGGCGCTGATAGACGTCCTGCAGGCAGCTATCGTCGTCGTTGCAGCCGTTGCGCGTGACGCGGATCCAATCGGCCTGACTTTTTTGCAGCTGGCCGCGTTCCTTGCCGACGCTCTTGAGGGCGCTTGCAAAAATCAGGCTCAACTGCGCATCGAGCGGCCAGAGATCTTGCTTGGCGCAGATCGTGCGTTCGGCGGCGTTCTGGTTCTTCTGCGTGCTGCACCACGACGGCCGGGATTGCGCATCGGCCGGAGCCGCAGACATCAACGATCCGATCGCGCAAACCGCGATCAAAATTGCTTTGCTCACGTCGTCCCTCCCAATTGAATGCATCCGACGCCGGCAAAGCTTGCCACAGCTCTCATGCGGCATCAACTAAGGGTTGAATATTTTATAAATTAACGCGATCAGAGAGGCGTCCCGAAGGCTTCCGATCCTCGCCCCATGGCGAAGCGGGCCGTGCAAGCCGGGCTCCTCGCCGCCAAGCGTTCTAGCGCGTGAACTTCTTGTACTTCAGCCGGTGCGGAATGATGCTGTCGGTGCCCAGCCGCCGCATCTTGTCGGCCTCGTAGTCCTGGAAGTTGCCCTCGAACCATTCGACGTGGCTGTCGCCCTCGAAAGCCAGCATGTGGGTGGCGATGCGGTCGAGGAACCAGCGGTCGTGGCTGATGATGACGGCGCAGCCGGCAAAATCCTCCAAGGCTTCTTCCAGCGCTCTTAGAGTGTCGACGTCGAGGTCGTTGGTCGGCTCGTCGAGCAGCAGCACGTTGGCGCCGGAGCGCAGCATCTTGGCCAGATGCACGCGGTTGCGCTCGCCGCCGGAGAGCTGGACGACCTTCTTCTGCTGGTCGGCGCCCTTGAAGTTGAAGGCGGCGCAGTAGGCGCGCGAGTTCACTTCCTTCTTGCCGAGAAGGATGATGTCCTGGCCGTTGGAGATCTCCTCCCACACCGTCTTCTTGCCGTCGAGACTGTCGCGCGACTGGTCGACATAGCCGAGCTTGACGCTGTCGCCGATCTTGATGGTGCCGCTGTCGGGCTTCTCCTGGCCGGTGATCATGCGGAACAGCGTGGTCTTGCCGGCGCCGTTCGGGCCGATGACGCCGACGATGCCGCCGGGCGGCAGCTTGAAGGTCAGGTCGTCGATCAACAGGTTGTTGCCGTAGCCTTTGCGCAGCCGGTCGAAATCGATGACGTTCTGCCCGAGCCGCTCGGCCACCGGGATGATGATCTGCGCGGTCTGGGCGCGGGCTTCGGCGGCCTGCTTGACCAGATCCTCGTAGCGCTGATAGCGCGCCTTGGATTTCGCCTGCCGCGCCTTGGGACTGGCGGCGATCCATTCCTGCTCGCGGGCGAGCGTGCGCTGGCGCGCTTCCTCCTCGCGGCCCTCCTGCTCGAGGCGCTTCTGCTTCTGCCCCAGCCAGGACGAATAGTTGCCCTGGTAGGGAATGCCGCGGCCGCGGTCGAGCTCGAGGATCCAGCCCGTGACGTTATCGAGGAAGTAGCGGTCATGGGTGACGATGAGGATGGCGCCGGGATAGTTGCGCAGATGGCCCTCGAGCCAGGCGACGCTCTCGGCGTCGAGATGGTTGGTCGGCTCATCGAGCAGCAACAGCTCGGGCTGGTCGAGCAGCAGCCGGCACAAGGCGACGCGGCGGCGCTCGCCGCCGGAGAGTTTTGTCACGTCGGCGTCGTCGGGCGGGCAATTGAGCGCATCCATCGCCTGCGTCACCTTGGAATCGAGATCCCACAGGTCCTGGCTGTCGATGGCGTCCTGGAGCTTCGCCATTTCGTCGGCGGTCTCGTCCGAGTAGTTCGCCGCCAATTCGTTGTAGCGGTCGAGCAGCGCCTTCTTGGCCGCGACCCCTTCCATGACGTTGTCGCGCACGGTCTTCGTGGCGTCGAGCTGCGGCTCCTGCGCAAGGAAGCCGACGCGGGCGCCTTCGGCGACCCAGGCCTCGCCGGAAAACTCGGTGTCGAGGCCGGCCATGATACGCAGCAGCGTCGACTTGCCGGCGCCGTTGACGCCGAGCACGCCGATCTTGGCGTCCGGATAGAAGGACAGGTTGATGTCCTCCAGCACCTTGCGGCCGCCCGGATAGGACTTGGACAGCCCGTGCATGTGATAGATGAATTGGCGGCCGTTCATTGAACCCCTGAATTTCGTTCGAATCCGTCCGCGCGCGAACGCAAACGGGACCATTTTCGGGAAAGCCGGCGCTGATGTAGCGAGCGGTACGAGGAAGGGCAAGCCCCGCTGCGGTCAGCCATGGATCGCAGCCACGCGCACATCGCCATCCAGGCGAAGGACCTGCACGACGACACCCGTTTCATGGCGGCGGATTGCGAGATCGACTTGAGCATCCGCAAGCCTGAGCTTGCGTAAGATCACTTCGTCGACGAACGACGGCAGACGCGGATTCCAGAGCCGGATTTCGCGCTCGTCCGGGCGGAATTCGAGCCCGAGCGAGGCCTGCAGCAGCGCGAAAGGCGCCACGCACGACCATGCTTGCGGGGCGCATGCGACCGGATAAAGCGTCGGTGCCTGACCGCGTCCGCGCCGAAACCCGCAAAACAGCTCGGGCAGGCGGTGCATATCCATGTAGCTCGCGGCGTCGAACAGTCCGCGAAAGATCTTATCGACCGCGTGTTTCATTCCATAGCGGGCAAGCCCGAGCGAAATGAGCGCATTGTCGTGCGGCCAGACCGAACCGTTGTGGTAGGACATCGGATTGTAGCGCGCCTCTTCGCTCGACAAGGTGCGGATTCCCCAACCCGTGAACATGCTCGGCTGCATCAGATGCCGCGCAACGACATGGGCGCGCGCCGGTCGCGCGATCCCGGTGAACAAGACCTGCCCCGCATTCGACGTGCGTACCCGACATTGCCGCTTTGCCCCGTCGAGGGCGAGCGCATAGGTCCCGATCTGCGGACACCAGAAGGCCTCGTCGAACCGCTCGGCGAGCCTGTCGGCTTCGTCGCTCAACCGGCCGGCCATCGCGTCGTCGCCGAGGCGGGCGGCACAGCGCGCCGCCAGTCGCTTGGCGGCAAAAACATAGCCTTGAACCTCGGCGAGGGCGACCGGCCCTTCGGCCAGCCGGCCGTCGGCATGGAAAATGGCGTCGCTGGAATCCTTCCAGCCCTGATTGATGAGGCCCCGCGGATCGGCGCGGCGATACTCGATGAACCCGTCGCGGTCCGGGTCGCCGGGACCGTCGATCCATCCCAGCGCCGCAACAATATTGGGCCACAGCTCCCGCAACATGGCGACATCGCCCGTGCGCTCGACGTACAGACCGGCGAGAAGAACAAACAGCGGCGTCGAATCGACGCTGCCGTAGTAGCGTCCGAACGGCACCTCGTGCAGCGACGCCATTTCACCGCGGCGCATTTCGTGCAGGATCTTTCCGGGCTCCGCGTCCGTCGCCGGATCGGTCTCCGTCGCCTGATGCGTCGCCAGACGGCGCAGAACCCCGCGCGCAAGATCGGGTATGCAGGCCAGCATCTGAATGGCGGTGATGAGGCCGTCGCGACCGAACGTGGCCGAAAACCAGGGCACCCCCGCATAGGGATAGATACCCTCCGGGGTTTGCGTGCACAGCATGGTCAGATCCGACATCGACCGGCATAGAATCTGGTTGAGAATGTCGTTCGACGTTTCGAACGTCGCCGCCTGTGCCATTGAGGCGCGCTGTTCATGCGTGGCCGCGCGCACACCGCGCAGAAACGGTACCGGATCGTCGGCCGATCCGTCGCAGGCAACGGTCAGATAAAGCGCCGCCCGTTCGCCCGTAGCTAAGTGCACTCGATAAGATGCCGCATTCCGTTCCAGGTTCTGCGGCGCGGGGGAAAATTTCAGGACAGTATGCCGCTCCACGCTGTCGAGACCGCGATAGACGAGGACGACGCGGTCAATGCCGGCGACCTGCTCATGGGCGAGACCTCGCGCTCTTCGCCGCAGTCCGCGAACCTCGAAGAGGTCGGCAAAATCGCTCTGAAAAGTCAGCGACAGGTCGAGATCGACCGGATCGCTGCCATGATTTTGCACGCCGACGCGATGATAGGCGACCCCGCGCCACAAGAAAATCGTGCGAATGATATGGATGGTATTCTTGCCGAGAGACATCCGACGTTCGGAAAACAGATCCGGACTCGTCAGGTCGATGCGCAACACCGCATTGTCGTCGCGCAGGCTCGCGCCGAGCAAAAGCGGCGCCAGGCCGTTGATCCTTAATTCCAGCCGCGAGAGATGGCGGGTGTCGTCGTGGAAAATGCCGCCGCCGCCGGCGGCCGCTACGCCAACGTCGCCGTGGTCGTCGAGAATGGCAAAAGTGTTGCCGTGCTTGAGGCTTAGCAGTCTCCGCGACGGAGCATCGGTTGCCTGCATATAGAAAGGCGTTTCCGCTTTTCCGTGCGGACGGGCGGCTGCCAGCGGAACTTTATTTTGCATAAGGCCTCATCGTTACCGCGCCGCTCCTGGGCACCATATCGCCGCCCGATGGAACCTCGATGTCGCCACTGGAATGCCGACCGCCCATCCGTTGCTTGAGCAAGCGCTCGTAGAGCCTCACATAATCAGCTGCCATGCGCGCCGCGGAAAAGCGTTGCTCGAAGCGACGTCGCACGCCGCGCCGGTCGATGCCAAGGACACGCGGTAGACAGGCGATCGCTTGGTCCACCGTCTCGACGACAAAACCGGTCACGTCATCATCGACAATTTCTGGAATCGACCCGCAGCGGAAGGCCAGCACCGGCGTGCCGCAGGCCATCGCTTCGATCACCGACAGACCAAACGGCTCGGGCCAATCGATTGGGAACAGCAACGCGGATGCTTGCCCCAGGAATTCGGATTTGTCCTGCTCGTTGATCTCCCCGATGAATTCCACACTGGGTCCGAGCAGGGGTTCGACGACCTCGCGATAATAACGCTCATCGACCCTGTCCACCTTCGCGGCGATCTTGAGCGGCATGCCGGCGCGCCGCGCGATTTCTATGGCCCGGTCGGGACGTTTCTCCGGAGATATGCGGCCGAGAAAAGCAAGATATCCCCCGCGCGGGCCGAAGGTCGGCTTGTGCAGATCGAGCGGTAGTCCGTGATGAATGGTTTGGACGATATTGGCGCGTGGAATGAGGCTGCGTTGCGCCCGCGAAATGGCGACCAGCGGCATTTCATTGAAGCCAGCATACAGCGCCTTGAGATCGTACAGGTCTTGCCGCCCGTGCAGCGTGGTCAGCGTTCGCCCGGCCTCAGACCGAAACAACGGAAAATGGAACTGATCGATGTGGAAGTGAAGGATATCGAATTCGGCGGCGGCCTCGCGCACACGGTCGAGCATCAGCATGTAATACGGGATCGGATCGAGAATTCTGGTATCCGACCGCAGAGCGGTCGGCACGCACGGAACCAGCTTTGCCGATGTCGTTGAATCGCCGCTGGCAAACAGGGTCACATGGTGACCCATCCGCACCAGTTCTTCGGTCAAATAGGAAACGACCCGTTCGGTGCCGCCGTAAAGCCGTGGCGGAACGCTTTCAATGAGAGGAGCAATCTGTGCGATCTGCATAGCTCGGCCCCTACCCTCCGCATCCTCCTTTCCAAGAGAGATTTGCCGATCGAACAAACAGCCGACATCCGTCCAACGCGGCCAGCAGATGATTTAGGCGGGGCCGATTACCGCCGCAAGTGGTGAAGAAAGCCGGTAAAGTTTTAGAAAGGTTGACGGCAAAAATGTCGGATGACCGACGGTAGCCCGTACCTCCCATTAACCTCCGGCGCGCAATCATCGCTTAGCCTTGAAAACCGCCGCCGATCCAGCGGCCAAGGCACAGGGTGGGAGAATTTGGGGGGTGCCTCATGACACGCGCGATCCTGGCAATATCGACATCAGCGCCCTTCGCCGGCCTGCGCCACGTCCTGAGCGCCTTCTGGCACGAGATCATCGGCGACGGCTATCATCCCGAGCGCCACTATATGCGCGGGCCGGGCCCGGCCTGGCGCGCCAAGCACGGCCAATCCTGACGCCCGCTCGTCCCCGCGATGGCGGGGAACCCATTCGCTACTTGTAGGCCTTGGCCTGCTGCGTCACGGCGGCGGCGTCGAACTTGTTGATGTCGTCGATCAAGTCGTTGGTGACCAGCTCCTTGGCGTCGATCTTCTGCTTCAGCACGCCGTTGGCCACCAGGAAGTCGACGTATTTGTTGTAGTTCTCGACCGAGTTCTCGCCCCACTTCGTCACGGCGCCCGCCGCCGGCGGCCAGTTGGCGGCGCGCGCCTTGAGCGTCAGCAGGTCGTCGTGCAGGGCGGTCGCCTCGTCCTTGCCGGTCGCCTTGGTCTGCGGGAACACCTCCCACAGGATGCGGATGGCCGCCTCCGGATTGGCGAGCGCGAACACGGTGCCCATGGCGTAGCCCTTGGCCAAAGCCACCGACTGCTCGCGCTTGGTCTTGAGCGTCTCCTCGAGCGCGACAAAGCCGTTCGACGGGAAGTGCCTGATCTGGGCGTTGGCCTGCTCCAGCGGGCGCAGCTTGGCGCCGGCATTCTCGGTCAGCGCGTACTGCGTGTCGAACTGCGACAGCGCCGCGACCTGGCCGCTGCGCAACAGCGCCGCGGTCTGCGCCGCCTCGCCGGCGACCACGATCTTGATGTCGCTGTCCGGGTTCATGGCTTCGGTCTTGGCGATGGCGCGGGCGATGATGACGCCGGCCGAGGCCATCGAGGTGACGCCGATGGTCTTGCCCTTGAGGTCCTTGAAGTCCTTCACCGCCGAATCCGCGGGCACCATGATGCCGTAGATATTGCCCTGGTAGGCCGTGTAGAAATTCAGCGCCTTGACGCCCTGCGGCCGGATGATGGCCAGCGGCTCGATCGAGGGCACCGAATAATCGACGTCCCTGGTGGCGACCGCTTTGACGCAGTCGGTCGAGCCCGGCAACGGCACCAGCTGCACCTTGATGCCCGATTTTTCGAACCAGCCCAGCTTGGTGGCGATGGCGTAAGGGGCGGCGGCCGAAGTGATGGTCTTGGCGCACCAGCCGACACGCACGGTGGTCTGCGCCGACGCGGGCGCCGCGGCAAGCGCGGCGAGCGCCGCCAGCGCGGCGAGCGTTCTTGTCATGGAACTCCTCCCTTTGTGGCCTTGGCACCCGGAATGTCGGCGGCCTTCTGCGACACGTCCCAGAACAGCACGCGGCGGCGTATGGCGGTGACGATGCCGTTGAGCGCCAAGCCGACCGCCGACAGGATCAGCAGCACCGAGAACTGCCCGGCGACGTCCATGGTGAAGTTCATGCTCTGGATCAGCATGCCGAGCCCGGATTCGGCGCCGACCAGCTCGGCGACGATGGCGCCGAGCAGCGAGAAGATCATGGCGATCTCCAGCCCGGCGAAGATGTAGGGCATGGCGTTCGGCAATTGCAGCATCCAGAAGATCTGCCAGCGCGAGGCGGCGAGCGAGCGCATCAGGCTGACGCGGTCCTCGTCCGCCGAGCGCAAGCCGACAATGGTGTTGACCAGCAGCGGGAAGAAGGCGACCAGCGCGGCGGTGACCACCTTCGACGTCAGGCCCAGCCCGAACCAGACGATGATGATCGGCGCCAGCGCCACCTTGGGCATGGCCTGGAACATGACGATGAAGGGATAGAGGAAGTACTCGGTGCGGCGCGACAGCGCGACCACGGTGCCGAGCGCCAGCGCCAGTCCGCTGCCGACGGCGAAGCCGATCAGCGTCTCCAACAGCGTCACCCGCAGGTGCTCCAGGTACATGGTGCTGACCGTGCCGCGGTAAAGCGCGAGGAACACGTTCGACGGCCGCGGCAGGATGAATGCCGGGACGTCGAACAGCCGCACGAAGCCCTCCCAGACCGCGAGCACGGCGAGGATCAGCAGCAGGCGAAGGCTGAAATTGCGCAATCCGCCGATCATTCGATGCCTCCTCCGGCATTGAGGCCGGCGCGGATGCGGCGCACATAGGCGCCGAACGTCTCGCCGGTCATGACGTCGAGCGTGCGCGGGCGCGGCAGATCGATCTTCAGCACGTCGCCGATGCGGCCGGGCCGCGCCGTCATCACCATCACGCGGTCGGCGAGGAACACCGCCTCGCTGGTGGAATGCGTCACGAACACCACCGTCTTGCGCCGGTCGAGCCAGATGCGCTGCAGCTCGACGTTCATGGATTCGCGCGTCAGCGCGTCGAGCGCGCCGAACGGTTCGTCCATCAGCAGCAAAGCCGGATCGTGAATCAGCGCGCGGACCAGCGCCACGCGCTGCTGCATGCCGCCCGACAGCTCCCATGGATAGCGGTGCCCGAAGCCGGACAGGCCGACCAGCGCGATCAGCGACTTGGCGCGCTCCACCATGCGGTCGCGGCCGAGCTGCTGCACGTCGACCGGCAACAGTGCGTTGTCGAGCACCGTGCGCCAGGGAAACAGGACCGGCGACTGGAACACCATGCCGATGTCGCGGCGCGGGCCCGAGACCGGCGTGCCGTTGAGCATCGCCGTACCGGTCGCGGGCAGCAGGCCGGCAAGGATCTTCAACAGCGTGGACTTGCCGCAGCCGGAGGGGCCGACGATGGCGACGAACTCGCCGTCGCCGACGGTGAGATCGATATCGCGCAGCGCGGCGATGGCGTTTGGTCCCTCGCCGTAATCCTTGGACAGGTGCCGCACCGAGATGACGTCGCGAGCCGCGGCCGCGAGCGCGACGCTTGAGAGCTCCTGCAACCGTCCTCCCAGGACCGGCCCGTCCTGCTCGTCCCCTCGACGCGCGGGCCTCTTGTCGTTTTCAGCATGGTATGGTGAGACGAAGCGGCGGGTCAACGACCGCGGGGCGGAGCAAAACGCGATGCTGCAAGGCGCAATTCTCGACGACTACCAGGATGTTTCGCAGAAAGTGGCCGACTGGTCGCCGGTCGCCAAGGAAGTCCGCTTCCGGGTTTATACCGAGGCGCTCGGCGGGCCGGACAAGGTCATCGCCGCGCTCAAGGACTGCAACATTGTCTGCCTGATGCGCGAGCGCACGCTGTTCGGGAAAAACATCATCGACGCCCTGCCCGACCTCAAGCTGATCGTCACCTCAGGCATGCGCAATGCCGCCATCGACATGAACGCGGCGGCGGCCCGCGGCATCCCGGTCTGCGGCACCGAATCGCTCGGCCCGCCGACCGCGGAACTGACCTTCGGGCTGATGCTGGAGCTGGCGCGCAAGATCGGCCGCGAGCATGCGCGGCTCAAAGCCGGTGCGCGCTGGCAGTCGACGCTCGGCATCGACCTTTACGGCAAGACGCTCGGTATCATCGGGCTCGGCAAGCTCGGCAGCCGGGTCGCGCGCATCGCCAATGCCTGCGACATGAAGGTGCTGGCCTGGAGCCAGAACCTGACGGCGGAGAAAGCGCAAGGCGCCGGCGCCACGCTGGTGAGCAAGGAGGAGCTGTTCAAGCAGTCGGACTTCATCACCGTCCATCTGCAGCTCAGCCAGCGCACGCGCGGGCTGGTCGGCGCCGCCGAACTGGCGCTGATGAAGCCGACCGCCTATTTCATCAACACCTCGCGCGGGCCGATCGCCGACGAGAAGGCGATCGAGATGGCGCTGCTCGGCAACCGCATCGCCGGCGCGGCCATCGACGTCTACAACGAGGAGCCGCTGCCGCTCGACCACCCCTTCCGCAAGCTCGACAATATTGTGATCACGCCGCATCTCGGCTACGTCACCGCCGAAAACTACAAGCGCTTCTACGGCCACATGGTCGAGGACATCCGCGCCTGGCTCGACGGCAAGCCGATCCGCGTCATCCCGCCGAAGTGAACGCCATGGCCGAGCCCAGGATCGACATCTACACCCACATCTTCCCGGAGCGCTTTTTCCAGGAGATGACCAAGGTGACGCCGATGGCCAGCAACATCGGCAAGCGGCTGCGCACCATCACCAAGCTGTTCGACCTCGACGCCCGCTTCAGGGAAATGGACGAGATCGGCGACTATCGCCAGATCATCTCGCTGCCCAATCCGGCGATCGAGGACATCGCACCGCCCGACGTCGGGCTCACGCTGGCGCGCATCGCCAATGACGGCATGGCCGAACTGTGCCGCAGGCACCCGGACCGCTTCCCGGCCTTCGCCGCCGCCTTGTGCCTGACGGACGTCGAAGGCTCGGTGGCGGAAGCGCGGCGCGCGGTCAAGGACCTCGGCGCCCGCGGCGTGCTGATCTACACCAACGTCGCCGGCGAGCCGCTCGACCAGCCGAAATTCGAGCCGATCTTCGCTCTGATGGCCGAGCTCGATCTGCCGATCTGGCTGCACCCGGTCGGCACCGCGGCGATGCCCGACTATCCGGCGGAAAAGAAATCGCGCTTCGAGATGTGGTGGTGCTTCCACTGGCCTTACGAGACGTCGGTCGCCATGGTGCGCCTGGTGTTCTCCGGCCTGTTCGACCGCTATCCGAAGCTCAAGATCATCACCCACCATCTCGGCGGCATGATCCCCTATTACGACGGCCGCGTCGGCAACGGGCTCAAGGTGCTCGGCGCGCGCACCACCGACGAGGACTACTCGAACATCCTGCCGTCGCTGAAGCGGCCGCACATGGACTACCTGCACGATTTCTACGGCGACACCGCCATGTTCGGCGGCGGCGCGCACGCGCTGCGCTGCGGGCTCGAATTCTTCAACGCCGACCACGTGGTGTTCGCAACCGACGCGCCGCTCGGCCCCATTCCGCCGACCATCAAGGCGATCGGGCAACTCGGGCTGTCGCCAGCGGACGCGCGCAAGCTGTTCCTCGGCAACGCCGAGAAACTGCTCAAGATGAAATTCTGAACCGTCATCCCGGGGAGCGAGCGCAAACGAGCAAACCCCGAAATCCATGACCCCAGCGCTGGGCAGTGTGGATTCCGGGTTCGGCGCGAGCGCGCCGTCCCGGAACGACGGGGTTGGGCATTTAGTGGCGCGCGCCCGGCTTCTTTTTGCGGGCGTCGCCGGCGCCGGTCACGCCCGGATTGAACGACGGCGGGTCGCTCGCCGGAAAGCTTTCATCCGAGTTCACCACGACCTCGTCTTCTTCGCGCTCGATGCGCGCACGCTCGCGTTCGACGCTGTCGCGCTCCTGGGCGCTGCGCTGCTGCGGCTTTTCCATGGGACGGCCTCCAATTCGGTCATGGCGGCAACCACGGAACCGCGGCGGAAGTTCCATGCCGGCAGGGCATAGCCTGTCGCAGGCTTAAGAAGGGCTTACGGAGCCTGGCGCGCGAGTTCCCGGCGCGCCAGTCCCGCAATCACTTGTCGGTCTTCGATTCCGCCATCGCCTTCTTGAGAATCGGGTTCCAGCGGCCGATGTCGGCCTTGAGCACCTGCTCGAGGTGCTGCGGACCGCGGTCGGCCTTTGCCGGCACCGTGCCGCCGAGATCGGCGAGCCGCTTGACCACGGCCGGATCGTCCAGCGCCTTGCCCAAGGCCGCGGTCAGCTTGGCGAGGACGGGCTTGGGCGTGCCCTTGGGCGCGAAGATCGCGCTCCAGATGTTGATCTGATAGCCGGGCAGCCCCGCCTCCTTGGCCGACGGCACATCGGGAAGCGCCGGCGAGCGCTCGTTGCCGGACACCACGAAGGCCTTGACCGTGCCGCCCTTGACCGCGGCGGCGACGCTGACGACCTGCTCGCAAAAATAGTCGACATGACCGCCGATCAGGTCGTTGAGCGCGGGGCCGGTGCCGCGATAGGCGATCGCGCTCGGCGCCAGCTTGGCCTCGGCGTTGAACAGCAGGCAGGCCATGTGCGAGGAGGCGCCGACGCCGCCGTGCGCCTGATTGATCTTGGCGCCGTCCTTTTTGACGGCGGCGATGAATTCCTTGAGATTGCTTGCCGGAAAGTCCTTGCGCGCCACGACCGCGGCGGGCGCGTTGGACACCATGCCGATCGGCTCGAAGTCCTTGGTCGAATCGTAGCGCATGTTGGGAAACAGCGCCGGCGCCGCGACGTGCGAGCCCATGCTGGCGCCGAGCAAGGTGTAGCCGTCGGGCGGAGAGCTTGCTGCCTTGCCGGTGCCGACCGTGCCGCCGGCGCCGCCGACGTTCTCGATGATGATGGTCTGCCCCAGATTCTTGCTCATGCCGTCGGCAATGATGCGGGCGACGACGTCGCTCGGCCCGCCGGCCGGGTACGGCACGATCATGGTGATGGTGCGCGTGGGGTAGTCCTGCGCGCCGGCGGGCAGGCTCGCGAGCACGACCGCGGCCAAGGAAAAAATCGCGCTCCTGACGATGTGCATGTGGTCCTCCCTGTTGCCGTTTCTCGTTATTCAGCCTGCGGCTCATGCGTTGTTTATCGGCGTCCGGCTCACCCTCCCTTGGCGCCGATCGCTTCGACCGCCAGCTGTGCGATGCGCTGGTCGGTCTCCCAGTCGCCGCCGCTGACGCCGACGCCGCCGACGCATTCGCCGTCGAACAGAACCGGCACGCCGCCCTCCATGGCCGTCCAGCGCTCGGCCCCGGCCGCCAGGGTCAGGCCCAGCGCATGGGCCACGTCGAGCTGCTGGCCGACGGCGCCCTTAGCGCTGGTCTTGCGCCTCGTCGACGACGAACACACCGCCTTGGTGCTGCAGGAGTGGATGGTGTGAAACGGCGCGCCGTCCATGCGGTCCAGCGCGACGACCTGCCCGCCCGCATCGACGACGCAACAGGATATCGCGATCTTGGCAGCCCGCGCCTGCTCAACGGCGACCGCAATGATCTTTCGCGCACCCTCGTAGGTGAGGCGCTTTGCCGTTGTGACGTACATGCGCCTATTCCGCCGCGACCTTCTGCGCGGCGTCCATTTTCGCCTTCACCACCACCTTGATGGCGTCGTCGACGCGGTCCTTGGCGTAGCGGATCGCGGTCGGCAGATCGTCGAGCGGGAAGGTATGGGTGTGGATCTTTCTGGCGTCGAAGCGCTTCTGCTGCATGAAGGCCTCGGCGCGGTGCGTCGCGCTCTTGCCCTCGCCGCGGATGCCGTAGAGGTAGATGTTGTTGCGCACGATGTGGGCGACGTCGACCGGCACCTCCTCGTGCGCGAAGGCGGCAAGGCAGACGCGGCCGCCGCGATTGACCATGCGCACGGCGTCGTTGACGGCGCTGGTCGCGGCCGAGCATTCGACCACGTAATCGACGCCCTTGCCGCCGTTCGCTTTCTTTACCGCGGCGACCACGTCCTTTTCCTTGCGGATATTGACGACGGCGTCGGCGCCGAGCTGCTTGCCGATGTCGAGCCGGTTATCGCGCGTGCCGGTGAGAATGACCGGCTGGGCGCCGAGCGCCTTGGCCACGGCGACCGCCATCAGCCCGATCGGCCCCGGTCCGGTGACGCAGACGCTTTCGCCCGCCACCAGGCCGCCGAGCTCGGTCAGTGCGTACATCGCGGTGCCGGCGGTGACGACCAGCGTGCCCTCCTCGTCCGACATGTCGTCGGGAATCGAGACCAGCGTGTTGATGTTGTTGACCTGGTATTCGCAGAAGCCGCCGTCGGTGGTGAAGCCGTTGGCGCGGTGGCCCTTGTCGACGTCGCCGTAATTGAGGCCGTAGTTGTGGCACGAGGTATACATGCCCTCGCGGCAGCGCTTGCACTGGCCGCAGCCGGCGTGGATTTCGACCGCCACGCGCTGGCCGATGTTGTATTCGTCGACGCCGGGGCCGAGCGCGACCACGGTGCCCATGTATTCATGGCCGGGGGTGAAGTTCTTGTTGAACGGCGCGCCGCCTTGGATCATCGCCGGCGGGCCGTGATAGATGATCTCGAGATCGGTGGCGCAGATGGCGACGGCGTCGATGCGCACCAGCACTTCCGCCTTCTTCGGCACCGGCACCGGCTTCTGTCCGATGCTGAGCTCTCCCGGGTTGCCGAGTACCCAGGCGCGCATCATGTCGGGGATCGGAAATTCGTTGTGGTTGGTCTTCACGCCGGCAGGTGCGTACACGTTTCCCTCCAGAAGCAGACGATTGCGCCGCGCGCGCGATCAATTGGCGGCGGCCTGCGGCCGCTCGATCGTGGTTTGACCGTTCGGTTCGCCGAACTCGGCGGAGAGCGCGCGCGTCGCCTTGACAATCTCCTCGCGCATCAGCGCGACGTGGTCTTCGCTGGCGCGCATGGTCGGCGTCGAGGCGCTGATCGCGCCGATGACGGCGCCGGCCTGGTCGCGAATGGCGGCGCCGACGCAGATCACGCCAGGCAGGTACTCCTCGCGGTCGATGGCGACGCCGTTGCGGCGAACCACGCGTAACGATTCCAGCAGCGTCGGAAAATCGGTGATGGTCTTTTCCGTGTAGCGCTTCATGCCGCCGGACAAAATGCGGCGCATCTCGTCTTCCGGCAGCCAGGCGAGGATGGCCTTGCCGACCGAGGTCGCGTGCGGCGCCTCGACCTTGCCGAGCTTGCCGGTTTCGACGCGCACCGCATGGCGGGCGTCGCGCACGGCCAGCGTCACCACGCTGTCGCCCTGCAGTGCGGCGAGATGGACGGTTTCGCCGGTGACCCGGTTGATCGCCTCCATGTAGGGCTGTGCGCGCCGCGGCAGGTCGACCTGCAGGCAGGCATGGCCGAGATAGAGGATGCGGGCGCCGAGCGCATAGAGCCGGCGGCCAGGCACCTTGGCGGCAAAGCCGCGCTGGATCAGCGTGGCCAGCAGGTGGTGGCAGGTCGAGATGTTGAGACCGGTGCGGTTGGCGAGCTCGGTCAGCGTCGCCTCGCCGCCGGCCTCGGCGATGGTTTCCAAAAGGAACAGCGCGCGGTCGACGGATTGGATGCTGTGACGGTCGCCATTGGCGCGCGCGCGCAACGGGCGGGCCTGGGCGCCCGGCCCAGGCAGGATCTTTGCGTCCATTGGTCGTTCCTCCCTATTGCGGGAAGGGAAATAGGCCCGGCGCATGGGAGTCAAGCGGTTTTCAGGATCGCCAATCCTGTTTTCGGTGCGTGAAAATATGTTACTTTATAAAAACTGCCGCCGGATCAGGTGTTTTTTGCCAGTCCGAGCTCAATCTCGATGGCGCCGCAGAGCATCTGCCCGAGCAGAATATGCATCTCCTGAATGCGGGCGGTGGTGGCGGACGGGACGACCAGCAGATGGTCGCAGAGGCCCTTGAGGTCGCCGCCGTCCTTGCCGCCGAGGCCGGCGGTGACGAGCTTGAGGGCCCTCGCCTGCCGCAGACCGGCCAGCACGTTCGGGCTCTTGCCTGAGGTCGAAATCGCGACCGCCACGTCGCCCGGCTTTCCCAGCGCCGCGATCTGGCGGGCGAAGACGTGTTCGAAGCCGAGATCGTTGGCGGCGGCGGTGAGCGCCGAAGTGTCGGTGGTCAACGCGATGGCGGCGATGGCGGCGCGGTCGGCCTTGTAGCGGACGGTGAGTTCGGTCGCGAGGTGCTGCGCGTCGGCGGCGCTGCCGCCATTGCCGAAAAACATCAGCTTGCCGCCGCCGCGCAGCGACTTGACGCAGGCGCCGACCAGACCGGCAAAGGCGGCCGCGAGCGCAGCCTCGCTCTGGCGCGCAACGTCATGATGCTCGGCGAATTCGGACTTGAAGAAAGCGGCAAGGTCCGTCATGCCGCCTCGCCGCTGAATTCCGGCACCGCCTCGCGCAGCGCCTTGTCGATGACCGCACGTTCGTTTCGCGCCAGCCCCTGCTCCAGCCGCGCCAGCCAGGTGCGCACGGCCTCGAGCGAAGGCCGCACCGGCTTGGCGGCGACAATGCCGGAAATGCCGATATCGGCGGTCTCCTCCTCGCGCGCGAACAGGATTTCGTGCAGGCGCTCGCCGGGCCGGATGCCGGTGAAAGCGATCTTGATGTCGCGGCCGGGCTCGAGGCCGGAGAGCCGGATGATCCGCTCGGCGAGATCGACGATCTTGACCGGCTGGCCCATGTTGAGGACGTAGACCGAGACGTCCGCGCCCTTCGATGCCAGCGCATGGCTGGCGGAGGTGATGACGAGGTCGCAGGCTTCGCGGATGGTCATGAAGTAGCGCACCATGTCCGGGTGCGTCACGGTGACGGGCCCGCCGGCCTCGATCTGCGCCTTGAATTTCGGCACCACCGAGCCGTTCGAGGCCAGCACGTTACCGAACCGCACCGAGATCAGCCGCGTGCCGTGCCGCCCGGTTTCCTGGTCGAGCGCCTCGCAATACATCTCGGCGAGTCGTTTGGTGGCGCCGAGCACGGACACCGGCTCGATCGCCTTGTCGGTGGAGATCATCACCATGGCGGCGGCGCCGGCCGCGGCCGCCGCATCGGCGACGTTGATCGAGCCGAAGACGTTGGTCTTGATGCCCTCGTCCCAGTCGGTTTCGAGCAGCGGCACGTGCTTGAGCGCGGCGGCGTGAAAGACGATATCGGGCTTGAATTGCTTGATCAGCGCCATGACGCGGTCACGGTCGCGGACGTCGGCGAGGCGGCCGGCAACCTCGGCTGTAATTGCCATAGCGGCAAGCTTTTCCAGAACGGCATGCAGCGCCGGCTCGGAATTCTCCAGCACCAGCAGCCGGGCGGCGCCGAAGATGAGGATGCGCTCGCAGATTTCCGCGCCGATCGAGCCGCCGCCGCCGGTGACGACGACGGACTTGCCGGCAACGAATTGTTCGAGCCGCCGGTAGTCGATCTTGACGCTGGGGCGCAGCAGCAGATCCTCGACCGCGACCGGCGCGAGCTGCACCGCCGGGCCGCCGGAGTCGAGCGTCGGCAACTGGCTCAGGTTGAGCCCCAGCCTGCGCGCCCGGATCAGGATCGATTCCGGACGCGCCTCCGGCGACAGCGCCGACGGCGCCAGCACCGCGCGCACGATGCGCGTGCCGTGATTGTTCAGGTCGGCGACGACCCGCTCAAGGTCGCTGATGTCGCCCATGACCGGGATGCCGCGGATCGACTGGCCGCGGTCGTTGGCCGACGGCGACAGCACGCCCGCCGGCCAGATCTTCTTCACCGCGCCGCTCTCGATCGAGCGCAGCAGCACCTCGGCATCGGCGGCGCGGCCGAGGATCAGGGTCGGCTGCGCGTCCTCGACCTTGGCGCGCTGCAGGGTGCGCGAATAGTGGAAATAGCGGTAGGCGATGCGCGAGCCGCCGAGCAGGAACATCTGCACAAACCAGTACAGCAGGATGGTGATCTTGCCGAAGAAGAACTGGCCGTAGACGTTCGGCGTCAGCAGGATGTAATCGAGCGCGAGCAGCGACAGCGCCAGCGCGGTCGCGGCACGGAAGATGTTGTAGAGGTCGGGAACCGAGGTGAAGCGCCACTTGTTGCGCTGCAGGCCGAACAGGAAATAGACGACCGCGGCATAGACCAGAAAGACCGGCAACAGCCGCTCCAGCCCGGGCAGCTTGGCGGCGAGGCGCTGATCCTCGAACCGCATGACAAACGTCAGCACGATCGCCAGCGCCGTGGCGACCAGATCGTGCAGCATGATCAGGATTTGACGCGGCGTGAGTTTGAAGAGCGCGCTCATGCGTGGTCCGTGCGGGATTAAGGAATTATACCGCGAATTGTGCGATGGCGAGCGGTTTCGGCCGCCGCAAATGACCGAAACAGGCCCGATTTCGAGGGTCTAGCTAGCAAATTCGGCGGCAAAAAGAACCGGGAATGTGGCCTGCCGCGGCTGAACCGGTTAACGCCCGTTACCGCCGCCAGGCCGCGGCAATTGCGCCCGAGCCGTCGCCGCGGCCGCCCCGGCTCAAAAAAAGCGCGCCGCGATTGCTCGCGGCGCGCCGCATTCCGAGCGATTCACCCGGCCGCTAGTGCAGCAGGAAGTCGGCCTGGTGGTGGTCGAGGATGTCGATCGTGGTTTTTGTGATCGTCAGGATCTCGCCACCGGTGAAGTGGATGTCGACGTTCGCCCCGTTGGTGACCATGAGACCGTGGAGGGCGTTGTAGTCCGCCAAGCCGAACGACGTCAGGTCGACGTGGTCGTCGGCCGCATTGACCGTCGTCTTGGACTTGAACGTCAGGTCCGCAATCGTGTCGTGGCCGTCGCCGGTCGCGAACACGAAGGTGTCGACACCCGCGCCGCCGGTCAGCTTGTCGTCGCCGGTGCCGCCGTGCAGCGTGTCGTTGCCGGAGTTGCCGCGCAGATCGCCGTTCCAGGCGTTGGTGCCGGTGATGGTGTCGTTGCCGGCGCCGCCGTCGACAAAGGCGAGCTTGGTCACCGATGTCAGATGGCTGAGATCGAACGTCTCGTTGGCGGACGTTCCGGTGAGGCCTTTGGTGGCGTCGGTGCCAAGCCAGGATTCGATCGAATCCGTCGCGGCATTGAAGCCATGCAAGGTGACGCCACCCACGGCCTTGAGCGTGTCGCTACCGGTGCCGCCATCGAGCACGTCGTTCTGATCGCCGGTGCCCGACACCACGAGGGTGTCGGCGCCGCCGCCGCCGTGCAGGATGTCGTTGCCGGCGCCGCCGGTCAGGGTATCGTCGTTGGTGCCGCCGGTCAGGGTGTCGTTGCCGGCATTGCCGCGCAGGTCGCCGGCCCAGGCGTCGGTGCCGGTGATGGTGTCGTTGCCTCCACCGCCGTCGACGAAGGCGAGGTTGGTGACCGACGTCAGATGGCTGAGATCGAAGACCTCGTTGGCGGATGTGCCCGTGATGCCGGCGCTGACGTCGCCGTTCCAGGTCTCAATCGAATCCGCCCCGGCATTGAAGCCCGCCAGCGTCACGGCATTGAGCGCGTGGAAGACGTCGGTACCGGTGCCGCCGTCGAAGGTGTCGCTCTGGCCGTCCTTGCCGCCGACAACGAAGGTGTCGTTGCCGTCGTCGCCGAACAGGTGGTCGTTGCCGGCACCGCCGGTGATGACGTCGTTGCCGTCGCCACCATGGATGGTGTCGTTGCCGGTGCCGCCGTCGATGGTATCGGCGCCGGCCAGCCCATTGATGATGTCATTGCCGCCCAGCGCGTTGATGGTGTCGTTGCCGTCGGTCGCAAACGGCTGACCCGCCGGCGCGTGGGTGTCGTCAATGGTGTCGTTCTTGGTGGTGCCGGTGATGGTCACGCCGGTCAGGTCGATGGTGACGTCGAAGGCCCCCGAGACGGCGCTGAGATTGCCGGCGAGGTCGGTGGCCTGCGCGGTGATCGCGTAGTCCCCGACCGCGAGCACGGTCCCGGTGTTGTCGAAGCTCCAGTGGCCGGAGGCGTCCGCCGTAACGGTGCCGAGCGAGACGTTATCCTGGAACACCTCGACGGTGCTGTTGGCCTCAGCCGTGCCGTTGAAGAACAGCGTCTGGTCCGACGTGATGCCGTCCCCCGCCGTGCCGGTATCCTTGGTGATGCCGGTGACGACCGGGGCGGCAACCGTCTCATCGACGGTGACGGTTTGCGTCGCCGAAGGCGTCTGATTGCCCGCAAGATCGGTCGCCACCTCGGCCACCGTGTGCTGGCCCTCCGACAGCACGGTCCCGGTCAGGTCGAACGACCAATGGCCGGAACCGTCCGCGGTGGTGGTGCCGACGGTCGAGTTGTCGACCGACACCTGGACCGTGCTGTTGGCTTCCGCCGTACCGGCCAACACCAGCGTCTGATCGGTGGTGATGAAGTCGGACGAAGACTTGCCCGTGTCGGTGGTGATCGACGTCAAGGCCGGCGCCACCGACGAGGTGTCGATGGTGACCGCCTGGCTCGCGGTATTGGTATCGACGTTGCCGGCGGTATCGATGATGCGCACGCTGTAGGTGAAGCTCGAATTGTGCGTCGTCGGATCGACGAAGCTCCAGGTCGTGCCGGTGTCTTGCGACACGTTCGACCAGGTGTCGCCGCCGTCATTGCTGACCTGGATGACGTCACCGGGATCGAGGGCGCTGTTGGTGCCGCTGAGCGTCAGCGTCGTGTCGTTGGTGACAAAATCGGACGCGCTCGCGCCGCTATCGGTCGAGATGGCGCCGATCGCGACGGTCGCCGTCGGCGCCACCGTATCGACGGTGATCGTCAGGCCGGACGAAGCCGAACTGGTGTTGCCGGCCAGATCGGTCGCCGCCGCGACGATGTCATGGCTGCCGTCGGCGAGCGTGCTGCTGGTGAACGACCAGTTGCCCGAGCCGTCGGCCAGGGTGGTGCCGAGCGTCGTCACCGTCGTGGTGTCGAAGATGGTGACGATGCTGCCCGCTTCCGCCGTGCCCTTCAGCAGCGGCGTGTTGTCGTTGGTGATGTCGTCCGTGCTGCTGGCGCCGGTATCCGACGTGGCGTCGAGGTCGGGCGTCGACGGCGCGTTCGGCTGCGCGGTGTCGACCTTCACGGTGAATGCCGGCGACTGCGAGTTGGTGTTGCCCGCAGTGTCGGTCGCGGTCGCCGTGAAAGCATAGCTGCCGTCGGAGAGCGGCGTACCGGTGTAGTCGAAGCTCCAGTGCCCGGTGTTGTCGGTCGTTGCGGTGCCGATCTGGACGCCATCCTTGTAGATGGTGGCCGCCGAGAAGGCCTCGCCGGTGCCGTTGATGATCACCGAGGTATCGGACGTAACGCCGTCAGTGCCGCTCGTGCCGGTATCGGTGGTGACACCGGTGACGGCCGAAGCGGCCGGCGCGGTGGTGTCAATCTGCACCGATTGGGTGGCCGTATTGGCGTCAACATTGCCGGCCGTATCGACGACCCGCACGTCGTAGGTGAACGTCGAGTTGTGCGTGGTCGGATCGACGAATTTCCAGTGCGTGGCGTCGGTCTGCGTTGCATCCGACCAATTGACGCCGCCGTCGGAGCTGACCTGCACCGTCTCACCAGAGCCCAGCGCGCTGTTCGTGCCCGTCAGCGTCAGCGTCGTATCGTTGGTCAGGAAGTCGCTGCCGCTGGTGCCGGTGTCATCGGCGATGGCGCTGACCGCGACAGTCGCCGCCGGCGCCGTGGTGTCGACAGTGAAGTTGAACGGCGTGTTGTTGAGCGCGGAGTTGCCGGCGGCGTCGGAAACGCGCGTCGTCACCGAATGCACGCCGTCGGACAGCGTCTGCCCGGTGTCGTCGAACGACCAGGTGCCGCTGCCTGAGGCCACCGTGGTGCCCTGCGACACGCCGTCGACGAACACCTGGACCGTGGCGCCCGCTTCCGCCGTGCCGAAGATGTGCACGGTGTTGTCATTGGTGATGTGGTCGGTCGGACTCGTGCCGGTGTCGTCGGCGATCTGGGTCGTGGCCGCCGGATTCGGCGCGACGTTGTCGACCACGACGGTGAAGTTGCTCGACGCCGCGCCGGTATTGGCGGCGGTGTCGGTCGCCTGCGCGGTGTACTGATAGGTGCCGTCGGACAGAATCGTCCCGGTGTGGTCGAGGCTCCAGTTGCCGGAGCCGTCGGCGGTGACGCTGCCGATGTCGACACCGTCCTGGAAGACGTGGACGGTGCTGCCGCCTTCGCTGGTCGTGCCGGAGATCACCAGTGTGCGGTCGCGGGTGTCGCCGTCGGTCCCGCTCGAGCCGGTATCGGTCGTGATCGCGGTGACGGCCGCGGTCGGCGCCACGGTGTCGACGGTGACGTCGACCGTGGTGCTGGAGGCGAAATTGCCGGCAAGGTCGTCGGCGAAAACGCGCACGTGGTGCACGCCGTCGCTCAGCGCGCCGGTCGTCATCGTCCAGTTGCCGGATGCGTCGGCAACCGTGTGCACCAGAAGCCCGCTCTGGTCGTAGAGGTCGACTTCGTTGCCGGCTTCGGCGGTGCCGTGGAAGGTCAGCGTTTTGTCATTGGTGAGGCCGTCGCCGGCGGCCCCGGAATCGTCGGTGAAGGTGCTGGAGATCGTCGGCGACGGCGCCGTCGTGTCGACGACGACATGGAACGCCGAGGCAGCCGAGCCAACATTGCCGGCGGCATCCTCCGCCTTGGCGGTGAAGTCGTAGCCGCCTTCGGCCAGATTCGTGCCGGTGTAATCGAAGTCGAAATTGCCCGAGCCGTCCGCGGTGACGGTGCCGACCTCGACATTGTCCTGGAAGACGTGGACGGTGCTGTTGGCCTCGGCGGTGCCGAGGATGTGCAGCGTGGTGTCGTTGGTGATGCCGTCGGTCGCGGTGCCGACGAAGGACGGATGGGTGTCGTCGGCAATGGCGGTGACGGTCGCCGCCGCCGGCGCCGTGGCGTCGATTTTGAAGCCGAGGCTATCGGTGGTGCCGGTGTTTCCGGCGGTGTCGACGGCTCGCACGGAGACGGCGTGGTTGCCGTCCGAAAGCGCGCTCGGAAGGGTGAAGGTATAGTTACCGCTGGCGTCGGCCAGGACCGTGCCCAGAACGCCGTTGGTAAAGGAGACATCGTCGACGGTGAACTGGATGATGGCGTTGGCTTCCGTCGAGCCATTAAACGTCGGCGTCGTGTCGTTGGTAATGCCGTCTCCCGACACGCCGCTGTCGCTTGCCGGGTCGAGACTGGCACTCGGGGTCCCGGGTGCCGCGGTGTCGATGGTCACCGACAGTGCGGACGAAGCCGGACCGGTATTGCCGGCGGCATCGGTTGCCGTCGCCGTGATGCTGTGGGTGGTATCGCTGAGCGTGGTGGAGGTGAAGGTCCAGTTGCCCGAGGCGTCGGCGAGCACGCTGCCCAGGTGAGTGACGCCGTCATAGACGTCGATGGTCGCGTTGGCCTCAGCCGAACCGCTGATCGTGGGCGTTGCGTCGTTGGTGACGTCGTCGGTCTGACTGCGGCCGGAATCCGAGGTAGCGTCGAGATCGGGCGTCGACGGCGCCACGGGCGGGGTCTCATCGACCGTAAAGCCGCGGCTCGCTTCGGTCGCGGCGTTGCCGGCGACGTCGGAGACGTCGGCCTTGGCCGTGTAGGAGCCGTCGGCCAGGCTCTGCAGCGTCGTGTTGCTGACGTTGATCGACCACGAACCGCTCGAAACGGCTGCGGTATCGGTGTAGATGAGCGCGTTCAGGTTATCGAAAATCTCGACCGTCACCGTCTGCCCGTCCTCGGCATTGGTGGTGCCGCTGATCGTGCCGCCCGCCGCCGCTTCGCTCTGGTTGACGACGTTGTCGGTGGCGATGGCGTTGATCGATATGGTCGGGGCCGCGGTGTCGATGGTCACCGACAGTGCGGAGGACGCCGAACCGGTATTGCCGGCGGTATCTTCGGCTTTCGCCGTCAGGCTGTGGACGCCGTCCGAGAGCGTGCTCGCCGTGAAGGTCCAGTCGCCGGAGCCGTCCGCCAGCGCAGTGCCGATGTCGGTCGCGCCGTCGAACACATGAATAATCGCGTTAGCCTCCGCCCCGATGCCGTTGAGGGTCGGCGTGTTGTCGTTGGTGATGTTGTCGGAGTTGGTGTTGCCGGTGTCGGAGGCGTCAGCCAGATCGGGTGCCCCAGGCGCCGCCGGCGCGCTGGTGTCGATGGTGATCGACAGTCCCGACGAGGCCGAGCCGACATTGCCGGCCGCGTCCTCGGCCTCGGCCGACAGGGTATGTCCGCCGTCGCCCAGCGTATTGGCGGTGAAGGACCAGTTGCCCGAGGCGTCGGCCAGCGCGGTGCCGATTTCGGTCACGCCGTCGAACACATGAACGTAATGGTACGCTTTTGGACTTGACAGAATCTGAGGATTCATATAGACTTAGCTCATAAATCGGGAGCTAAGCCCATGAATTTAATAGACCTTTTTCAGTCGTTTAAGACCCAAGAACAGGCTTTGGAGTATTTGGAAACCACCCGATGGCACGGCAAGCCGGTTTGCCCATATTGCCACGATCAACGGGTTTACCGCCATGCCAGCGGTGACCGGGCCGAACAACGCTGGCAGTGCCAAAACTGCCATAGAGCCTTTGCTGTGACCGTGGGGACCATTTTCCATCGGACCCATGTGCCGCTCAAGAACTGGTTCCTCGTATTGGCGCTGATGCTCAACGCGAAAAAGTCGGCCAGCGCCTATCAGATCGCCCGCGACCTAGGGATGCGCCGTCCAACCGTTTGGTCCATGATGCATCGGATTCGAGTCGCCATGTCGAGCGACCCGGCTCAAAGTGCTTTGCTTCACGGGATTGTTGAGGCCGATGAAACTTACGTTGGTGGCAAACCGCGTAAAGGCAATCGGAGAGACGATGACGATCCGAAGCACCACGGACGTGGACGCGCGACCAAGAAAACTCCCGTGATCGGCGTGATCGAGCGCGGGGGGCGCGTGATCGCAAAACCGGTAAAGCCAAAAGACCTAACGCGAACGGCGCTGGCGAAATTCATTTCGCAGCACGTTGATCGCGCTGCATCGCTTCTAATTACCGACGAGTATCGTGGCTATCTTGGTATGAGCAGCATGATCCGTCATATGACGATCAATCATGAAATTGCTTATGCCGATGGGCCAATCCACACCAACTCGATTGAAGGTTTTTGGTCGCTTGTGAAACGCGCTTGGTATGGCCAGCACCACCATTATAGCCGCAAATATATGCCGCTCTATATTTCTGAGGCTTGCTACAAATTCAACAAGCGCGGAAAGGCAGATACGTTTGAAAAAATGATCGCGGTGATGGTGCGCGCATGAGTCACCCGAAGCATAAACCAGAAAATCATCTCTATTACGGCGATAATCTCACAATCATGCAGCACATGCCAAAGCATTGTGTTGATCTGATATATTTAGACCCTCCATTCAATTCCAAAAAAAACTACAACCTTATGTACAAAACTCTGACCGGTCTGCCTGTGCCGGAACAGGTAGATGCGTTTTGCGATACTTGGGAAATGGATACGGAGAAGGAAGAGCTTGCAAAAAAAATGCCGGTGCTTATGCGCGAGCACGGAGTTGAGGATTACTACGTTGAGTTTTGGCGGCTTTGGATTAACGCGCTACGTCATACACAACCACACTTACTCGCGTACTTGATCTACATGGTGCAGCGGTTGCTGCACATGAAAAGCATATTGCGTCCTACAGGCTCCATTTATTTGCACTGCGATTCGACCGCCAGTCACTACATTAAAGTGATGATGGACGGGATTTTCGGTCACAAAAATTTCCGAAACGAAATTATTTGGAAGAGAGCAAACGCGCATAATGATCCAAAGGGATATGGCCGCATAACGGACTCTCTTTTGTTCTACACGATGGGCAATAAATACAAATGGAATACTCAGCATACGCCCTATCGTGAGGAATATTACGACAGTCATTTCAAGAAAGATGAAGAGGGGCGTTGGTATCGCACTGTGCCGCTTGACGCGCCTCGACATGGTGAGGGCAGCCCAAATCTTCTTTATGATTGGAAGGGAAAGCTCCCGGCTCCGTCGCGGACATGGGCAATAAAAAGGGAGACGATGGAGCAATACGAGAGAGACGGCTTACTGAGATACACACGAACAGGGACTCCGACTCTCCTTCAGTATGCAGATGAGATGCGCGGCGTCCCCCTTCAAAACATCTGGACCGATATTCCCCCAGTAAATCCCCAAGCGAAGGAGCGACTTGGTTACCCGACTCAAAAGCCCGTTGCGCTTTTGAAGCGGATCATTACCGCTTCTAGTGACAAGGGGGATGTTGTTTTTGATCCGTTTTGCGGATGCGGCACCACGATTTACGCCGCCCAAGAAACTGAGCGCAAGTGGATCGGCTGTGACATTGCAATTCTTTCGATCAAGTTGATCCGTGAGGTTTTGACCGGCGATAAGTATCGACTTGTCGAAGGAGTGCATTTCGATGTGAACGGCATTCCAGCGAGCGTCGAGGCTGCCCAAGAGCTATTCAAACGCGATCCATTTCAATTTCAGCATTGGCTCGTCGAACGCATCGGCGGTTTTCCGATGCTCAAGAAAGTTGCTGATAAGGGCATCGATGGCCGGATGTACTTTGAGACCCAGGAAGGACTGAAGGCGATGGTGTTGTCAGTGAAGGGCGGAAAGGTTCGACCCACTGACCTTCGAGACCTTCGGGGTGTACTTGAGCGCGAGACCGATACTGAGCTGGCGGGCTTTCTGTGTCTGAATGAGCCGACTAAGGCGATGCGCGAAGAGGCCGTGGCCGCCGGTCAATTTGAATATTCCGGCGTCAAATACGATCGGATGCAGATTTTGACGGTGCGAGATATTCTCGAAAAGAAGCGTGAGTTTCATACCCCCACGAAAGTGGGGACACGGATCGCCACCGGGCAGCAGTCGTTGCCGCTGCAATGACAAAGCCCCGCCACAAGGACGGGGCTTTGCTAAGTCACTTCACGTCTCCAGGCTGGATATTTTTTCCAGCCAACGGCGAATCGACGGGCAGCGCCCGGTGATGCTCAATTCGCCTGTAAAACAGAGTTATAGCGTAATACCCTGTATTACAAGTTAAAAATCTGACTTGGGGTAAACCCCAAGTCATGTTATAAGTTCCTGATAAAGCTGAAGAAAAGTGGGCCACGGTGATGCGACGTGGCCCGGTATTTCTGGAGACGTGAGTGGGAGTTGAACCCACCTTCGGAGGCATCACCCTCCACTCAGGTTTTCAAGACCGGTGCCTGACCGCTCGGCCATCACGTCGAAAACCAAGGTACGCCCGTTCTGGCCAAAGGTCGAGTCTTTCTGGAGCCTTTTTTGGAAGACCCCCCATTGAAATTGCTTATCTTTTATAAATCTCAGTCCAAAAGCGTACCATTCCGCACATGAATAATGGCGTTGCCTTCCGAGGTGCCGGTCACCGTCGGCGTGCTGTCCTTGGTGATGTCGTCGGTCTGACTGCGGCCGGTATCCGAGGCATCGGCGAGATCGGGCGTGCCCGGCGCCGCCGGCGCCGAGACGTCGACCACGACATGGAATGCGCTCGAGGCCGAGCTGACGTTGCCGGCGGTGTCGACGTCCTTGGCGGTCCAGTCCGCCGTCGTGTTACCGCCCTGGGAGGCGCTGTAGGTCCAGTTGCCGGAGCCGTCCGCCGTGACCGAGGCGACGAAGCCGCCGTCGGCATAGACATCGACTTCGTCGCCGGCCACGGCGGTGCCGTGCAGGTCGAAGTTCATCTGGTTGGTGACGCCGTCCGAGCTGCTGCGGCCGGAGTCGGTGACGATGTTGCTGATGACGGGCGCGGCCGCGGCGGTGCTGTCGACCGTGACCGAAGACACCCCCGAGAAATGCGAATTGCCGGCGACGTCGGTCGCCAGGATCTGCACCGAGTAGGTGCCGTCGGCGAGGCTGACAGCCTGCGAGCCGAGATCGATCGAATAATTGCCGCTGGCGTCGGCGGTGGCGAAGGCCTTCGACACGCCGTTGATGAAAGCGTCGACCTCGGCGCCGGCTTCCGCGGTGCCGTTCAGCACGAGGGTGTGGTCGCTGGTGATGAAGTCGGTCGCGCTCTTGCCGGAGTCCGTCGTGATGGTGTCGAGCGTCGGGGCCGGAGTGCTGGTGTCGATGGTGGCGGTGAAAATCCCGGAGGTGTTGACGCCGTCGTTGGCGGTCAGGTTGTGCGCGCCGTCACCCAGCGTCGAGGCGGTGTAGTTGAACGTCCAGACGCCGGAGCCGTTGGCGGTCGTCGTGCCCAGCGCGGTAACGCCGTCAAAAACCGTGACCACGGAATTGGCAACGGCGCCCGAGCCGAGGACGTTGATGTGACTGGTGTCGGTGATGCCGTCGGTGGAGCTGGTGCCGGTGTCCGGGGAAATACCAGTGATCTTCAATACCGCGCTCATGGCTCATCCTCCTCATGT
>Ga0070741_10002555_pt1 | contig 48429 bp, 34 predicted proteins | sample Coa_R1_4_FD_66440 | JGI IMG/M metagenome (GOLD analysis project Ga0070741, IMG submission 66440) | Surface soil microbial communities from Centralia Pennsylvania, which are recovering from an underground coalmine fire - Coalmine... | ecosystem: Environmental > Terrestrial > Soil > Unclassified ... | reverse complement strand
CGAAGGGCCGGGGTGGTCCTTCCCCTCCTCGTCGTCGAGGAGCGGTGGCCCGAAGGGCCGGCGTGATCCTCCCCCTCCTCGTCGTCGAGGAGGGGTGACCCGAAGGGCCGGGGTGGTCCTCCCCCTCCTCGTCGTCGAGGAGCGGTGGCCCGAAGGGCCGGCGTGATCCTCCCCCTCCTCGTCGTCGAGGAGGGGTGACCCGAAGGGCCGGCGTGGTCCTCCCCCTCCTCGTCGAGGAGGGGTGGCCCGAAGGGCCGGGGTGGTTAGATCGAGCGTGCACCGCGCTCTTACCCCCACGAGCGCGGCTCTCCGATTACGCCCCGCGGTCTTTACGCTGCCACTCGCCGCTCCTGCGGTACGCCCAGCTTCTTCAAGAAGCTTTCCATCAGGCACCACTGCGTGAAACCACTTTGGAACAGATTGGCACCGACGAAGGCGGTGAACCACAGCCAATACTTGGACACGAACAACGGGCTCTCAGGGACACCGAGCGCGAGTGACAGCATCACGAACGCTCCGGCGATGATGCGAATCATGCGATTGATCGTCATATCGAAATCTCCCGGTCAGGCAAACACTGGAGCTACTTTAGAACCTGCGCCGCGCCCGCACAGTGACCTTGGTCACACAACGTGGGCCCACGCGGAATCCCTCTCCTCTCACTGCGCTGGCATCGGCCACAGCTCATTCGCCTCGAGCAGCAGCCGATAGCGCGCCTCGGCCGCGTCGATCTCGGCGAGCCGCGCTGCCAGGCGCGCCTCCACCAGCTGGCGACGCGCCACCAGCACGTCCAGCATGCCGCGCTCACCGAGTTGGTAAGCGCGCGCAGTGAGATCCGCATTGCTCTGCATGCGATCGGCCGCTACCCGCATGCTCTGCCAGCTGTCGTAGGCCCCTTGCGCCTGAACATACTGGTTCGCCGCTTCGGTGTTCAGGCGTTGCAAGACGTTGGCCTCACGCTGCGCGGCCATCTGCCACTCGGTGCGAGCAGCCGAAGCAGCCGCACTGCGCGCTGCGCTGGGGATTGGAATTGAAAGATTGAGCGTGACGATGCGCTCATCGCCGCCTCGCTCGGAGCCGTAGCGCAAACCCACAGTCGGATCGGGTGTGCGTTCGGCAGCCGCTCGCGCGCCGGTCAAGCGCAAGCGCTCGCTCTCGGCGCGCGCCAGTTGCAGCTCATAGCTGCCCTGCTGTACACGCTCGCGCCAGTAGTCGAGCCCCTGCGCGAGCGGCTCGGGCACCGGCCGCGGCGCCTGCTCGGACAATGGAATCGGCGGGAATTGCACCGCCACCTCGTTCGCCGCGACGCGCTCGCGAGCCTGCGCCTGCTTGAGCGCGAAGTCGGCCTGAGCGACCGCCGCTTCCATGAGCCCGACGTCGAGCTTGGCGGCGTCGCCCTTCTTCGCACGCAGCGCGGTGACGCGCAGCTGCTCGCGCAGCACCGCCAGTTGAGTCTGCCACTCTCCCGCCTGCGCTTTCTCGCGCAACCAACCGAACCACGCCTTGAGCAGAGTGCGCGCGGTCGATTGTATGGCGTTACCGTAAGCGAGTTGGGCGCGCACCAGACCTTGGTCGCCCAGTGTGGCATCCAGCTTGGCCTTGCCCGGCAAGCGCAGCGTGCGGTCGACACCCACCGCCCATTCGTTGAACTGATCCGGCGGCTCGTTCACCTTGCGGCGCTGGCCCGCGACGTTGACGTTGTACTCATAAGGTCCGGCCGCCAAGCGGCGCCGGTTTGCCTGTTCCAGCGGCAATTGCAGCGCGGCTTCGCGAACGCTTGGATGATCGAGCAACGCCTTCTTCACAGCCGGCGCGGGCGGAAGATCGGGCGCGTTGATCCAGGCGTGGGCCGGCCTCAGGCAAGCGATGCTGATCGCCATCGCAAGAACGAGGCGGCTGTTCACGCGAATCTCCCGAACGCCGAAATCGGCAGCATCCAATAGGCGATCTCCGGGTTGGCAAAGTCAGACTTCAAGTCCCGCAGCAGCAACCACGCATCCTCGCTGTTCATCACCAGCTGCACCTGGATCCGCCTCGATCTGCCGCGCACCTCCTCGGCGATGCCGTGGCGCTTCACTGCGCGCCCATGCCCTTCGACTTGAGTCGTCGTGAAGCCCACGACCGACTCCGAATGCTCGAGCAGCCGGTCGATCAATTGCTCTTCGAGCGACTTGGGTACGACGATCGTCAGCATGCAATCAAACGGCTTCATGCTCGGTCTGCGCATCGATCGTTCGTGGAGCGCCTTCAATCTGGCGCGCTGGGGTCGACAGGCCGCGACCGGCTGCGTCAAACCTCGAGACCACGCCGAAGCGGCGATACAAGATGGGCAACAAGATCAAGGTGAGCAACGTCGAGGTCACCAGACCGCCGATGACGACGACCGCGAGCGGCTTTTGAATCTCCGATCCGGGGCCGGTGGCGAACAACAGCGGTACCAAGCCAAATGCGGCGATGCTCGCCGTCATCAACACCGGACGTAAGCGGCGCCTCGCACCTTCGACGACGATTTCGTCGACTGGCATCCCTTCCGCGTGGAGCTGATTGAAGTAAGTCACCATGACGACGCCGTTGAGCACCGCGATCCCGAGCAGCGCGATGAAACCCACCGAAGCGGGCACGGACATGTATTCGCCCGATATCCACAGCGCAAACACGCCGCCGATCAACGCGAATGGCACATTGGTCAAGACCAAAATCGCCTGCTGAACCGAACCGAAGGTCGCAAACAGAAGCAGGAAGATGAGACCGAGCGCGATCGGAACGACGAGTGCCAGACGCGCCGCGGCGCGCTGCTGATTCTCGAACTGCCCGCCCCACGCGGTGCGGTAACCGGCGGGCAGCGGTACGTTTTGCGCGACCGCCTGCTTGGCTTCCTCGACATAGCCGACCAGATCGCGGCCGCGCACGTTTGCCTGCACCACGACCATGCGCGATCCGTTTTCGCGATCCACTTTGACCGGTCCGTCGACGCGCTGCAGTCGCGCAACCGCTTGCAGCGGCACCGATTCCCCGGATGCCAAGGTAATTCGCAGGTTGGCGAACAGCGCGGGCGATGTGCGGATCGTGTCGGGACCGCGCAGGAGCAGCGGCGTGCGCCGACCGCCTTCGACGACCACGCCCAACCGCTTGCCTTCCAACTGCGCGCGCAAATCGCCCGCGATGTCGTCCACGTTCAATCCGAAGCGACCCGCCGCGAGTCGATCCACTTCGACTTGCAGATACTGCACGCCTTCGTTCTTCAAAGTGAAGACGTCCTGCGCACCGCGGATTCCTCTCAGGACCTCTTCGATGCGCGCGGCAAGTGAATTGAGCTCACGCAGCTCCGTGCCGAAGATCTTCACGGCAAGATCGCCGCGCACGCCGGTCAGCATTTCGGACACACGCATCTCGATGGGCTGGGTGAAGCTGTAGCCGAGACCCGGATACTGGTCGAGCACCGCGCGCAGGGCTTGCGTGAGCCACTCTTTATCGGGACGGCGCCATTGCTCGATCGGCTTGAGCACCAGGAAGCTGTCGGTTTGGTTCAAACCCATCGGGTCCAGGCCGAGCTCGTCGGAACCCGATCGCGCGACGATGCCTTTGACCTCCGGAACTTCCTTGAGAATCTGCTGCTGCAGGCGCAGGTCCAGCTCGGCAGTCTGTTCGAGGCTGATCGACGGCAGCTTTTCCAGCTGCATGATCAGGTCACCTTCGTCCATGCTCGGCATAAAGGTCTTGCCGATGCGCGTGTAGACGAATGCGGTGAGCGCAAGGAGAACCAACGCGGCGACGATGACGGCTCTCGAATTGCGCAGCGACCAGCGCAACGCCGGTAGGTAGCCGGCGACCGCCTTGCGCACCAACCACGGCTCACCATGCGCGCCGTGTTTCAACAAAAACGACGCCAGCACCGGTATGACAGTGAGCGAAAGGAGCAGCGACCCGGACAATGCGAACACGATCGCGAGCGCAACCGGAACGAACAGCTTGCCCTCGAGCCCTTGCAAGGTGAGCAGGGGCAGAAAGACGATCACGATGATGAGAATGCCCGAAGCGACCGGTACGGCGACTTCGCGCACCGCTCGATACATGACGTGAAGTCTGGGCAGCTTGCGGTCGCCTCGAGTCAAGTGCGTCTCGACGTTCTCCACCACGACGACGGCCGAATCGACCAGCATACCGATCGCAATCGCCAGGCCACCCAAGCTCATCAGATTGGCCGACATATCGACCTGGCGCATCAGGATGAAGGTGATCAGCGCGGCCAGCGGCAAGGTCAGTGCGACGACCAGCGCGGCCCGCAGATTGCCGAGAAACAGCAGCAACAGGATCAGCACCAGAACTGTCGCTTCGGCCAGCGCTTTCGAAACCGTGCCGACTGCGCGCTCGACCAGACTGCCGCGGTCGTAGAACAACTGCGTCGTCACACCCTTGGGCAGCGCGGGGGCAAGCTCGGCCAAGCGCTTCTTGACCCCGTCGACGACTTGGCGCGCATTGGCACCGCGCAGACCCAGCACCAGCCCTTCTACGGCCTCGCCCTTGCCGTCCTTGGTCACCGTGCCATAACGCGTGAGACTGCCGATGCGCACTTGCGCCACGTCTCCCACCCGCACCGGGTTGCCGGTACGGCTCACCACCACGATCGCGCGCAAGTCGTCGAGCGTCTTCACACTGCCTTGTGCGCGGACCAGCAGCACCTCCTCGCCCTCGCGCAAGCGCCCCGCGCCGTCGTTGCGATTGTTCGCTTCCAGCGCCTGCTGCAGCTGAGCCAGCGTGATGCCGCGCGCATTGAGCGCGGCGTTGTCGGGGATGACTTCGAAGGTGCGGACCAAACCACCCAGCGCGTTGACGTCGGCGACGCCGGGCAGCGTGCGCAACGCCGGGCGGATGACCCAATCGAGCAGATCGCGCCGCTCGGTCAGCGACAGATCTCCGCCTTCGATGGTGAACATCAGCATTTCGCCCAGCGGTGTGGTGATCGGCGCGAGCCCACCGGACACCCCGGACGGTAGCTGATCCATGATGTTATTCAGTCGCTCGGTGACTTGTTGCCGCGCCCAGTAGATGTCGGTGCCATCCTCGAAGTCGACCGTGATGTCAGTGAGCGCGTACTTGGACACCGAGCGCAGCACCTTCTGACGCGGGATGCCGAGCATCTCGACCTCGACCGGCATCGTGATGCGCGCCTCGACCTCCTCGGGCGTCATACCCGGCGCCTTCATGATCAGTTTCACTTGGGTAGTCGATACGTCAGGGAACGCGTCGATCGGCAGATCGCGAAAGGCGTATACCCCGGCGCCGATCAGCAGCGCGGTTGCCACCAGCACGAGCAAGCGCTGCGTGAGCGAAAACTCGATCAAGCGAGCGAGCATCTACTCGTCCGCGATCGCGCTAGCCCTGCCACGCCGCCTTGAGGCCGGCGGTGCCGCGGCTCGCGACGTGCTCTTGGCCGGTGAACGGCGCGCTGACCGTGCTCTCCTGCGCCGACTGACTCACCACCGTGACGGCCTGCGCGCGGAAGCCGTCCTTGATCTGGACAAAGACATAGATCTTGCCGGACTGATGCACCAGCGCACTGGTCGGCAGCTTCCACTGCTTGTCGGGCGTCGCGTCTCGCGTGGCTATGACGGCCTCGACGTATTGGCCGGGCCACAACGTGCCCGGGCAGGTGATGATCTCGGCGCGTACGGAGACGGTCTGATTGGCCGGGTCCACGCTCTTTCCGACCGCCAGCACTTTCGCTTTCGCGCCGCAGGAAGGCACGCTGACCGGAGCGCCGGGCGTCAATGCGTTGGCGCGCTGAACCGGAACCTGCACTTCGAGCCACAGCCGCGACAGGTCGGCGATCTTGTACAGCGGTGCCGCCGCGTCGACCCGCTGCCCCGCTGTCGCCGTCTGTTCGATCACTACGCCTGTTGCGGGCGCCACCAGTTCGACCTGAGCGACGTAGCGACGTGTACTGCGCAGCTTTCGGATTGCGGTCTCCGACATGCCCATGAGCTGCAAAGCATGGCGACGCTCCGCCAACAGCGCCTGCGCTTCATCATGTACGCTGCGCGTGGCCTCATGCCGACTCTCCGGAATGATGCCTTCTTGCACCAACGCCTCGTCGCGGCGCAGGTTCTGCTCGGCAAGCTGCGCTTGCGTGGCGGCTTGCAAGTACGAGCGTTGCGCTTCCAACAGCGCGGGACTCTGCAGCCGCGCGACGACCTGCCCCTTGCTTACGGCGTCGTGCGCTGCGACCCGCATCGATTCCACCAACCCCGGCACCGGCGCGGCGACGATCTGCATCTGCCCCGGAGGTACCATGACCTGCGCGGCCAATCCATGCAGTTCTCCCGCTTCGGCGGATTGGATCTTGACCGTCTCCACGCCGAGCGCGCGCATCTGCTCGGCCGACACTTTCAGCTCGTTCGCCGCGCGAGCAGTCCACGATGCAAGCGACCCCGCGAGGATGATCCCCGACAAGAGGCTGACACATGTGCGTACAGTCCGGTTCATGGAGCGACCTTCTTTCCTCATTCTTCGGTTCCAACGATCCTGAAGCGTTCACCGATCCCGTTCACGCACTCGTCGCACTCTCCTCCACGGATGGTTCATGCGAATGACCGGTGTCCGTCGCTGCCCGGCGCTGCGCGCGCTCGCTCTTGCTCCACAGCATCGCGTAATACACCACGGGGATCACGATCAAGGTCAGCGCGGTCGACACCAGGATGCCGAAAATCAAGGACACGGCAAGTCCGTTGAAGATTGGATCGTCGAGGATGAAGAGCGCGCCCAACATCGCCGCCACACCAGTGAGCACGATCGGTTTCGCACGTGCGGCTGCGGCATCGATGACGGCGTCTTGCAGCGGCACTCCTCTCGCGATCTCGTGATTAATGAAGTCCACGAGCAGGATGGAGTTGCGCACGATGATACCGGCCAGCGCGATCATGCCGATCATCGAGGTCGCGGTGAACTGCGCGCCGAGCAGCGCGTGGCCTGGCATGACGCCGATGATGGTGAGCGGGATCGGCGCCATGATGATGAGCGGCGTGAGGTAGGAACCGAACTGCGCCACCACGAGCAGGTAGATCAGGATCAGGCCAACCGCGTACGCGATGCCCATGTCGCGAAAGGTTTCGTAGGTCACCTGCCACTCGCCGTCCCACTTGTAGGCGAACTGGCGGTAGCGATCCTCGGGCTGGCGGATGAAGTACTCGCCCAAGGTGCCGCCTTCATTGAGTTGCATGCCGCGGATCGCGGAGCGGATGTCGAACATCCCGTACAACGGGCTGTCGAGCTTGCCGGCCATGTCACCAAGCACATACACCACCGGCAACAAATCCTTATGATAGATCGTGCGCTCGCGCTCGCTCTTTTCCACCTGCACCAGCTCGGAGAGCGGAACGAACTCGCCCGATCGACTGCGCACCGTGAGTTTGAGCAGATCGTCGATGCTGCTCTGGCGCTCGGGCGGCAAGGTCAGGCGCACCGGCACTTCGTACTTGGTCTCGCCGCTATGGATGGGCGTGACGTACTCGCCCGACAAGCCGGCACGCATCGTCTCGACGATGTCTTTCTGCGCCACGCCTGCCAGCGCCGCTTTGTTCTGCAGCACGCGGATCAACAGCCGCGGCGACTTCGCGTCGACCGTGTCGTCGATGCTCACGATGTCGGCAGTTCGCTCGAACTTCGCGCGCACTTGCTTCGCCACGCTCATCTGCGCGTCGTAGTCGGGGCCGTAAATCTCGGCCACGATCGGCGAGAGCACCGGTGGGCCTGGCGGCACTTCCACCACCATCACGTCGGCACCGTAGCGCTTGCCGATGCGCTCGAGCGCCGGACGCACCGACTGTGCGATCTCGTGGCTCTGCCGATCGCGCACATGCTTGTCGGTGAGATTGACCTGAATGTCGCCCAGCTCCGGTCCTTCGCGCAGGTAGTACTGGCGCACCAGACCGTTGAAGTTGATCGGGCTCGCGGTACCCACATAGGCCTGATAGTCGGTGACTTCGGGCACGCCGCGCAGCACGCCGCCTATTTCACGCAGCACGCTCGCCGTGCGCTCGAGTGGCGTGCCGACCGGCATGTTGACCACCACTTGGAACTCCGACTTGTTGTCGAACGGCAGCATCTTGAGCACGACCAGCTTCACCGCGGCGAGCGAGACGGCCAGCATGATCGCGATGAGCACTCCGGCGAGCAGATACCAGCGATTGCGTGCGCCTTGCGCTCCGCGCAGGAACGGCGTCATGAGATGAGTGAACAGGCGGCGCAGACGCGTATCGCCATGCGCTTGGGACACCACCGGATGACCGGCGCCGCGACTGAGCTTGTAAGCGAGCCAGGGCGTCACGCTAAAGGCCACCGCGAGGGAGATCAGCATGCCCATGCTGGCGTTGATCGGGATCGGGCTCATATAGGGCCCCATCAAACCGCTCACGAAGGCCATCGGCAGCAGCGCCGCGATGACGGTGAGCGTGGCCAGGATGGTCGGGCCGCCGACTTCGTCGACCGCCTTGGGAATGATTTCGAGCAACGATGCATCGCTGAGTTGACGGTGGCGATGGATGTTCTCCACCACGACGATGGCATCGTCGACTAGGATGCCGATCGAGAAGATCAGCGCGAACAGCGAGACGCGATTGAGCGTGAAGCCCCAAGCCCAGGACGCGAACAGCGTCGCCGCCAGCGTGAGCAGCACCGCCACGCCCACGATCAACGCTTCGCGCCGGCCCAGCGTCGCGAACACCAAGGCCACCACCGAGAGCGTGGCGAAGATCAGCTTCTGGATCAGCTTGTTCGCCTTGTCCGCCGCGGTCGCGCCGTAGTTGCGCGTGACGCTCACCTCGACGCCTTCGGGGATCACCGTGCCCTTCATGAGCTGCGCCACATGCATGAGTCGCTCCGCCACGTCCACGGCATTCTCGCCCGGCTTCTTCGATATCGCGAGCGTCACCGCAGGATGCTCGCCGTCGCCTTGCACGCTCTTGGTCGCGGCCCCTGGCCCAAGACCGGTCCACACGTAGCGCGAGGGCTGATCCGGTCCGTCGATCACCCGCGCGACATCGGTCATGTAAATCGGCCGGCCGTCCTGCACGCCCACCACGAGGCGCCGCACGTCGCCCGCGCTGGCCAGATACTGGCCGGTCTCGACCAGGATCTCGCGGTTATCGGCGACCAGCGCACCGCTCGGCTGCGCGGCATTGGACAGCTGCAGCGCCGTGCGGATGTCCTGCATCGTCACGCGAAATGCGCTCATGCGCTCGGGCTCCACGACGATGCGCACGACATGCCGCGGACCGCCCAGTGTGTAGACGTCGCGCGTACCGGGCACCCGCTTCAACTCGATCTCCATCGCGTGCGCGACCCGTTCCAACTCGAACCCGCCGCGGCTCACGTCCGGCGTCCACAGCGTGAACGTGACGATCGGCACATCGTCGATGCCCTTGGGCTTGATGATCGGATCGCCCACCCCGAGGTTGGGCGAGATCCAGTCGCGATGCGCGAAGATCGTGTCGTAGAGCAGCACAAGCGCCTTCTCGTGCGGCACGCCGACCTTGAACTGCGCGGTCAGCACCGCCATCCCCGGCTGCGACACCGAATACACGTGATCGATGCCGGCGATGCGCGAGACCACTTGCTCTGCCGGACTCGCCACCAGGCTTTCCACTTCACGCACCGAGGCGCCGGGGAACGGAATGAACACGTTCGCCATCGTCACGTTGATTTGCGGCTCTTCTTCCTTCGGTGTCACCAGCACGGCGAACAACCCGAGGAGGAAAAGCACCAGCGCGAGCAGCGGCGTGAGCTGCGCGTTCTGGAAGTAGTGTGCGATGCGTCCGGAGACAGCCATGAGAGCTAGGGATTGGCGACTGGGGAACTAGGTTGGGAAAGGGCGCATCACGCAGCTTTGCGATCTCCCCCAGTCCCTAGCCCCCGGCTTCTGCTTTCAAGCCACGTCCTTCAGTTTCTTGATGCCCAACGAGTGCAGCACCAACTTTTCGTACACCGGCTCGGTCGTGCCCTTCTTCATCTTGCGCATGAAGTAGCGCTCGAAGGCAACCTTGCCCAAGTGCACCCACTTGCCTTCGGCGAACCAGTTGACGTTGCGCGGCGGGATCTGCGGAAGCGCAACGAATGCCGCGCCGCTGTCGCCGAAATCGGCCAGACAGACGGCATTCCAAGTCGCCTTCGAGCTGGGCTGCTTGCCATCCAGCTCGGCGCGGATATTCTCCGCGGTCGCTTCGACCATCGATTCGATCATGTAGCCGGTCTTCGGCGCGCCGGTGGGCACGGGCGTCTGCTCGACGGGTGGAATGGCCACGCACACGCCGACCGCGTAAATGTTCTTGTACTTCGGGTTGCGCTGATGTTCGTCGATCAGGATGAAGCCGCGCGGATTGGTCAATCCCTCGATGCCGAACACGGCATCGATGCCCTTAAAGGCCGGCAGCATCATCGAGTACTTGAACGGCAGTTCGTGTGTGCGCTTCTCCTTGCCCAGTTCGTCGAGCTCGGTGACGTGCATCTTGCCTGCCTCGACTTTCGTCACCTTCGCATTGGTAATCCACTTGATATGCCGGTCACGCATCGCCGACTCGAGCAAGCCCTTCGAATCACCCACGCCGCCCAGGCCCAAGTGACCGATATAAGGCTCGGCGGTGACGAACGTCATCGGAACCCGATCGCGGATTTTGCGACGGCGCAGATCGGTGTCCATGATCATCGCGAACTCGTAGGCCGGCCCGTAGCACGACGCGCCCTGCACGGCGCCCACGACGATCGGGCCCGGATCCTTGACGAACGCGTCCCAGGCCTCCGCCGCGCTCGTGGCGTGGTCGACGTGACAAATCGATTGGGTGTGCCCATTGGGACCCAGGCCCTCGATCTCGTCGAAGGCGAGCTTGGGACCGGTCGCGACGATCAGATGGTCGTACTCGACCGAGCGGCCGTCGTTCAGCTCGATGCGGTTCTCCGCGGGATGCACGCGCTTGGCGCCTGATGCAATGAAATCGATGTTCTTGCGCTGAAGATAAGGCGCGATCGGGAAGGCGATGTCGTCGCGCTTGCGCCAGTTCACGGCCACCCAAGGGTTGGAAGGAACGAAGTGGAAGTAGTCGACGTTCGAGATGACCGTGACGCGATCTTCCTTGCGCGCATGCTTGCGCATGTCATACGCCATCGGTAACCCACCGATGCCGGCGCCCAAAATGACGATGTGTGCCATGTGTTGCTTCCTCCTATCAGGTAGCGCCGGTCACGAACCGGGCGCCTTGGATGGGCCCGCCATGCCGGCCTTGATCGGCTCCAGCGCGACCTGCTCGCCGGCATCGACGCCGGCAAGCACCTCGACGTAGCCGTCGCCTGTGGGCTCGCCCACGCGCACCTGCCGAAAGCGCGCGATGCCCTTGCTGTCGAGCACGTAGACGCCGCTCACCTCGCTGCGGCGAAGAACAGACTTGGCCGGTACGACGAGTTTCTTCTCGCGCCCCACCGCGAAATGCGCGCGCGCGTAAACGCCGGGGTAAATGCCCTTGCTGGCCTCCCCCATTTCCAGACGCACCCGCGTGGAATGCGTGCGCGGATCCGCGGAAGGCAGCACGATCATCGATTGCACCTTGATCCACTCACCGGTGGAGGGCACTTCGACACTGGCGCGCCCGTGCGCCTTGATCTCGGCCACGCGCGACTGCGGCACTTCGGCGATCACCCGCATGTCGCTTGGATCGAACACCGTGAACAACGGCTTACCGGGTGCGGCCATCTCGCCGAGCTCGACATGGCGGGCCGCGACGACTCCGCCAAGCGGCGCGACCACGGTGCTATAGCCCCGGCTCACCGCCGCTTGCCCGGCTGCCGCGCGAGCCGCCTTGAGTTGCGCCTCGGCGGCCTTGAACTGCGCCTCGGCAGTATCCACCGCGGCCTGGCTCACGAACTTGCTTTGAAACAGTCGTTGCGCGCGCTCCAGGCTCAAACGCGCATTCTCCAAGTTCGCACGCGCCTGCGCGACTTGCGCCTCGCTGCTCGCCTGCGCTTGCGCCGCTTCGCGCTCGTCGATGCGCGCGATCACTTGGCCGGCTTTCACCCGATCGCCCACGTCGACGCGCAGTTCCACCACACGACCCATCACTTGCGCGGCAATCGTCGATTGGCGCACAGCTTCGACCACCGCCTCGGTGGAGTACAAGTTATCGACTTCGCGGTACTCGACCGGTGCGGTGTCGGCGGCCGCTGCGAGCTGTGCGCCGAGCAGAGCCAGCGCAAACAGGGCTGGCCTCACCATCTCCATCGCCCACATTCGTTTGCCTCCTGAACTGATGGGATCCACGATACAGGGGCGAAGGTGAGGCCACCTTGATGCAAAGCAAACGCTAGGAGATCGTTGTGTGACTTAGATCACACAGCTAGTGACGGGGAATGGTGCGCAACTCCACTTGGTTGCACCCTGCGTATGAACGCTAACCACCCCGGCCCTTCGGGCCACCCCTCCTCGACGAGGAGGGGAAGAGATCGCGTTCAGCTGCGTCGCCAGATGCAGGCCGCAATCCGGGGAAATGGTCGTCTCCGCGTAAGCGAGACCCAGCGTCGTTCGACGCAGTCGCTGGATTCCCACTTGCGCGGGAATGCCGCGCAACTCGCCTTCGCACCCCGGCCGTTCGGGCGCTAACCACTCCGGCCGTTCGGGCCACCCCTCCTCGACGAGGAGGGGAAATGTCGCTGCCCTAGAGGCCGCTCGGGCGCGGCCGGGTACGTAGCCCGGATGCAGGCCGCAGGCCGGAATCCGGGAAAGGGTCGTCTCAGCGTGAGCGGCGCGGTCAGGACCGCTTCGGACACTCGACCGGTCGGCCGTCCGCGGGCAAGGGGCAGCGGTTGATTTGTGCGCTGGTGCGCTGGAAGAAGCAGGTCAACGTGCTCGATGCAGCGGCGAACGCCCAGAACACGAAGAAACCGATCGAGTAGATCGCCGTGCGTGAGGCGTGCAACGGTGTGCCGAAAATGGACAGCTCCGTGGGATCGAACACAGTGAAGAAGACCGCTTCCGCAACGCCCGCAACGATGAACGAGGGCCAGAGCACATAGATCAAGTTGCGTGCTTCCATCGTCAGCTACTCCTCTTCGTCATTGTCGAACGGGCGGTACCGTCTGGATATTTTCAACGCATGCCTGGCGCTTCGGTGAGTCGGATTCAAAGTATTCCTTGCCCTTCAGCGTCAACCGTGCGGGCGCAGTGCGACCTCGGCACCTTCGGTCGGGCGCCAGCTGCCGGTCAACCGCCAGCTGCCTGCCTCGTCCTCCAGTTGCAGGGTCCAGCGCGGCGCGGAGGCAAGCTTCATCTTGCCCTCGTACCAGCCAGCTTGCATCGACGCTAGTGAAATGTCCGCGTCGAGGTCGGCGCGTGTCGGATGCACCATGTGCAGGCGCAGCGCTGCCGGCGCATCCACTGCACCCTCCAGACGAACGCGCACGCGCTGCCCGTCCGGACTAAACATGACCTGCGCCGAATAGCCGCCCCGCAGTGCCACGTCTTCGCGTTGAAGGATGCGATTGATCGCCAATCCCTCTTTGTAGTAATTGTCCGCAACCAGCGCGTCCTCGTGGGCGATAGCGAGATAAGTCGTGAAGGCGCCGGCGACAATCACGGCGGCCGGGCCGGACATGAGGATCCAAGGCCACGGTTCCCGATACCAGGGTCTTTGAGCTTGAACCCCGCTCGCCTGCTTCATTGCCTGTCCCTCCATCCCAGCTATTGCATCACGAACGAAGCTTTCTCGTGAATTACGATCGGCGCAGCAGTGCTGTCCTGGGCCGCATCGCGCGCCTCGATCGTGAACTCGATCCGATTCGATCCCGGCTTGACGTCTTCGCGCTTTACGCGCACTCGCACGGGTACCAGGCGGTTTGATGCGCCTTCGACGCGTATCGGCTGCCTCTCGGATTCCAGCTTCATGTCCTCGAGCCCTGACGCGTTGATCGTGAACTGCCGCGCGACCTCATCCGTATTCATGATCTGCAACCGATACACGTTCTCGACGATGGGATCGTCGCGATCGCGCATCGTATTGGCGCGATCGCGAATGACGTCGACCTTCACCGGTTCGCGTTCATAGAGCGTAACGAGCGCGGCGGCGATGACGACCAGGAGGATGACGGTGTAGACCAGAATGCGCGGGCGCACGGCGCGCCGCACGATCTGCTCGTTGCTGAGCTTTTGCTTGACTGCGTTCTCGGTCGAATAGCGGATGAGCCCTTTGGGGTAGCCCATCTTCGCCATGACCTGATTGCAGCCGTCGATGCAGGCGCCGCAGCCAATGCACTCGTACTGCAAGCCGTTTCGAATGTCGATGCCGGTCGGGCATACCTGTACGCAAATGCCGCAGTCGACGCAGTCGCCCAGCCCCTTCGCCTTGTAGTCCGCGCTCCTGCTGCGCGCGCCGCGCGGCTCGCCGCGCTCACGATCGTAGGTGATGACGAGCGTATCGGGATCGAACATCACCCCTTGGAAGCGCGCGTACGGGCACATGTACTTGCACACCTGCTCGCGCATCCACCCGGCGTTGCCATAGGTGGCGAAGCCGTAGAACAGGATCCAGAAGGTCGACCAGCCGCCTAGGTTCGCCGTCCAGACATCGCTCCACAGCTCCTTGATCGGTGTGAAATAGCCGACGAAGGTGAATCCCGTCCACAGCGCCAACGCGATCCACAACGCATGCTTGGTCGCCTTGAGACGGATCTTGCGCGCACTGTTGCCTTCCTTGTCGAGCTTCATGCGCGCCATGCGGTCGCCCTCGACCTTGCGCTCGATCCACATGAACATCTCGGTGTAGACGGTCTGCGGACAGGCATAGCCGCACCACAATCGCCCGGCGATCGCGGTGAACAGGAAGAGCGAGTAGGCCGAGATGATCAGCAGGGCCGTGAGATAGATGACGTCTTGGGGCCAGAACACCAAACCGAAGATGTAGAACTTGCGGCTGGCCAAATCGAACAAGACTGCCTGCCGGCCGTTCCAGCTCAACCACGGTGTGCCATAGAAGACCAGCTGCGTCAGCCAGACGAAGAACCAGCGCGCGGAGGCAAATTTGCCAGTCACCGCGCGCGGGTAAATCTTCTTGCGAATCTCGTAGAGCGCTTGCTCGACGGCTTCGGCCGGCTTCTTTGGAGCAACCACTGCTTTGTCTAGGTGGTTCATAAGATGGCGACTGGGGGCTAGGGACTCGGGGCTCGGAGCGTTGGTGGTTCATTGACAGGCTACAGAGGCCATGCGGGGACGACTGTGACTGCGATCACCTCCGCGTTCCAAGCCCCGTCAGATGTTCTCCCCCCATTCAGTCCCGGATTCCACGGCTGCGCCGCTTCATCCGGGCTACGGCTACTGCTCGATCGCTTTCGCAAGAGCGAATCCCTTCGCACTACGCCACTTTCCCTATCCCCCCACCCCCAGCCTCTGCTTTCCCCAGCCCCTGCTGGTTTCACTTCCCATGCGACAGCCCGTACACATAGGCCGCCAGCAGATGCACCTTGCCCTCGCCGAGGAACTCGCCCCATGCGGGCATGTGGCCGCTGCGTCCCTTGGTGATGGATTCGATCACGGTACTTTCGCCGCCGCCATAGAGCCAGACGTCGTCGGTGAGATTCGGTGCGCCCATCGCCTGGTTGCCCTTGCCGTCCGGTCCGTGACACGCGGCGCAGTTGGTCGCGAAAATTTCTTTGCCTTGCGTCGCTCGCAAGCTGTCGTGCGTGCGGTTGGACAACGACAGCACGTAGTTCGCGACGTTGCGAATGGCGTCCTCGCCCAATTGCGGCCACGGCGGCATCATCGCTTGGCGACCACCCGTGATGGTGGCCTTGATCGCCTCGGGCGTGCCGCCGTACAGCCAGTCGCTGTCGGTCAAATTCGGGAAGCCGCGGCTGCCGCGCGCGTCGGACGCGTGGCATTGCGCGCAGTAGTTCAGGAACATGCGCTGCCCCATCTCGCGCGCCTTCGGATCGGCTGCCACGGCAGGGATGTCCATCGCCAAATATTGAGCGAACTTCGGCTCGAACTTATCTTTCGCTCGGGCTTGTTCGTTATCCCATTGGCCGGTCGACGACCAATTCAAAATGCCGGCGAAGCTGCCCAGCCCCGGGTAGAGCACTAGATAGGCGACACCGAAGACGAGCGTGATCCAGAACAGCCACATCCACCAACGCGGCAACGGGTTGTTGTATTCCTCCAGGTTCTCGTCCCACACATGCCCCATGACGTCGGCTTTCTGACCCGGCGCCAGACGCTTGGTGGAAAGCTGCCAAAGCAGAACAGCGCATCCGAGGATGCTCGCCAGAGTGAGGATCGCGATGTATGCGCTCCAAAATCCGCTCGTGAACTCGTTCACGGTCCTTCTCTCCTAAGTTGTGTTCGTGGCTTACTGCTGCCTCGGCGATACGGGAAATTCATCGCTCAGTACCGACTGCGCTGCCACTTCGAAGCGCGCTTTGCTGGGTCGGCTGTACGCCCAAACAGTGATCGCGAGGAAGACGATGAAGCTCAGCAGTGTCCACAGCGCTCGCACGTCGTTCAGGTCCATGTCATTTCACTCCCTTCAATGCGGTGCCCAAGCCTTGCAGGTAGGCAACCAGCGCATCCATTTCCGTCTTTCCCTTGAGCTGCTCTTTCGCGCCGGCGATGTCCGCATCGGTATACGGCACACCGACCGTGCGAAGCGCCCGCATCTTGGCGTCCACCGGGTCGGACTCGACGGAGTTCTTGGCGAGCCATGGATAGGCCGGCATGTTCGACTCCGGCACCACGTCGCGCGGCTGGTTGAGATGCAACCGATGCCACTCATCGCTGTACTTGCCGCCAACGCGATGCAGATCCGGTCCGGTGCGCTTGCTGCCCCATTGGAACGGATGGTCGTAGACGTACTCGCCCGCCACCGAGTAGTGGCCGTAGCGTTCGGTCTCGGCGCGGAACGGGCGGATCATCTGCGAGTGACAGTTGTAGCAACCCTCGCGGACGTAGATGTCCCGTCCAACCAGTTGCAAAGCGCCGTACGGCTTCACGCCTTGCACCGGTTCGGTCGTCACGCGCTGGAAGAACAGCGGAACGATCTCGACCAGCCCGCCGATGCTCACCACGAGAATGATCAAGATGATGAGCGGGGTCATGTTCTTCTCGAGAAGCTCGTGACCCGATGCCTGGACTGCCATATTCGTTCTCCTTCGATCGATCAGGCGTGTGCCACGGCCGGCTTGAGGACCGGTGCATCCACTGCCTTACCGGTCCCTACCGTCTTCCACACGTTGTAGGCCATCACCAGCATGCCACCTAGAAACATGAGGCCCCCTAGCAGACGAATCGCGTAGAACGGATAGCTGGACTTCACACTCTCGACGAAGGTGTAGGTCAAGGTGCCGTCGTCCGGGTTGACCGCCCGCCACATGAGTCCCTGCATCACGCCGGCAATCCACATCGCCGCGATGTAGAGCACGACGCCGATGGTGGCGACCCAGAAGTGGGTCGTGACGAGCTTCATGCTATACATCTCCGACTTGCCGAACAAGCGCGGAATCAAGTAGTACAAGCTGCCGATCGAGATCATCGCGACCCAGCCCAGCGCGCCGGAGTGCACGTGGCCGATGGTCCAGTCGGTGTAGTGAGACAGCGAGTTGACCGTCTTGATCGACATCATCGGACCTTCGAACGTCGACATGCCGTAGAACGACAGCGAGACGATCAAGAACTTCAAGATGGGATCGGTGCGCAGCTTATGCCAGGCGCCGGACAACGTCATGATGCCGTTGATCATGCCGCCCCACGACGGCGCCAGCAGAATCAGCGAGAACACCATGCCAAGTGACTGCGCCCAGTCGGGCAGCGCGGTGTAGTGCAGGTGATGCGGGCCGGCCCACATGTAAGTGAAGATCAGCGCCCAGAAGTGCACCACCGACAACCGATAGCTGTAGATGGGGCGCTCGGCCTGCTTGGGGATGAAGTAGTACATCATGCCCAGGAAGCCGGCCGTCAAGAAAAAGCCCACTGCGTTGTGGCCGTACCACCATTGCACCATCGCGTCCTGCGCCCCGGCATACACGGAGTAGGACTTCCACAGCGTTACCGGAATCTCCGCACTGTTGACCAGGTGCAGCAGCGCAACGGTCAAGATGAACGCGCCGAAGAACCAGTTCGCGACGTAGATGTGCGGCGTCTTGCGTTTGGCGATGGTGCCGAAGAACACGACGGCATAGGCGACCCAGACCAAGGTGATCAGCACGTCGAGCGGCCATTCCAGCTCAGCGTACTCCTTGGAGGTCGTGATGCCAAGCGGCAGCGTGAGGGCCGCTCCCACGATGACCGCTTGCCATCCCCAAAAGGTAAAGGCCGCTAGCGGTCCCGAGAATAGCCGCGTATGACAGGTGCGCTGCACGACGTAGTAGCTGGTCGCGAACAACGCGCTGCCGCCGAACGCAAAGATAACGGCATTTGTATGCAGCGGCCTCAAACGCCCGTACGACAGCCACGGGATGCCGTAGGTCATGTCGGGAAACATCAGCTGGGCAGCGATGAACACGCCTGCCGCCATACCCACGATTCCCCATACCACTGTCATGATGGCGAACTGCCGAACCACCTGGTAGTTGTAGGTGGTCTGCTGCATGCCGGCGGAAGCGTATTTCGAGCTGCCTGCTACGGCCTGTGCGGACATTTTCTCTCCCAATGGAAACGAAAGTCGTAATCCCGCGCTCGGGCAATGACCCGACTCGGAATAGGCGCACTGTAAACACGCGTGGTGCGGTGCGATTGACGTAGATCAAACGGCTTGAAAGAACTTCCCGGCCTCGAGAATCGAGGTCAGGCATCTCAGCACGCGCATCGCTGTCGGCCCTCCCCCTGAGCGAAATAGTCGGGAATTTTCTGCGCCTCGCGCAATACGCGGCGGCTCGACCGCCGATCAAGACCGATTGGGCTTGGCCTCGTCGTCGTCCTGCAGAATGCGGTGGGCCGGCCCCTCGAGGTCGTCGAACTGGCCACTGCCCAACGACCACCAGAACACCGCACCCACGAGAAAGACCAGCACGACGCTCAGCGGGATGAGGAGGTAGAGGATGTCCATGGGATGGGAGCTGGGGACTGGGGGATGGGGACTGGCGGCTGGGGGGGTTGGAGTCAGGAGTTAGCGACGTAGCCCGGATACAGCCGCCCAGCGGCAGAATCCGGGGATGCAGCAGATCCAGCCGCTCTTCGCATCACGGGACGTAGCCCGGATGCAGCCGCCCAGCGGCAGAATCCGGGGATGCAGCAGATCCAGCCGCTCTTCGCATCACGGGACGTAGCCCGGATGCAGCCGCGCAGCGGCGGAATCCGGGGATGCAGGCACCTCGCCCGTCGCGGCGGAATGCGCGGATGCAGCCAACGCGCCGCTCTTCTCCACCAACCGCAACGCATTGAGCACCACGAGCAGCGAGCTGCCCGCCATGCCGATGCCGGCCAGCCACGGCGTGACATAGCCCGCGACTGCAAGGGGCAAGGCGATGACGTTGTACACGACTGCCCAAGCCAGATTCTGCCGCACGATCCGCATCGTCCTGCGCGAGAGCGCGAGCGCGTCGAGCAAGGCGCCGAGCCGACCGGACAGCAACACCAGATCCGCATGCGCCTGCGACAACACTGCGCCCGACCCCATGGCGATCGACAGCTGAGCTTGCGCCAGCACGGGCGCGTCGTTGACGCCATCACCGACCATCGCCACGACCGCGCCGCTCCGCTGCAGCGCTTCGACTCGTGCATGTTTGTCCTCCGGACGCATGCCGCCCTCGAAATGTTCGATGCCGAGCTTGTTCGCCACCGCCGCCACGGTCGCGGCATCATCGCCGCTCAGGATCGACACCTGCTTGCCGGCCTTGTGCAGAGCATCGACCACGCGCACGGCGTCGTTGCGAATGACATCTGCAAGGTCGAAGCGGGCGATCCATCCACGTTCGCAACCGAGCCACACCGGCGTGCCGCGCGCCTCGCTCAGCGCCGGAAGTGATCCGCACAACGCTTCGACGAACGCGCGCTTGCCCAAACGGTAGCGCACGCCTTCGATCGTTCCTTCGATGCCGTCGCCCGGATGATTGCGCAGGTCTCGAACACGAGCAGCTTCAGTGCCGTTCTGGGCGCAGGCCGCGCGAATCGCGCTCGCCACTGGGTGCTCGGATCCCGCTTCCAGCCCTGCGGCGATGCGAAGCACGTGTGTACGGGTCATCCGCTCGGCGCTGATCAGCTCGGCCACTCGCAAGACGCCATCGGTCAAAGTCCCGGTCTTGTCGAACACCACATGGGTGATGCGCTCCAGCGTCTCGATCGCGTGCACGCGTGTGGCGACCGCGCCGCGCCGCGCGAGCGTGCCGACCGCAACCGCCATCGCGGTGGGGGTTGCCAGCGAAAGCGCACAGGGGCAGGTCACCACCAGCACGGCGACAGCGATCCACAGCGCTTGGGTCGGATCGCGGTAGGCCCACACCAAGGCGGCCAACAGCGCCACGATGAGAACGGCTGCGATGAACAGGCCCGAGATCCGATCGGTGATCTCGACGATGCGAGGCCGCTGCGATGCTGCGCGCTCGGTCAGCCGCCGAATGTGGGAAGCGCGTGTCGCTTCGCCGGCGCGCTGAACGCGCATCACGACGGGACTCGCGCGATTGACCGACGCCGCAACGAGCGCGTCGCCTGTTCGTTTGACCAGTGCTCGACTCTCTCCGGTCAACAGCGATTCGTCCGTTTCGGTTTCGCCGCTCAGCACGACTCCATCGGCAGGGATGGCCTCGCCGGGTTTGATTAGAACGATGTCGCCGGCAGTGAGCGATAGCGCCGGTACCTCATCGCAGTCGAGCGACGCGGGATAGTCCTTGAGCCGATGGGCGGCCAGCGGCAGCGCGCGATCCAGATACTCGAGACTGGCGGCCGCTCGCTGCCGTGCGCGCGTCTCGAGAAAACGTCCGCAGAGCAGGAAAAACACGAACATCGTGATGGAGTCGTAATAGACCGCACCCGAGCCGACGAAGGTCGACCAGACGCTCGCGAGGAAGCTCACACCGATGCCCAGCGCAATGGGAACATCCATACCGAGCCGACGCAGCCGCAGGTCGCGCATTGCGCCCGTGAAGAACGGCGCCGCAGAGTACATCACTACGGGCACGGTCAACACGAAGCTCGCCAGCCGCAGGAGCTGCTCGATGTCGGAAGGCATCGTGCCTTCTGCCGCGATATAGGCGGGCACGGCATACATCATGACCTGCATCATGCCGAAGCCGGCGACGAACAGGCGCCAAAGGGCCGCTCGCGTCTCGCGCCTGCGAGCCGACTCCGCGGCCGCGCTGCTGCTCGGGTAAGCTCGATAGCCGATGGCCTGCACCGCTGCCAGAATCTGGGACAGTGCGACACGTTCGGGATCCCACCGCACCTGAGCGCGATGGGTGGTGTAGTTGATCTGCGCGCTCAGCACCCCCGGCAAGCGCGACAGATGCTGCTCGTTCAGCCAAATGCACGCCGCACACGTGATTCCCTCGAGCAGAAGATCGACCTCGCATGCCTCGCCCACCCGGCGCACGAAATCACGCTGGACCTCGGGCCGGTCGTAGAGCGCGAGCGCTACGGCGTCGTTGCCTGCTGCATCCTTCGAGGCCTGCGCGCCCGCAGGCAAAGCAGTACGGCTGCGGTAATAGGTGCTCAGGTCCGCGCCCGCAATAGTCTGTGCCACCGCTTGGCATCCTGCGCAGCACATCGGGCGCTGCACGCCGTCGATGAAGGCGCTGAAGCGGCTGCCCGCGGGCACCGGAAGGCCGCAGTGATAGCAGCGCTGGTTGGAATCGGCACCACGCCTGTCCGAGGTTATGGGTCGCGACATGGCCGGATGCTAGCTGGCCTCGCCGAGCGGCGTTTGATCTGCATCAATCGACTCCGTGGCGAACGGCCTCTCCACGAGCCAGTTGCCGGCACGAGGCGGGTATAGACCCTTTGGCTTATGGAGGCCATCAGGCAGATTCGGACATCATCGCCGCTCCCTTGATTGGGGCTAAAGGAGAACGGTTATGAAAGATCCCATTTTGTTTTGGAACGAGGTGGCGCTGGAAGTCCATCGCCGCGACTTCAGCTTTGCCAACGGGCAGCAACCGCAGCAAGGCGGGCCGACGCGCACCTCACGCGCGCTCGCGATCGTACACCTGGCGATGTACGACGCCTGGAACGGCGCGAAGATGACGGGCAAAAATTATCTGAACAGCCGATCGGGCGAATCGCGGCTGCCGGTCCCGCCGACCATGGCTTCGGCGGAAGCGGCTGTCGGTAGCGCTGCGGCCACCGCGCTCACCGCGCTGTTCAGCAACCAAATGCCATACATCGAGCAGTCCATGCAGTCGTTCTGCGCCAATGAACTGCCTGCGGGCCAGACCGTGCAGCAGATCAACGACGGCGTGACCTTCGGGCGCGACGTCGCCGAGGCGCTGCTCGACTATCGCAAGAACGACGGCTCGGATGCGTCGGATCAATACATCGCCGGCGATGGGCCCGGCGCACATCGGCCGGATCCGTACAATCCAACCCAGGGCTATCTCGGTCCACGTTGGGGCAGCGTGACGCCGTTCTGTGTGGCTTCGCCCGCCGGTGCCTCCAACCTCGCGGTGTATCTCGGCCCCCCGCCTGCCTTCAACTCGACGAAGTACAAGGATCACTTCGAGGAGGTGCGCGATTACGGGGGCAAGGTACGTGGCAAACGCTCGATTGCGCAAGAGATCACCGGTTTGTTCTGGGCTTACGATGGGGCGAAGGACGTCGGAACGCCGCCGCGTCTCTACAACCAAATCGTGGCGAAGATCGCCGTCGCGAAAAACAACGACCCCGACAAAAACGCCCGCTTGTTCGCGTTGATCAATGCGGGCATGGCGGACGCGGGCATCGTAGCGTGGCAGGCCAAATACGTCTACAACCTGTGGCGCCCGGTCATCGGCATCCGAGAGGACGACGCGGGCACCGGCCCGACGGGCTTGGGCACGGGTTCGGAAGCCGACGGCGATCCGTTCTGGCAGCCGTATGGCGCACCGAAGTCGAACGAGCCGGGCAAGCGCAACTTCACGCCACCCTTTCCGGCTTACCCTTCCGGTCATGCGACTTTCGGCACGACCGTGTTCGAGCTGGTCGGCCGCTTCTACAACGTGCTGGCGGAGGATCTAAGCTTCGAATTCGTGTCGGACGAGCTGAACGGTGTCACCCTGGACGCCGACGGATCGGTGCGCACGTATGTCGAGCGCCCCTATACGCTGCGCGAGGCCATCGACGACAACCTGCAGAGCCGTGTGTGGTTGGGTGTGCACTGGCGCTTCGACGGCGAGGCGGGGAAGCAGGCAGGTGTCGAGGTTGCACGCCAAGTGTTTACCAGTCCGCATCTGACTTAGGAGACACGAACCGCATCGAGACGCAATCGGAGTAGCGGCTTACTCCGATCCGCCCCGGCATTTCGCTCCACCCCACCTCGCTCGAGGCGGGGTGGAGCCAGCGCTCGCATGCGTCACTAAGCTGCGGCCGCGCGCTCGATGATGGCGTCGACATCGACGCCAGCCGGCAGCGTGCCGTAGATGCGATGCAGCTCGCCCGACAGCCGCGCCGCGCAGAAGGCATCGGCCACCTCGGGGGGTGCGTAGCGCACCAACAACGACGCGGTGAAGCACAACGCCATGCGTTCGGCCAACCGTCGCGCACGCGCTTCCAGCGACGAGGTATCGCGCAGCTCCGCTTTCAGCGCGTCGATGGCTGCATCGAGCCCCGCGCTGCCGCCCCGCGCGAGGTCGAGCTCGGCGAGGAATGCCGCGAGGCTTTCGGGCTGCCGCTGGATCGTGCGCAAGATGTCCAGACAAATCACGTTCCCCGATCCTTCCCAGATGCCGTTGAGCGGGGCTTCACGATACAGGCGTGCGAGCGGCAGCTCTTCGACGTAACCGATGCCGCCCACGCACTCCATCGCTTCGGCGATGAAAGGCGGGCAGCGCTTGTTGTTCCAGAACTTGACCACAGCGACGGCAAGCCGAGCGAATGCGCGCACTTGCGCGTCGTTCGCGCTCTCGTCGAAGGCGCGCGCCACCCGCATGACGCCGGCCAAAGCGGCTTCGACGTCGAGCGCGAGGTCAGCCAGCACGGCACGCATCAACGGTTGGTCGATCAAGCGGCGCTGAAACGCGCTGCGATGGTGGGCGTGGTGGAGTGCTTGCACCAACGCCGCGCGCATCAGTCCAGCTGGCGCATAAGCGGTGTCGAGTCGAGTGTGGTGCACCATGTCGAGGATGACGTGCAGCCCCTGTCCTTCCTCGCCAAGCATTAGCGCCCAAGTATGGTCGTACTCGATCTCGCTCGATGCGTTCGAGCGATTGCCCAGCTTGTCCTTCAAGCGCTGGACGAAGATTCGGTTGCGCAGGCCTTCGGGTGTCCAACGCGGCACCAGAAAGCACGACAAACCGCCCGAGCGTTCACCCGTGTAGGCGAGCGTGAGAAATGCATCCGACATCGGGGCGGAGCAAAACCATTTGTGACCGGTGAGCCGATAAGCCTGGCCCGCGCCGGGTCGATCCACCGGCGTGGCGCGCGTCGTGTTCGCCCGCACGTCCGACCCGCCTTGCTTCTCCGTCATCGCCATGCCGAGCGTAATGCCGGTCTTCTCCGCCGCCGGAATGCAGCGCGCATCGTAGCGCGTGGACAAACAACGCGGTACCCATTGCGCGGCGATGTCGGGCTGGTAGCGCAGGGCGGGCACGCCGGCGTAAGTCATCGCCATCGGACACAGCACGCCAGCTTCGGCTTGCGTCAGCAGATAAGCCAAGGCGACATGCGCGACGTGGCCGCCCGGCGCTTCGGCGGTCCAAGCAATCGAGTGCACCTCGTGCGCCATCGCAAGGGACATCAGCTCGTGATAAGCGGGATGGAACTCGACTTCGTCGATGCGGCGTCCGTAGGCATCGAAGCTGTGCAATACAGGAGGATAGCGATTGGCCTGATCCCCCCAGCGCAACACTTGCTCGGAGCCTGCGAGCCGGCCCACATGCGCCACGCGCGCTTCGGCCCAACCGGCGCCCTCGCGATGGAGCGCCTCGCGTAACGGCGTATCCGTGGCGTAGAGGTCGCGTTCGCCGAATGCCGGCGGCTGGTTCTCGACGGTGTGCGTTTTCAATACCTTGATCGGATCGCGCCGCATCTTTTGCTTGCCTCTACCCTACCTTTACCTTTTCAGCATCCCTTGCACCCGCATCGCGAACGCCGGTCCGCGCGCATCGTCTTCATGCTTGAAGTACACATACGCTTGCGTCACGCCTGGAGCCTGCAGCCGCGTCAACCACGCTTCCAATTCCGCGTCACTGTACTCGCTGCGCCGCAGCCGCGCATAACAGAAGTCGGCCGTGGGGACGACCGGACCGGCCGGCGCTTCGTCCGTCTCGGTGACGGCGAGCGCAGCCCGGTGCTTCGCGAGCAGGTCGTACACGGGTTGCGCGAACCAGGAAGCGTGGCGAAACTCGAACGCCGCTTTCGCTTCGAGCGGCAGCAGCGTCAATAGTTTTTCCAGCTTGACGTCGTCGCGGTGCAAGTTAGGCGGCGTCTGAAACAGCAAGGGGCCGAGTCGCGCACCCAAATGCGCGCTGACCTCGAGAAAGTAGGCCAAATCCACGTCGATCGAACCGAGGCGGCGCTCGTGCGTGATTCGGCGCGGCACTTTGAGCGTGAAGCGAAAATCCTGCGGCACTTGCGCCGCCCACGCTTCCAACACGGCTGGCGTGGGCATGCGATAGAAGGTGTTATTGATCTCGACCGTGCCGAAGTGCTGGGCGTAGAAACCAAGCATGTCCTTCGCTGCCGTGCGCGGCGGATAGAACTTCCCCTTCCATGCCGCGTAGCTGTAGCCGCTGGTGCCGATGAAGATGCGCATGGGCTGACTCGATGGGCAAGGTGTTGAAGCGATCGACCTCCATCGGCCTTCCGTCGGCTCGGCTACCCGGCTACGTTACCCGGCGCCGGTTGGCGCGGCGACGGAGAAAAGATCGACTTCAGCGCTGCGTCGATGCCGCGGCCGTGCTCTGCGTCTTCGGTAGAAAGATGATGATCAGCACACCGATCAAGGCGACCACGGTCAACGTGAAGAAGGCTGCCTGGCTGGATCCGCCGGTCGCCGCGCGAATGCGACCGATCAGATCCGGTCCGAAGTGGCCGCCCAGATTGCCCACCGAGTTGATCCAGGCGATGCCCGCTGCGGCTGCGGTGCCGGACAGAAACGCGGTCGGTAACGACCAGAAGGTGGCGACCCAAGAAAGAATGCCCACAGTCACCAGAGTGAGAGCGATGATCGACGGGATTGGCGCATGCCCCACCATCGCGAGCATCAACAAACCCACGATCGCCACCAGTAGCCCGGACGCGGCATGCCAGCGTCGCTCACCGGTGCGGTCCGAGTGCGAGCCCCAGTAGACCATGGCGATTGCGGCAACGCCCCAGGGAATCATACTGAGCAAACCCACGCGCAGGAAATCGTTCTTCGGGATGCCCAGCTCTTGAATGATGGTCGGCATCCAGAAATTGACGGCATAGAAGCACACCACGCCGCAGAAGTAGACCACCGCCAACGCCCACACGCGGCCGTCCTTGAAGGCGTCGCCGAAGCTGTGGCGCTGCCCGAGATCCTTCTTGGACGCTTCGTCCTCATGGACGCGCTGAACGATCAGATCCTGCTGCTCGCTGGTGAGCCATCTCGCCGCCTTCGGTCCGTTCGGTAGCAGCGCGAACACCAGTAGCCCCATGATCACGGACGGGATGCCTTCGAGCAGGAACAGCCACTGCCAGCCGCGCCAGCCGTGCGCACCGTCCATGTACTGCATGATCGCGCCCGAAACCGGTGAGCCGACCACGTTCGAAATCGCGATTGCGGTCATGAACAAGGCCACCATCTTTGCCCGCCGCGGTCCGGGAAACCAATAGGTGAGATACAAGATGATGCCGGGGAAGAAGCCCGCTTCCGCCACCCCGAGCAAGAAGCGCAAGACGTAGAAGGTAAACTCGGCGTCCGTGCAGTTGAAGGCGGCCGCGATCGCACCCCAATGCATCTGGCCTGTAAACATGAACAGGGATGAGATGATCCCCCACGTAATCATGATGCGCGCGATCCAGATGCGCGCGCCAACCTTCTCGAGGACGACGTTGCTCGGCACCTCGAAGATGAAGTAGCCGATGAAGAAGATGCCCGCGCCGAAACCGTAGACCACGTCGCTGAACTTGAGGTCCGGCGCCATTTGAAGCTTGGCGAAGCCGACGTTGACGCGATCGAGGAACGCGACGATGTAGCACAGGAACAGGAACGGGATCAGGTGCCAGGCGACCTTGTCGAAAGCCGCTTTCTCCTGCTGAGGTGAAAAGATCGTCGTGGTCGCCACTGCTCCTCCCTGCTCTCGCTATGCGATGTCTCGATACCAACTCAGCTCGGCCTCGGCGACAATCGCTTCCTCTTGTCAGAGGAAGTCAACGCGCAGTCGCTGCGAGACCGAGGATCATCACACCGAGATGACTCAGGAGATCTTCGGTCCGTGGCGAGGCCGGCACCCTTTGGGTCGAGCAATTGTAGCAGCGCCATCCCCCGGCACGCCCGAGGGGCGTCGCGCTCGTCGCCAGCGGCGATACCGCTAGCCTCCGGATCCCTTGAAGTGGAATGGGAGGACGATGTAGCGCCGACCGATGAGATCGACGGTGCGCGACACCGTCTCCCCTTTGTATTGCGCTTCCATCGTCCAACGGCCGGAAGGCGGGTTGAAGTAGAAAAACGGACCCTGCGCCTCGGCTTCGAGGACGACATTGCCCTTCAAGTCCTTGACCTTCACTTGCACGCCCTTCAGCTCCGGCGGCTCGCCCTCCGCAGTGAAGACCATTTGCATTGGATATTTGTTGGCGATGCGCTGAATCTCGTGCTTTTCTTCCGGCGTCATACCGCCGGAGACGTAATCGATGCCGCTTTGCTTGTGCACCGGAATATCGGCGTAGGGCTTTTGCTCGGCGGCGAAGACGAGCTGGCCTGTCATTGCGCAAGCGAGGAACAACGACGCTGCAACTACTCTCACGGCTGCCTCTTTGGTTCGGTTGGCGAAGTCGATTCAACGGCGGCCGCTTGATGCACGTTGACCGCGTTCCCGCGCACTTCGAAGCGCACTTCATCGAGGAGGCGATCGGTCGCGTCGTGCAGCGTCAAGCGCCAATGGCCCGACTCGGGTCGCCAGAACGACCCTTCCACCGCGCGCTCGTTCAACCGCCAATGCAAGCCGGCGCCGGCCGTATCGGCGCGAAAGCGTACGCGCTGCACGTCGAAAGGGATGTCCGGATCGATTGCGATGATTTGCCCGTCCGCCGGATAGAGAATATGGGCCGGTTCTGCCGCAGCACCTTTGGCGACCACCGTGGTGAGCGCGGTATGGGGCAGGAACCACTCCTGCCGATCTGCCTCGATGCCATCTTCGAAGGTGACGCCCGTACGCTCGAGCATGCGCGGCGGTGGAGGCTGGATGCTCGGTGTTGCTCGATGCAGGGCATCGACGATCTCGAGCCACAGCGGCGCCGCACCGGTAACGCCGGAGACGTCCCACATCGGGCTGCCGTCGAAATTACCCACCCACGCCGCGACCGTGTAGCGCGCGGTGAATCCCACGCACCAGTTGTCGCGCATGTCCTTGCTGGTACCGGTCTTCACCGCCGCCCACACGCGTGGAGTGAGCGCGTTGTCCAAGCCGAAGGTGGTGCTGCGCGCGAGTCGATCCGACAAGATGTCGGAGATGATGTAGGCAGCGGTCGGATCGAGAACCTTGTTGCCTTTGCTCGGTGCACCGGGCAGCAGTCTTAGCGCGCTCTTGTAACCGCCTTGGGCCAAGGTGCGATAGGCGTTCGCCAAGTCCCATAACGTGACCTCCGCAGAGCCCAGCGCCAACGAGAACCCGTAGTAGTCGCCGTCGTTGCGCAGGCTTTCGAAACCGAGCGCCCGTAAGCGCTCGACAAAGGCATCGGGGCCAAGCAAGGTGAGCGTGCGCACCGCCGGTACGTTGAGCGATGCGGCGAGCGCGCTGCGCACGCTCACCAATCCCCTGAACTCGCGATCGTAGTTCTGCGGCACGTACAGGCCGGCGGGCGTGACGATGTTGAGCGATGAGTCGTCGAGCAGCGAAGCCGCCGTGAGGGTGCGCTGCTCGATCGCCAACTCGTAAAGAAAGGGCTTGAGCGTGGAACCCGCTTGGCGCAGCGCACGCACGCCGTCGACGAAACGCGCGCTGGATTCCGGTCCCGCGTTGCCGACATAGGCCAGCACGTCGCCGCTGCGATTGTCGATCACCAGCGCAGCCGCATCGCGCACGTTGCGGCTTTGGAGATTGGCGAGCTGCCGCTGCGCGGCTTCCAGCGCCAGCGCTTGGATTCGTCCGTCGAGCGTGGTCACCACTCGGCGGTTCTTCGCGTTGAGCAGCGCGCGCGCGATATGCGGCGCCAGCGCCGCCGTCGGCGCGATGTGCGGCGTCTTGCTGAGCTGCGCTTCGGCCAACGCCGGCAGTCCTTCACAGCTCACCGCCGGCGTCATCGATTGCGCGAGCGCGCAGGCGCGCTTGGCGACCAGCTCGGGTTTGGCGTTCGGACCGCGCAACAACACGGCGAGAATCAGCGCCTCGCGCTCGTCGATTCCGCTCGGTGCCTTGCCGAACAGCACACGCGCAGCGGCGCCGATGCCTTGCACTTCACCGCGGAACGTCGACAGGTTCAAATACGCTTCCAGGATCTGCCGCTTGCTCCAGGCGTGCTCGAGTTCGCGCGCCGCCCGAATCTGATCCCATTTCTGACCCACCGTGCGATGTTGCCGCCGTGCCCTGAGGTTCTGCTCCAGCATGGCCGCGACTTGCATCGACAGCGTGCTCGCACCGCGCGGCCTGGCGGCGAAGAGATTGTCGAGCATGGCATCGGTCAAGGCCAACCAGTCCACGCCGCCGTGCTCGTAGAAGCGTTTGTCCTCGGCTCGAATGACCGCGCGCAGAAAGGCCGGCGAGACGTCGTCGAGCGCGACCCAGTCGAGCCGCCGCCCCGACATGTCGACACGCATCTCGTGGATCACTGCGCCGTTGCGATCGATCAGTTGCGCTTCGGTGCTGAGGTGATGCGCCCGCACGTCCTCGTAGTGCGGCAGCGCGTGCGCAACCGGCACGACGAGGGTGGCGAGCAGTAACGTGCGTGCGAGTAGTGAGCGGCGAGGCGAGAGGGTGGTCACGAAGAGCAATCGATCGAATACATGGTCAGGACGCCGCTGCGGACAAAGCATCGCAAGGGTACGCCCAGGCGGCCATGACGAGCGCAGATTCACCTCCCCTTCATCACTCAGAGCCGCTGTCAGCCGACGCGCCATAGCCGGCTATGCGTGTCGAGCAGGCGTCTCACCGTTTCAGCGCATGCCTCGATTCGGCATCCATCGCCGGTCCGACGACCATCGCTGGCAATCTTAACGCGGCCCGCCATCCCGCCCAACCCATCCAACTTGAGCACTTGCTTGTGCGCTGCAATCCCTTCGGGAAGCGCGGCCCAAAGCGAGTGATGATGACTGGACGCTGGGTTCCCTTTATTTGCTGCAACACGGCAAGATAGATTGCCTTCAACGCGGAGACCTTCAACCTGGAGACGAGAATAGCCATGGAACGAGACTAACACCCTGCGGGTCAGCGGTCTGCACACCATTGCGGGTGCTTTGCTCAGCGAGCTCGAATAGTTCGAGCGCCTCCCATATCGTCAAGACTCTTGCCAGGAGTTCTACCGGCCGCTCGATGTCGTCCTGCGCGGGCGTATGGCGACAAGATCAACGTGCAATGGTCACCCGCCCATTCGGCAGCTCGCCGAACATCTCCGGCAGATACAGCGCCTCCACTCTCGTGGGCGGGAGCGAGAACTCGCCAGCGTTGTTGAGCCGCACGTTGTACTCGACCACCCAGTTTCCTTTCGGAACAAAGTCGTAGTAAGCGGAGAAGGCATCGAACTTACGCTCCTCGAACACCGGCCAGATGTGCTCGTCGCGCTCTGACGTTCGTTGATCGAGAATGCGCGCATCGCGTCCCAGGCCGCTGCCGAGAATGGTGCCACCGGCGGGGATGGGATCGCGCACCGCCACCCAGGTCATGTCCGATTGCGCTTCCAGCGTCAGGCGCACATGCATCACATCGCCGCGCGACCAGCGCCCCTTGTCGCGCTGCTCGACTGGAGTGACCGCCCGCTCGATGCGATAGCCGCTGAACAAGGGCTGCTTGAGCGGGATCGCCGCCAAGCTCTGCACGTTCGCCCATGGCTTGCCTTCGCCGCGGTGCGCGAGCATCAGCGGGCTTGCGTTGCCGTTCTCGGGCCATGCGAATTGCATCACCTGGTTGCCCTTGCCATCACGCCATTCGACCTCGCGCTCCTGCTTCGCCAGGCTGCCGTGCGTGATGCCGCTCACCGGCCCCGCTTCGTGTCGCGCGCTGAACTTCTCCATCGCGAGCACGCCCCAGGCGTTCGCCACCGTCGTGCTCCAATGCCCGCGCAGCTGGCGGTTGAGACTGCCACGCACCAGGCGCGCGAGATCGGTCTGCCAGCTCGGACGATCGAGCACCGTAAGCAGCAGTCGGTTGGCATTGACATCGGCGTCGACCATCAGCCACCACAACAGATCGCTGCGCGCGCTCGAAAAGTTGAGACTCGTGCCCTGCAGATCGAGGCGCGCGCGCAGAATCTGCTCGGCCGCCTTCGCGCGCTCGGCGCCTTGTACGAGCTGCGGCGTGCGGGCGAGCAGATCGAGCCAGTCGATGATGGCGGAGGTCGGCCACAAGTTCGGCTCGATCGTGATCGACGCCAAATCGTTCTCGCTCACCTGGCGGCCGAGTCGCGCGAGCGCCTGAAGCGCAGCGATCTTGCGAATCGATAAATCGGGCGCGCGCCAACCGGCTTCGCGCGTCAGTTGCCCGGTGACGAAGCGTTCCAGCGCGCTTTGCATGCGTGCGCGCGGCGCGCCCGGGATGGTCCAGCCTGCCGCGTCCGCGATGCTGATCAAATAGGTGGTCAGGACATCGCTGCCGAATTCGAGCGCCGGGAAATAGCGTGCAAAGCCGTCACGATCGAGATAGGCGGGCAGCGTATCCATCAGCTTCGACCAGCGCGCTTTGTCGCGCAGTGCGACCGCTTGAGAGACGAGCTGTTCCAAGCAAGAAAACGGATACCGGCTCATGTATTCATGCACGCCGGGCAGATCACCGGCAAGCGACGCCATCAGGTTGACCCGCACACCGCCTCGGCCGGGAACGGCGTCGTTCGGCATCTGCACGGGAAGCTCGAGCGTAGGGGCAAGTTGCGCGAGCGCCGCCTGAAACGTGCGCACCGGTACGGCGGCGACGACTTTCTGAGTTACGCGCAAGCGGTCTTCGGCGCGCTCGCCGTCTGAACTCGCGCTGCGCGCGATCACTTGCCAATGGAGCGCGTCGGCATCGAGCGGCGCCTTGACATCGAAGCCGACCTCCTGCGATGCACCGGGGTCGAGCGACACCTCGACCGGCGCCAAGGCTTGCGCGGCACCGCGCTTGCCGCCCGACTCGGCGGTCATGGAGGCCTCGACCCGGACGGCCACTGCTTTGTCCCTCGCGTTGCGCACGGTGAACGCCGCGGTGTAGCGGTCCTGCTCGCGCACCAGCGGCGGCAGTCCGCCGAACACCATCAAGTCCTGGCTCGATCGTATCGTCGTCGACCCGGTACCGAAGCGACCCGCTTGCGCGTTGGCCACTGCCACGATGCGGAAGGACGTCAGCGAATCGTTGAGCGGAATTTCTACGCGCGCGCGGCCCTGCGCATCGAGCTTCACCCGACCCTTCCACAACAGCAAGGTGTCGAACAGCTCGCGCGCGCTCTGTCGCCCGCCGCCGCCACCGGTCTCGCGTGACTTGCGTCCGTAGTGGCGCTTGCCGACCACTTGCATCGAGGCCGTGGAGGTATCCACTTCGAGGCTGCGCTTCTGCATCATCGTGTCGAGCAGCTTCCAGCTTTCGTTGGGCGCCAGCTCGAGCAGACCTTCGTCGACCGCGGCGAGCGCGACCTCGGCGTTGGCCGCGGGCGCGCCGTCGCTGGCGCGGCGCACTTCGATCGTCGCCAGCGCCTTCTCGCGCACGCGATAGACCGACTTGTCGGTAGACACTTTCACCTCGAGTGCATGCTGTCGCCAGCCGACTTCGACCTGCGCGATGCCCATCCGAAACGTCGGCTTGCCCAGATCGACCAACGCGGTCGGCTGCACGCCGGCGACGCGGCCGCGCACCGCGAGCACCGACACGAACACGTTGGGCGCGTAGTGACCGCGCATCGGCACCTCGATGACCGGCGACTTGCCCGACAGCTTCGTCACGAAGCTCTCCATCACCCCTTCGCGCTCGACCGTCACCAGCGCGGTGGCCGCTCGGAACGGCATGCGCACCTGGAAGATGGCCTTCTCACCGGGCTCGTAGCGCTTGCGCTCAGGGATGACGTCCATGCGATCGTCGTTGGACGCCTCGAACCACCACTCGTCCTCGCCCGCGACCCATAAGCTCGTATGCGTGGCAACACTGTTACCGGCCTCGTCGCGCGAACGCGCCTGCATCAACAGCTCCCCGGCTGCCGGTGCGACAAACTCGCAGAACAGCAACCCGCGCGCATCGGTTTCGCCTTCGCACACGGTGTCGAGGCGCTTGACCTCGGCGCCGCTTTCGTATGCGTAGAAGCCGCCGAGCAGGCGCTTGCGATGCGAGAAGGTGCGTCGCTGGAACGCGTCCACGCTGACTTTCACAGCCGGCTTGGGTCGGCCGTCGAGATCGAGCGCGACGACTTGCAGCTTGACCTTGTCCTTCGATAATGCCCAGCTGTCCGGCTTGATGCCGAGCACGAACTGCGCGGGCCACAAGGCAACGCGTCGCGAGGCGGTGAGGATCTCGCCGTTGGGATCGGAGTATTCCAACTCGGCGAGCAAGGTTTGCGGCCGATCCGACAACGGGATATCAGACAGCACGGCCCGTGCGCCGCCTGCCTTGTCGAGATTGAGTGCTTGCGTCTTCAACGCGTGGCTGCGCGCGCCGAGCTCTTCGCCACCAAATTCGCTGCGCACGGATGCATCGCTCTGCACCCCTTCCTCCACTGCACCGGTCATAAAGCTAAACGCATCGTAGTCGTCGAACCGCACGATGCGCGGCTCGACCACGCCGCGTAGCCGCACCGGTGCATTCGCCGCGCCGCCGCCGGCGAGGTAGCTCACCTGCACGTCCACCTCGAGTTGTTGGACATGGACCTGAGGCGGCCGCGGCACGTCGATCGCCGCGCGCATCACCGGCACGCGAAATTCCTCGACCCGAAACGTCGCTGCGTAGCGCTGCACTTGGCGCCCGCCCAAGCGGTCCTCGAACACCACGCGGTACTGGCCTGTCTTCGCTTCCCGCGGCACTTGCCAGCCGCTCTCGGCGATATTTTGTGGATCCCACATCACCGGCATGCGATAGCGCTCGTCGCTGCCCTGGTGCTCGATCGTCACTTCTTTGGGTAGATCCGACTGCTTCAGCAGGCGAAAGCCGCTGCGCGTTTGCTGCCGGTAGAAGTGCTTCATGTGCACGGTGTCGCCCGCGCGCACGAGGCTGCGATCGAGCACAGTGGCCGCGAGGTAGGGACCGCGGTAGTTGCCGCCGGGCAGGTTGAAGCGCCAGCGCGAGATGCCTTCGTCCCATTCGGAGAGCACGAAGCTCACATCTGCGCCTTGCTTCGCGAACACCATTAGCTGCCCGTCGCCTTCGCTCAGGCACGCCGGCAATGCTTCCCGCAAGGGCAGCGCGCGTTCGATCCGGGCGATGCCGCTCGCATTGGTCACGCCTTTCCAGTACTGCTTGCCGGTGCAATCCTGGACCGACACCTCGGCATTGCGTACCGGTGCGGCGGAGTCGAGCGCGGTCACCCACACCAGCGACGACTCACGTCCATGCTTCAAGTGAACGGCGAGATTGGTCACCAGCATCGCGGTCGACACGTGATAGATTTCGCCGCCTTGTGCTTTGGGGTTGGAGCCTGCGAGCAAGGCCGCACCGAGCTTCGGACTGGCTAACTCGATCACGTAGAAGCCGGGCTGCTTGAGCGGGATGCCGACCACTTCGAACGCGCGGGCGCCGTTCGGTTTGGGCACCGTGATCCGCCGCACACCCGGCACCTGGTCCAGAATCGATTTCGCCGCGGCGTAATCGCGCGCCGGCTCGCCTTCGCCGCCTTCGATGTAGTTCACGTCTTCATGAGCCCGCACGCGCTTGAGCCAGGTCGCGATGGTGTACGCGTCAGCCTTGCCGATGTGCAACACCTCGCCGGGTACGTGTCTCTGCGCAACGGGCTTGCCGGGAACCGAAGAAGCGCTCGGCGCGAGCACGGCACCGGCGACCGTGGGCTCGAGGTTGCGCAGCGTGACGGGCACGGTGGCGTCACCGTTCGCTTCGATGATGCCGAAGCGAGCGGCGAACTTCGCGAGCGGGGGCGCGACATCGGTGACAACGGTCAGCGGAAAGCGCTTCGCGTTCGCCAAGCGACGGCCGGCATCGTCGCGCAGATCGCTCGGAATCTCGAGCTTCATGGTCGCGCGCTCGGGAAACGGACCGGGGAAGGTAACGCTGGTCACCCAATCGCCCTCGCTGCTATCGGGAAGCTTCGATTTGAACGTCCTATCTGCCACGTGCAGCCGGATCTTCTGCGCGACCGAGCGCGGAATGGGCGCGGAGAAACTCAACTCCATCGGCGTGATCGGCAGGCAGTCGGCGTCGCGCCGCACGCGCTGGCAATGGAAGCTCGCGGAAAAGTCCGCGCGCACGGTAAAGGTCAGCGCGTAATCGGCACTGGTGGGCAGTCCGCTCATCGACTCGATCCCCTTGCCCCAGACCAGTCGCACTTCGCTCTCGGGCGGCAGCCGCCGCTCGCATTGCACGAGCACGAGCGGGATGTCGCGCACTTTCTCGACCGGTGCGCCAGTCATGTAACGCAGCCGCTCGAAGAAATCCTTGCGTGCGGTCAGCACGCGCTCGCGCGCCTCGCCTTCGATGAGGCGCACGCCGATGCGCTCCTCGATGCCGGCAGCCTCGCACCATGCATGGGCAACGATGCTCTGCGCGCTAGCCGGCGTGTTGAGCGCGAGCACGAAGATCTGTTCCTCGTCGATGCGTTCGTAACTTTGCGGCAGATGGGCAATGACGGCAGAGCCACCGGTGTTGAACGAGAACGTCTCGCTGCGCACCGCTTCACCGTCCAGTGCGCGCAGATCGTTCTTGACGCTGAAACTGCAACGCACACCGCCCGGCAGATCACGCTCGAAATCGTAGACCCAGGTCCGCGTGTCGGCCCATCGCCCCGCGCCGCCTTCCGGGCAATCGATCGTCATCGGATCGACCAGTCGAGGATCGCCAAACGCCACCATCGGGGCGGAGAAGCGCGCGGTCGCTTGCCGCACCGACTTCACCTCGCCTTGGGGCGAGAACATTTCGACTTCGGCTCCCCGCGCCCCGGCACTGCACAACACGACGCATGCGAGCGTGATCAGAACGATTCGTTGCAGCACTGCGAAACGCATGGGGGATTCCTTGGATCGACTTACGCGGGCTGTATCTTATGCTTCTATGGCCCGCGGCCTTTACGTCCGCGCTAGAATGCCGTCGGAATTCGATCCGTGACTACCTCTGCCGCCGTCGTTGCACGCACCCTGCGTGCGCCCTTTCTCGTGCTGTCGCCGGCCTGCGTGGCGCCCGGCATCGCCACCGCGTACGTGACGGCGCAGCATTTTTCCTCGCTTCAAGCCTCGCTCGTGCTGATCGGCGCTCTGCTCGCGCACATCAGCGTGAACACGTTGAACGAGTACTTCGACTTCCATAGCGGTCTGGACGCCGCCACCAAGCGGACCCCGTTCAGCGGCGGCAGCGGAAGTTTGCCAGCGCATCCGCGGGCGGCGCCGCTGGTCTTGCTTACCGCGCTGATCACCCTTCTGCTCACCGTGGCCGTGGGACTCTACTTCGTGATGCGGCAGGGCGCGGCACTTCTTCCTTTGGGACTGGTGGGGCTGTTCCTCGTCGTCACCTATACAAACGTGCTCACACGCAGCCCATGGGCCTGCCTGGCCGCCCCGGGCGTGGGCTTCGGGCCGTTGATGGTGATCGGCACTCACGTCGCGCTCACCGGCCGCTACCAGCTCATGCCCGTGCTTGCGTCGCTGCCGGCGTTCTTCTTGGCGAGCAATCTGCTGCTGTTGAATCAGTTCCCCGATGTCGAGGCGGACCGCCGCGTGGGGCGGCGCCATCTCCCGATTGCCTGGGGCAGGCGAGCGAGCGCCCGGATGTACACGGTGCTCGCGCTGGCGGCTTATGTTTCGCTCGTGCTCGCTGTTGCGCTCGGCGGGCTTCCGAAGGGCGCACTGCTTGGATTGTCTCCGCTGCCGCTCGCAATCGCGGCCGCCGCGCGCGTGATCCTTCATGCCGAACACATAGACGCGCTGCTGCCTGCGATGCGGCTCAACGTAATGGTCGCGCTCCTCACCCCTATTCTGATCGCACTTGGGATTGCGATTTCATAGCGACACCAACTTGCGATACTCGCGGAGATGGCGAATGGCGCCCAGCTTGTTGCCTGTGCGCTCGTACAGCATCGACAAGTTGTAGTGGCAGTCCGCGAAACGCGGGTCACGCTGCAAGGCCTCCCGGTACTGCTCGATGGCATGGTGCGGCCGACCAAGATCTTCCAGCAGCACAGCAAAATTGAACAATAGGACACTGTCGATGGAATGTCGCCGCAACGCCTTGCGATAGACACGTTCTGCGCTCGTCAGCGCGCCGAGCTGGTGAAGAAGCCGGCCGAGGTTGATGCTGGCCGAGACATGAGCGGGATCGAGATCGAGCGCGCGACGATACGCTGCGATCGCACGTTGCGGTGCTTCCTCCTCCAGCTCCCAACCCTTATGGAACCAGTGCTCGGCTGACTCCTGCTTCCGGCTGGGCGTCTGCCGCGCGACCTCGGCTTCGTTTGCAGCTGCGTTCCGCCCGATAGGCTTCGACGTCTTGCTCGGATGATCCAACAACGTCAATTGACCATCGCTGATGCGTACGTCGAGGTCGAGCAGGTATTGGCCTGAATCGGCTTGCCAGCGGGCCGCCCCATCGTGCACGACGATTTCATTGCCCACTGCGCGAATCGCGAGACCGGTGAGCGGGAGCGACTCCGGTAAGCGCCTGCGCAGATCCTTCAGCGCACGGTTGATGCGTCGAGCCGGCAGGCGGGCCTGTCTGAGCACGCGCGCGGTGCGTAGCGCGATGAGGTCACGAAAAGTGAACAGGTACGCGCGCCGTGCGCCGCGCGCGGGTTGGACGAACCCAGACCGAACCAGTGCAAGCACTGCACTGCGCGGCATGCGCAGTAAGCGCTGCACCTCAGCCAAGGTGTACGCGTGGCCGCTCGCTGTCCCCTTGTCCTGCAACCGCTCCCCCTCTACAGCCATCGCGCGGCGTGGACGCGCCGCAGCGTCCGCCGGTTTCTACTTCTTCCGTGCGGTCTTGCGGGCCGGCGCGCGTTCCTGCTCGACCGCACGCGCCGGCTTGCGCTGCGGCTCGAGCGCCCGCGCGGGTGCGCGTTCCGGCTCGGTCGAGCGTGCCGGCGCCCGCGCTGCTTCGACTCGCTTGCCGCGCGCAGGCGCCTTTTCCAAGCTAGCGCGCAACGCCTCCATCAGATCGATCACTTTGGCGCCCTCGGTCGGTGGTGGTTCGGCCAGCGTGATCTCCTGGCCGGCGACTTTCTTGTCGATCGCCGCTTGAATGCGCGCCTTCACCTCGTCGCTGTAAGCACCTGGATCGAAGGCGTCGCTAGCGCCTTGTTCGACCAGTTTGCGCGCCAGCTGCAATTCGCTGTCGCGCACCTCCGCCTTCGGGATGTCGAGCTCCTTGATCGAGCGGACCTCATCGGCGTAGAGCAACTGCTGCATGACCAATCCATCCTCGATCGGCCGCAGCATCACGATGTACTGCTTGCCGCGCGCGGCCCAGCGCCCGATCGCGCTCAACCCCGTCTCACGTAGCGCTTGGGTCAACAGCGAGTAAGGCTTCGCACCCCCTTTGTCGGGCGCCAGATAGTAAGCCTTGTCGAAGTAGACCGGATCGACCACGCTCACCGGAACGAATTCGGTGATGTCAACCGCGTGGGAGGCGGCTTCTTCGAGGGCCTTCAGCTCGTCGGGCGAGAAGATTACGTACTGGTCCTTGGCGAACTCGTAGCCCTTGACGATCTCGTCGCGCTCGACCACCACGCCTTCCTTGATGCAGATGTATTGCTGCTTGAGGCGCGAGCCATCCTTCTTGTGCAAGAGATTAAATGAAATCGCGCTGCTGCTTTGCGTCGCGGAATAAAGCTTGACCGGAATGGCGACCAATCCGAACGAGATGGTCAGCGAAGCTATCGAGCGTGCAGCCATGGGATGTTCTCCTCAACGACGAGTCCGGCGCTCAAGCCGATATTGTGCCTCGAAAAGCACATCAATAACGAAGCGGTTGGCGGTTCCTTGACCAGCACTATCCTTGACCGGTCCCGACACTCAGGCTCCGGCCGCGGTTCCTTGGTTTTGCACATGCCCGGTTGCCGCCTCTGACGCATCCTATCGAGCCCGGTTCAGCGCGAGTTCGACGCTCTGCTTCTCGCGTAGCGCATCGCGCCACACGTCGCCGCGCGCATCGAGCCAATCGAACACATTGTTCATACGAAAGTCGAGCGGATGGGCCCGCTCGAGCTCTTCCCAAGTCAGCGGCATCGATACCGCGGCACCCGGCAGTGCTCGCGGCGAATACGCAACGTTCAGCGTCTTGCCGCGCACGTTCATGTTGTAGTCCATGAAGATCTTGCCGGTGCGTTTGTTGACGCTCCACTCCATCGTGATGTCTTGCGGATAGCGGCTCATCAAATGACGCCCGATCGTTTCGCACATGGCGCGCACCGTGTCGAAATCCACCGTGCGCTCGATTGGCACGAACACGTGCAGCCCCGTCTTCCCCGACGTCTTGACGATCGCATCCAGACGCATGTCGTGCAGAAGGTCGCGCAGATGAAAAGCCACCTCCTTACCCTTGTCGAAAGCGCGCGTGTTCAGCTCGGGCTCGGCGCCGGCTCTTTCTTTCCCCGAATAGATGTAGGGATCGATATCGAACACCAAGTAATCGGGGTAGTTGAGAACCGATGCTTCCAGCGCCGCGAGCGAGCTCGAAAAGTCAGTCGCATTACTCTTCGCATCGGGCCCGGGCGCCGCGCGCGAATGCCAGACATGGAACTCCAGGGTGCCTGCCTGGGCCAGCCATAACAGCGTCGGCAGGTTGTTGCACAGGATGTAGTCGTCGTGATGACCTTTGCTCTCCGAGAAAACCTGCACGCTCTCGACGAACGCAGGCTGCGTCTGCTCCCAATGCTTCTGGAAGAAGCGCTCGCCCGGGATGCCTTCGGGAAAGCGGATCATCGTAAGAGGCCGATCCGTCAGATGCGGCAACATGTAGGGTGACACACGTGTCAGGTAGCGCAACAGATCGCGCTTGGTGAGCTTCGGTTGATGGAGCGCTGGATCGGCCGGCCAGTAGACGCGATCGAGATTAGTGACCTGCAAGGTATCGCTGCCGATCGCCAGCTTCAAGGTGTTGCGCTTGTCCTCCAGCTGGCGCAGGACCTCGGCGATCAGGGCGTCGGACGGCAAGGTCGACACGGGGTCGAGAGCGCGTTGCGATGTCGTTCGGCGCACGCCGCGGGGATCGACGTCGTCGCGCAAACGCACGAACACCGGCGAGCGCAAGTGCCCGCCCGGCGTCCATTCCGCGAACTTGATCTCGGCAACCAACTCCGGTTTGCACCACTGCGTTTCGCCCGCGCGCGGCGTTTTACTGGCAAACGGCGAGCGGTCAGCACGCACCCCATCGCAGCGCTGCTTGACCTCTCGCAGCGATTGTTCGTTGAAGCCGGTCCCCACGTTACCGGCGTATTGCAGTCCGCCCGCTTCGTCCCAATAACCGAGCAGTAGGGAGCCGATTGCAGCGCGTGCCCCTTTGCCGCGCGTGTAGCCACCGACAATGAAGTCGGCAGTGTCGGTGGATTTGATCTTCAACCAGTTCGAACTGCGTCGCCCTGCGACGTAGGGGCTGTCGCGGCGCTTGGCCATCACGCCTTCGAGGCCAAGCTCGATCGCTACGCGATACAACGCCTCGCCGTCGCTGTGCGCTTCCACTAGCCGGATGTGAGCGTCGGGCAGTAGGCACTGCGCGAGGTAGCGCCGCCGCGCCTCGTAGGGCGCCTTGCGCAGATTGAGGCCGGCAAAGTGCAGCAAGTCGAAGCAATAGAACAGGCTCACCACCTCGCGTTCGGCAGCTTCAACCTCCTGCGGGCTCTTCAGCTGTACGCGGTTCTGCAGCACATTGAAGGACGGGCGGCCTTGTACATCCAAGGCAACGATCTCGCCATCGAGCACCATCGCGTTGACTGCTTGTGCCGCCAGCTCCGCGACGATGCCGGGGAAGAGCCGGGTCAGGTCTAGACCTCTGCGCGAGCGCAGCTCGACCTTGCCCGATTCGACAAAGGCGAGCACGCGATAGCCGTCGAGCTTCGGCTCGTACATCCAGCCCGGGCCCTGCACGATGTTCTGGCCCAGTTCCGCGAGCATGGGAGAAAGCTCGCGCGGGAAGCTCTCCTCTGGACCGTCGGGGACGAGGGCTTGTGCCGGCAGCGGCTCGTGCGGTGGGCGGCGCTGCAACGCCTCGACCGTCATCCCGGAAAGGACGGAACGATCCTGCAGCGTCACCTCCTGCTCGGTGGCGAAGCGGTCGCGGTGCTTGATTAGGAACCAGTTCTGCGGCTCCTTGGTGCGCACGAGCGCGAATGAGCCTTTTAGCTTCTCACCGCGCAGAAAAATGCTCAGCTTGCCTTTGCGCAAGCCCTCGCGTAGTTGGTGCTGCGCGCTCGAGCGGTCGTGAAACCAATAGTGATCATCCTCGTCCGGCGAATAGACGCCACAGTCCCATACGATCACCTCGCCGGCGCCATACTGCTTGGGCGGAATCACCCCCTCGAAGGACGCGTAGTCGAAGGGATGGTCTTCGGTCTGGACGGCCAATCGGCGTTGACTAGGGTCGAGCGAAGGCGCTTTGGGGACGGCCCATGACTTGAGGACACCATCGAGCTCGAGGCGAAAGTCCCAGTGCAGCCGCCGTGCGGAATGTTGTTGGACGACGAACAGCAGTGGGCCCTGCCGCTCGACGGCGGGAACAGGCGGTGGTTCGGGGGTGACCCCGAAGGTGCGCTTCGCATCGTAGTCGGCAAGCGAGTCGGGCCGGGAAGCCCGTTCGGCGGCTGGCGCCGTTCGCGGGACCTTTGCACTCGTTCGAGGAATCGCCATGCCCTCCTTTGGCAGGCGGCGTACCTTGGCGTAGGGAGGGATTCTCTGACAAGCTCACCCGGCTCTGCTCCATGAAGGAGCGCCGTCCCATGCAGTCTGTGTCGATGAGCTTGTCATACACAACCGCTCCCCGCGTTACTGTTTGCGCCCCTCCACAATTACTGCATTTTCGGTGCGACCTTCCGCCTCAACCGAACGTATATCGTCAATGTCACTGTCGAAGGCGGCTCGGCTTGATGCGTCAAAACCTGTTTCTTTGAGGATTTCCAATAGGGTTGAGCTATCGTACATGCACTTATGAATATGAGGGAATTGGATGAAGGGGGAAAGACGGTTCTTCAACCCGCTATCGCTACTGGCGTAGAGGACACCGAGGCTCGCGACAAACTCGTCCGCTCGGCTTCGCCCTTCGAGGTATTCAACAACGAGGTACCGCAAATCAGGAACGACGATTCGGATAATCCCGTTCTTGCGAAGTACTCGATAGCACTCCTTAAGAAACCTTCGGCCAGCTTCCTTGGAGAAATGCTCCAAAGTGTGTGAGGTATATACAACATCAGTGCTGCAATCCGCCCAAGGGAATGTCTTGGTTAGATCATGGAGGTAGATATTTTTGTTCCAATCAAGATTGAATAATCTCAACTTCCTATTAAGTAGAAGAAACAACGGAATCTTCGCAAATCGCGCACCGAGCGCATAATCTACGTTGGTCCATCCCTCCGGCACCTGAGAACCACAGCCAAGATTCAGCTTCATCAATCACTCCAATTTGGCGCATAACGGGATCGAGCTGAGCGGCGCCAAAGCTGTGCTTCCGGATAGACTAAGCAGCTTGTCGATTAGTTTATCGGCTATCCCGTTGGGGTGAAAAACGGCTCAGCGCCTACAGCCTGGGAAGCTCGACGGATTCCGCGGGTGCGGCCCACGACGACGAGGGGGCCCCACGGCGACGAGGGGGCCCATTACTCCATCTTTATGAGTCGGGTTGACCGGGCGCCGAGGAGCGAAGCGACGAGTCGGGGTCGCTCCATCAGAAGCTTCAAATTGTCGCGGGCGGGACATCAATCATACGCACTGGCCATGTTGCATGCAGCCAGCCTGGCTACGTCAAGTTGCTCGAGCCCTCGTCCGCGCCTATCGATTACCCTCTCGCGCCAGGGTCGTGCACACGTACTGATAGGTCGAACCGCCGTGCGTGTCGTCCCGCACGTCCTCCCACGTGCGCTGGGGCATCTTGCCCGAGGACCACACGATTTTCCCGTCCACGCCGATCATGTCGATCGCGACGACTCGATTGACGTGCCGCTTGCAGTCGAGCTCGACCACACCCACGCTCTCCTTGAACATCACTTGCACCCCGGTGAAGTTGTCGGCGAGCGGTTTGGTATAGATCGCGCGCTTCTGGAATCGCACCGTATCGCCGTCGAATTCCACCGTCGACTTGTTTACGTAGTACTTCGCTTCGGTGTCGGCACCCACTTCGATCCACTCGTCCGCAGCGAGGGCCGACATCGAGCAAGCAGCGAGCAGGAGTAATGACCGGCGCATGGCGAGATCCTTCATGTGCGATGCAGATCACTCGACGGCAGGCTTGACCCAACGATACACCCGCATCGGCGGGACGTTGAGCCATTCGAACTGCATGCATGGCGCACCCATCCAGTGCCGGGCATAGCGGGCAACGTGGCCACGCAGTTGGTACGCGACGAACGATCCGCCGGGGGCGAGGCTCATCCACACCTGCTCGCAGATCTCTCTTGCATCCTCGGCCGCCATCGTCGAAAAGGGAATCCCGGAGACGATCAGGTCCGGATTGGGCAGACCATGCGCGGCGACGGTCTCGCGCACCATCGTCGCACTGCCTAGATGTGGGATCAGGCGATGATCGACTTCCCACTTGAGCAGATTGATGAAGTCCTCCTCGAGATCGATCGCGAGCAGTCGAGCGTCGCGCGGCAAGACCTTGAGCAAAGCGCGCGTCGTACATCCCGTGCCCGGACCCAGCTCGACGACCGTGTGCGCCCTGGTCTTCAAGGCAACATTGGCAATGCGTCGCGTCAGGAAGCGCGAGCTGGGGACGACCGAAGCGACGGTGGCGGGATGACGAAGAAAGCCGCGAAAGAAGGCCCACGCCTTGTTTCTGGTGCCGCCATTCGCGGCCTGCACATCGGTTCCCTCCATCATGTGACGCCTCCTCCTCAGGTCAATCAACAGGGATCGGGAATCCATCTCCAAGCCCCGGCAGTGCTAAACGAACGAGCAAGCGCGGTACCGACTGAAGTAGAGCGGCCGCGATAGTTGTGTGCGTGCTGCTATGCCGCCGTTGTTGCCGTGGCGCGACGGCATTGAACCTCCACCGTGGTTCTCGCAGATACACTCGGTCTCATCAGCCGAAAACGAGGCGCGATTGAAGGTGTCTGCGGTCGCACGCTCGGCACAATACCCCAATACGCCGTTGATGTGTTTAACTGCTGAGCTTCAGCGTGACCGTGACCAACTGCGACACGACGGCATCCACCGCTGCGAGATGCGACAGATCTCTTAAGCTGCTGTCATCGGCGAAAGCCTCAGCGGCGCGCGCTAATGCGAACTGGGTCGGCAGCACGATCGTCCCCAGAACCGTGAGAACCTGGCGCACGGTGAACAAGCCCCTGACGCCACCCAAGTTACCCGGTGATGCGGCCAAAAGGCCGGCGATCTTCCCGCGAAAAGCGTGCGGTTCGTTCGGCTGAGGCCGCGATACCCAATCGATCGCGTTCTTCAGCAGGGGCGCGATCGAGCTGTTGTATTCCGGGCAGCTGAGCAGCAAGCCGGCGTGCGCGATCACGAGCCGCTTGAGCGCACGGGCCTTCTCCGGCAGCCCTTCAGAGGCTTCGACATCGCCGTCGTATAAGGGCATCGGGAAATCGCGCAAGTCGATGAGCGTAATCTCCCCGCCTGCCTCACGCGCACGATCTGCGGCGATCCGAATCAGCTTTTTGTTCCATGACTGCGTGCGCGCGCTGCCCGCGAACGCAAGAATCTTAGGCGCGTTCAAGACGGGCGATCTCCGGCCAACGTAATTCGATGCATCACGCGACGAAAGCCGTGGTAGTCGTTGATGGGATTGTGCAGCGTGCAGCGGTTGTCCCAGAGCGCGAGCGAGCCCACTTCCCAACGAAAGCGGCAGGTGAATTCCGGCCGCACTTGGTGCTCGAACAGATAGCGAAGGATGGGCGTGCTCTCCTCCTCGCTCATGTCTTGAATGGACACCGTGTGCGCCACGTTCACGTACAAGGATTTCCGGCCAGTCTCTAAATGCGTGCGTACCACTGGATGGGTTGCGGTATAGACAGTCGCGGCGTCGTCGCGCGCATCGCTTCGCATGCGGTCCTCACGCGTTCGAGTGACATCGGCCTTCGCTGAGCTGTTGACCGTCGATATCCCTTCGAGCATCCGCTTCATGCCCTCCGACAACGTCTCATAGGCGAGATACTGGTTCGCGAACAGGGTGTCACCGCCTACGGGCGGCACCTCGCGCGCCAACAGCATCGAGGCCATCGGCGGTCGTTCGAGATAGGCCGTGTCCGTATGCCAAATGCCGCCGAAATTTCTGGTCTCGTGCTCGAGCTTCACCACCTGAATGATCTTGGGGAAATCTGCCAGTCCCTTCACGAAGGGATACTCGATGGGCTCACCGAAGGCCTCGGCGAACGCCATGAACTGGGGGGCCGTGAGCGGTTGATCGCGAAAGAAAATGACGAGGTGATCGAGTAGGATCTGGCGCAGATCGCGGACGAGCTCCGCCGAGAGATCGGTCAAGTCTACGCCTGAGATCTCGGCACCGAGCGCGCCGGCGAGTCGGGTGATTTCCATCGGGCGGATAGGCTGTCGCAAGATTGCTGGCGATAGTCTAGCTGCAACTGACAGGCGAGGAAGAGCAGAAGCACAAAAGAAAAGGGCCGCGTAAGCGACCCTTTGTAGCAATACTGCGATCTATTTTTCTTGGGCTTGCTTCTTATTCTTCTTGAGTCAGCTTCTTTTTGTTGTTCGAAACTACTTGCCGCGGCGGCGCTTCGACCAGCCAGCTGCAACACCGACGAGGCCGAGCAGCGCAAGGATGCCGGGTTCGGGAACCGAGCCGTTGTTGTCGCCATCGCAGTCCGGAAGGCCGGGGGCGCCACAGATTTGGAAGCTGCCGCCGGCGATGAAGACCGCCGAATCGAGGGCTCTGTCGCCGACGTCTGCGATCGCGAGCTTGAGCGTGTTTTCCACGTTCGGGTTCACGTTCGCTTCGATGGAAAGGACAACGGTCAGGCCGTCCAACTGAGTATTGATCGAACCGCCACCATCGGACAGGTCGTTATTGCGGAACAAGGCGCAGTTCACACCACCAGATGGCGGATTGTAGGGTTTGCCGCAGTTGACGTTGTCGATGCTGACCGGGATTCCACCCACCAGCGCTGTGTTGACGCCATTGACGAAGAAGCCGAATACATCGTTGAACGAGTTGACGAACTCGTTGTACTCCTCCGAGCCGAAGACGTACGAGAAAGTCACCTTGTTGCCCGCCGGCGTGAACTTGATCTCGAGGACGGAAGCGTCGAAGGTCTGCTGCCCAGCGGGGATAAGCGTTTGCAGCGAGGCATCGCCCCCTAAGCCATTGTTCTGTGACGCGCCATCGTTGTTGTTCGGGCCCACGACGTTGTTGACGCTGCCGCTGGTCAATACGATGCCCGACTCGAAACCGATGATGCCCGTACCGCCCGAGAACAGTCCCGATGCGCCATTTGCACCTGTATACGTGACGGAATTAATGGTGATGCCCGAACCGCCCGCCAAGAGCGAATTGGCCATGGTGTTCGGCGTTACGGTCGTCCCATTAAGCGCGGTCACGCTTAGCGCTGCATAGGTGGGTGCGGCGGCGAGGGCAACTGCCATCGATGCCGCTAGTAAACTTGCTCGCAACAGCTTCATAAAGTTCTCCCTTTCTTCTTTCCGCCTGCTCGGCAGCACCCCTGAAGCAAGGGCCAAACCATGCGCTATTTAATTAGCATGATCAGGGCGTTATACGCGATTGTCTAAAAATGACAACAGCAGCTTGTAAGATTCACCGACAGTGCAGTTAGACGAACTACCGAACTACCGTGCTAGAGCTGAACAAGCATCGCTTGAGCTTCCTTCCGCTCTGGTGCCGATTCCGGCGCGGAGAGAAGCCGCTGCAACTGAGTCTTGGCACCCACCTTGTCACCTGCCCTGAGCAAGGCTTTGGCGAGACTCAGGCGCGCCCCTAGAAAATTTGGCGACAGTTCCACTGAGCGTCGTAACGCTCGAGTGGCTTCCTCGACGCGGTCTTGGTCGAGTAACACGCTCCCCAGCGTCTCCAGAAATGCGGCATCCGTCGGGCGCAATGCCACCGCGCGCTGCGCATGCCGCAGCGCTTGTGGATCCTTCAGCCTTGCGCCGACCCAAGCCAGGTTGTTGAATGCGACGGCGTCCTGCGGGTCCAGCGTGACCAGCTGCTGAAGCAGCGTACGCGAGCGCTCGTAATCTCCTTCCAGCGCGAGCCGCTGTGCCAGATAGCTGCGCACGGTTGTGTTTTTGTCATGACGGGTGAGCCAAGCATCGAGCCGCGTGTCCGCTTCGCGCCTTTGACCGGAGGTTACGAGTACGTCATGCAGCTTCGTGATGGCGCTCGACGCATCGGGCGCCGCCGCAAGTGCACGCTCGAGCACGACGGCGGCCTCCGCGAAGCGCTTTTGCGAGGCGAGCACGTCGGCCTCGAGCACGAAGCCAATGGCTTCCTTCGGATGTTCGGTCTGAATCTGGCGCGCGGTTACTAATGCCTGATCCGGCTGGCCTGACAGTGCGAACGAGCGCACCAATCGCTGCTGCGCCTCGATCGATCCCTTGTGAAGCTCTAAAGCTTTCCGAGCCGCGGCGATCGCGCTCGTATGATTCTTCGCGTTGGCCGCCGCGTCTGCCAGGCTCAGCCAAGCCGCCTCGCTATTCTGGGCTTCGGCGACGC
>Ga0070741_10002554_pt1 | contig 48434 bp, 37 predicted proteins | sample Coa_R1_4_FD_66440 | JGI IMG/M metagenome (GOLD analysis project Ga0070741, IMG submission 66440) | Surface soil microbial communities from Centralia Pennsylvania, which are recovering from an underground coalmine fire - Coalmine... | ecosystem: Environmental > Terrestrial > Soil > Unclassified ... | reverse complement strand
AGCGCCCGTCGTGCTGGTCCACTGGACGCAATAACTGCCGGTAGCGAGGGTTTGGCCGGTAGCAGCCTGAGAGATGGAGAAAAGAAATTGCTGTCCGGTCGAAAGCTGCCAACCCAGGCCCCCATTGTAAAAATTGACAAAACCACAGTAACCGCTACAGCAGGGAGCTTTACCATTACTACCCAACCGCAGGATCTCCTGGTCAATGCCATTGGTCGTATTCGCCAGCGGCTGTGTGAGGGTCAAAGTGGCCATGCGTGTGTCGACCGTCTGTCCGGGCAACCACCCCGCTGCCGTCACCGTCGCCCAATAAAGGCCGCACCTATTGCAGTCGCCAGCCGGGATGACCACTTGCGCATTTGTAGCATTTGCAATTGGAAAAGCTCCGTTTGTGTTTTGGAAAAACCACTGATACGAGAGATTCTGCCCAACGGCCATCACCTCGAAAAAAGCGTCCTGGCTGGAATACAGTTTTTGGTCCATGGGTTGGCAAGTAATACATGGAAACCCAGCCGCTTGATTAGTGGGACACAAGAAGTTGACTGGCTGAGCTCTGACGGCCAGGGCAGAGGCCAACAAAACCATTATCATCGTTCTGATATCCATATGCTTCCCTTGTTTGGTTGTTTTAGGTTGTCCTACGCTCCCCAAGCGGGCAACGAGCCCTGAAAAAAAGCTGTGGCAGTCGGATGAAGGGGAGTAACTGCGTCCTTTTATCAAAAGGCACTAAAGGTGTAAAGAAGATTTTGTACTTTTCCTCTGCAAGATTTCCTGTTGAGCCCCGTAACGGTCCCTGAACTCACAGCCGGCTGGTGCACTGAAGCGCCGGACGAAGCAAAAGGAGTCAGGGACCATGAAACCAACCAAATGCCTAACCTATGTATTATGCCTTGCAGCCGTTCTCGTTACGACGGCAGGCGGGCAACTCAGCGCGAACACTACCCGGCAACCCGTTGCCCGAGCGGAACTGCGCCGCGCGCTGGATAGCTTTGCCGAATGGACTGGACGAAACGCCAACCGAGTGGACTGGCCGCAGAATATTCAGGAGGAAGGACTTAAGATCGCAAAGCAGCGCCGCGCCGCCCTGACGCAACTGATCGAGACCGACCCGGCACAGGCACTATCCAACGCAGTGAGCGCTCGCGTCCGCGGTTCGCTGCCTCCCGTGATCCAGGGGGAATTGGAAAATAGCGTATCCGGATTTGGTGATCTGCTGGTGCTATGCGCGATGCCTTCGGCCGAGTTTCCGGCTTCCGGCGGCATCCAGCGCGTCGTGCGGCTGGATGGACGAACTTACCGGGCAATGGTTTACGGACGCGGGCTCGAACAAAGCACCACCTTCCATATCCCGCTCCATGGCATTGAACTCGACGGCGTCCTGGCGCTTGATTCAGACGTATTCTCTCCGCTTACTGCACCGAAAGTAGCTTCCCGCCCGTTCGTTGTGCCCGTAACAGGTCAGATCCAATCCAAGGCCCTGGTGATCAGAGTGGATTTTTCGGATATGCCCGGGGATCCGCGCCCGCCCGGCGGCCTGTCTGGATACAGTGCCGCGGCCGTCCAGGATGTCGCGGACAATCAGGTGGCCCCGTATTACCGCAAGAGCTCATACGGGAAGGTGAGTGTGAGTTTCACCGTCACGACGCAACTTTATCGGCTGCCCGGTACGGCAACGCATTATGCGACCAGCGGCGACGCATTCGGACTATATAACGACGCGCTTGCGGTCGCAGCACAGGATTTCGCTCTGACCAATTATGACAAACTGGTCGTGGTCTTTTCCTGGCTCGGATTTGTGCCCGGCTCGCAGCTGCAGTTCGGCGGCCTGAGCTCGATTGGGTCGTCGATGGCGTTGGTCAACGGTGAATTCGATTTCCGTGTTGTGGCACACGAACTAGGCCATTGTTTCGGCCTGTACCATGCGAATTTCTGGCACACAAGTGATAACGACCCTGCCAGCGTCGACGGCTCGAGCATCGAATACGGGGATTTGTTCGATACCATGGGCGCGAACATGCCCAACGATCTTCGGGCCGACTTCAATCCCTGGTTCAAATACCTGCTGGGGTGGCTGCCCGACCAGGAGGTGCAATCGGTGCAGACCAGCGGGATTTATCGAGTGTACCGGTTCGATGACGGCGGGGCGCAAGGGACTTTGGCCCTCAAAGTACATCGGAACTACGAAAGCGATTTCTGGATCGGATTCCGGCGCAATTACACGGAGAATGCCGGGTTACAGCACGGCGCTTACGTCGTCCTTGGGTACCACTACGCGCGCCAGAGCAATCTGCTCGGTCTAGGGGCGTCGCTTAACAATTCGCGGGACCCCGGCCTGGCCATCGGCACAGCGCTAAACGATTTGCAGTCAAAGGTGGCGATCACCCCGCTCGCTCAAGGCGGCGAGCCCCCGCATGAGTATCTGGATGTCTCGGTCGCGCTGGATCAATCGCTCATGTTCAGTCGGCAACCGGAATCCCAAACCATGCTCGAGGGATTTGCAGCGCAATTTAGCGCCCAGCCAATGGGCAGCTCAGCTTGTCTCTGGCAGCGCCTGGCTCCCGATGCGAGCGATTGGCAGACTTTGACCGACGGGACCGATTACCAGGGCACGGCCACTCCGACGCTGCAGATTTCGGCGGCCACCATGGCGATGGATGGAGACCAATTCCGTTGTGTGTTAAGCGATGCTTCCGGAGGTTTCAATTCCTCACGCATTGTTTCATTGTCGGTCAGGCAATTCGGTGTCGGGACTCTGGCCGGCCAATCGGGCACTGCCGGAACTGCCGATGGCCCCGGCAGCGCCGCGCAATTCAATTCACCTCAAGGTATTACCCTTGATGCGGCGGGATCCGTGTTTGTAGCCGACACACAAAACCAAGTGGTTCGGAAAATCACCAGCTCCGGCGTGGTGAGCTCGCTGGCCGGACTGGCCGGCCAAAGCGGCACCAACGACGGTTTGGGCAGCCAGGCTCGATTCAATTCACCGACAGGTCTGGCGACCGACCAGGCGGGCAACCTCTATGTCGCCGACCAAATGAATTGCACGATTCGGAAGATTACACCTGACGGCCTTGTCGCGACATTGGCAGGGCTTGCCGGAAGTCGCGGGATGGCCGACGGGACCAGCACGGACGCGCGGTTCAACCGTCCCGCGGGATTGGCCGTGGATTGCTTTGGCACTTTGTTTGTTGCCGACACCGGCAACAACGCCATCCGGATGATCAGCCCGGATGGCACGGTGAGCACTGTGGCTGGTTTCAGTGGTGCAACCGGTGCCCAGGACGGACCGGCCGCGAGCGCCCGTTTCAACAATCCTTCCGGAATCGCTCTGGATGGCAGCGGAAATCTATTTGTGGCCGACACCGGCAATTCAACAATCCGGCGAATTTCCATAGATGGAACAGTAAGTACGGTTGCAGGCGCCGCGGGCCTGATCGGCAGTGTCGATGGGACAGGCTCGAACGCTCGCTTCAATTTCCCGTCGGGGTTGGCCTGCGATTCATCGGGAAATATCTATGTGGCCGACCGAAACAATTCGACGATCCGGCAAATCTCGATTTCCGGTGAAGTAAGCACCTTGGCAGGAGCAGCGGGCGCTGTCGGTGTTGCGAACGGCATTGCCAAAAGCGCTCTATTCAATTTCCCCGAGGCGCTGGTGGTCAATGCTGACGGAGTGCTCTTTGTGGCGGACTCATCGTCAGACACTATTCGGCTGATCCGGACCGCGGTGACGTCGGCGCCGATGCTGCGGTTGAGTGTGGTGGCGGGGCAACTGGTGCTGTCGTGGCCCAACACGGCAGCGAACTACACCCTGGAGACGTGCAGCGATGTTTCTGGCACGGCTGGATGGAGGCCGGTTGCAACGCCACCCTCTGTTGTTGGATGCAACTTCGTGCTGACCAATGACGTGCGCGACCCGACCGCTTTTTTCCGCCTGCGACGGCACTGAAATGAGTAGCCTTTGCGCCAAATTGTTCTATAATGAGCAGAGCTTCCCATACAGGTTTCAGGGCTATGGCTTTGCGCCATCACAAGTTCTTCAGGCCGGCTATTGCGGCGACGCTAACCGCCGCTTGCGGCCTGTTGTTGTTATGCACACCTCAAGGCGATGCGTGGGTAAACGCCAGCTACGATTACCTTTTCAGATTTGTGGCGCGCACTTCGACTCTCCCGGTAGTTCTCATTGAGATGGACAACGATTCCTATGAGTTCTTCCACCAAAAACGCGGTGAGCATGAGCGTTGGGATCGCGCTTTGCACGCGCAACTGCTGGAACGCCTGGCGCAGGATGGTTGCCGGTTGGTCGTGTTCGATTCCTGGTTTCACGAGCCCATGGATCCGGCAAAAGATAAGGCGCTAGCGGATGCCTTGCAGCGGCAACCAGCCGTTGTGTTGATGGCAGGAGCAGGCGGCCCTTTTCTTAAAAATGCCATTTCGCCAGACGCGGATATGGATAGTGTGGAACCCTTTTTGCCGGCGAAGATTTTTCGCGACGCCGCAAACAATCACTGGGGGATTGCCGGTCTGGATCCCGTGGGCGATGGCGGGATCGTTCGGCGGCATTGGCCGTTCCCAGCTTCCGGTGCAGACAACCTGCCGAGCTTGCCTTGGGCTGCGGCTACCCTTTTCGGGGCTAAACTTAGTGAACAACCGCAGGAACAATGGCTTCGTTATTATTCGCAAGAGGGCGCGTGGGATGCCATGAGCTATCGCCTTTGGACGAATCAGGTTGCAGGCTATTTCCGGAACAAGATCGTCTTCATTGGCAACAGGCCGGCGTCGCCGGATCCCGGACTGGTGGAGTTGGATAAATTCAGCGTGCCGTACACGCGTTGGACTTCGGAGGCGGTCGGGGGCGTTGAAGTTCTGGCTACCGAGTTTCTCAACCTGGTCAACGGAGATTGGCTTCGGCGTCCGGCGGGATGGGTTGAAGTGGCGATGGTGATCCTGGTCGGCGCGTTTTTGGGAGCCGGGCTGTGCCACGTCCGGCCGCTTCGCGCTGGCGGGTTGGCGATCGGTGTTGCGGGCGTCGTGGCTGTAGGGGCGATGTATTTGACGCACAAGACCAATTACTGGTTTCCGTGGCTAGTCATTGCAGGCGGACAGGCGCCGTGCGCATTGCTGTGCGCTCTGATCGGCCATCGCGTCTTTGTGCCAGCGAGCGAGTTGCGGGCTCGCTCAAGCAACGCTCAGAATCTCGATGAACCCCTTGTCGAAGACGTTCCGCACGCCCCCGATTATGAAATCTTTAGTCCCGCATTCGGCGAGGGCGGCTACGGCAAGGTCTGGCTCGCGCGCAACGCCATCGGTCAGTGGCAAGCACTTAAGGCGGTATACCGATCCAAATTCGGTTCGAACGCGAAACCCTACGACCGGGAGTTCAACGGCATCCGGCGCTACAAACCAATCTCCGACAAGCATCCGGGCCTGCTGCGGGTTGATTTTGTCAGCAAAAAGAAGAGCCAAGACTACTTCTATTATGTAATGGAGTTGGGCGACAGCCTGGAAACGGGTTGGGAAAATAATCCCGCCACTTACAAACCCAAGGACCTGGCCAAGGTTCTGGAGCGGGCCGAAAGCAAACGATTACCGGGCCAGGAATGTTTGCGGATTACTCTCGCGTTGGCCGAGGCGCTCGATTTTCTGCACGGCCAGTCGCTCACCCATGGCGATATCAAGCCGCAAAATATTATTTTTGTTGAGAACCAACCCAAGCTGGCCGATGTGGGGTTGGTCAACGACCTGCCTGAGGCGGGTCAAAACCCAACCGGAGTCGGGACCCTGGGCTACATGCCTCCGGACAGGAAAGTGGGGACACCCCAAGCCGATATTTACGGCTTGGGCATGGTGCTCTACGTGATGTTCACCGGACGCGAACCGAGCGCCTTTCCTTCGGTTGCGACCAGCCTGGTCGACGATCTCAGTGCCCGGGCCGATTTCATTCCGATAAACTCGATCGTCTTGCGCGCCTGCCATCCGGATCCCGGGATGCGCTACGACTCCGCCCTGACAATGGCGTCAGCGGTCCGGGACGTGCTGGCGAACCTGGAAGCGCAACTGGTGTAAAGCGGAGCGTCGCTTGCACCAAATTCCGGCCCGCGCTTCACTACGGATCGGCGGCGAGGCGACCCATCCGTGTGCTCAAGCACGCGGTGGCCTCCAAGTCATCATTGCCGCTCTGCTCTCGTGAGCAAGCGGGCGCGCTTGCCCAAAGAGGCATTCTTTAGCCGTCGGAGCCGTCGGGTGAGCCGTTGACTTCACTTGTTTCAACGGTCATATTCGCGATATGGATTTCGACATATCGCACCTCCTGGAGCATTGGGAATATCAGCCCGGCCAGGTGGTGGTTCGGAAGTTCAAAGCCAAGGATGGCCAGGACAAAATCCAACTGCGCGTCGATCTTGGGTTGCTGCAAATGAATGCCGAAGGGCGCCCGGACGGCAAGCGTCCTTTTGGCTACATTTCTTTGCTCGAATATCATCAGGCGCGGCTCTACAAACATGTGGCCGCTCACGAAGGCAGCGACGAAGGGTTTGTGCTCAAGCCCGAGGAATGCGCCAAACTCCAGCTTGAAGCCTTGCAATATCACCACCGTTACATTTGTCTCCTGCAGTTGGAAGATTACGCCGGCGTTATTCGCGACGCGGAACGCAATCTCGCGGTGTTCGATTTCGTGGAAAAACACGCCGAGTCCGAGGATCTGGCCTGGTCGCTGCGCCAGTTTCAGCCTCAGTTGCTGATGATTCTGACGCGCGCCCGCGGCGCTCAGGCGCTTAAGAGCGACGACTACACACAGGCCTTTAAGTTGATTGATGAAGGGCTGGAGCAAATCCGCGCCTTTTATCGCGAGCATGCCAGCGCCGAAATGGCCGAGCAAAGCAGCGAGATCCTTTCGCTCGAAGACTGGCTCGAAGAAGTGCGCGCCCGCCGTCCCTTATCCCAGCGCGAACGCCTCGAACGCGCTCTCAACGAAGCGGTCAAAAACGAGAACTACGAGAAGGCGGCTAAGGTCAGAGACGAACTGCGGAACCTTAAGTCGACTGACTAAGGCGTGCGGGACGTTTGGCTGCATTTGGACTCCGGACCAGGCTCCGCGTCCTGGAACATGGCCTTGGATGAGGCCTTGCTCGAAAACGCGCCACGCGCTCAGCGGCCCATCCTGCGATTCTATGCCTGGACCGAGCCCGCGGCTTCTTTTGGGTACTTCCAGAAATATGCCGAGCTGGAACGACTCACGCTTTTGCGACCGCTCATTCGGAGGCCGACTGCGGGCGGACTTGTGCCCCATGATGCCGACTGGACTTACAGCCTGGTCTTTCCACCCAGCCATCCCTGGTATGGCTTGTTAGCGACGGAAAGCTATTGCCGGGTGCATTCTCTATTGCAACAAGCTTTTGCCTCTCTAAGCTTGCCCACCGAACTAGCCTCGGCTCAGCTCAAAGCCTCCTCCGGCCAATGTTTTGTCGGATACGAACAAGCCGACCTTCTGTTCCAGGGTCGGAAGATTGCCGGCGCCGCGCAACGCCGGCGCAAGGACGGCTTGCTTATTCAGGGCTCAGTTCAGCCCCCCCTCCCGACGATGGCGCGAACCGATTGGCAACAGGCTTTGCGGAGCACAATTAGCAAGGAGTGCGCTGTCGATTGGCAGGAATACAGTCTGGAAGTAATCATCCAGCAGCGCGCTGGGGAGTTGAGCAACCTCAAATATTCGCAACCCGCTTACAATCAACGGCGATAGTACCGCTTTTCTCAAAGAGCATCTCAACGCCTTAGTCGATAGAACCGCGCCGGTCCGCTGTTCGTCTCGATGATAAACTGAAATCCGCCGGAACTTGCCGGTGTGAGGGTTGACGGCGACCACGGCGCGTTCAACCCATTACGGAACTCCAGCACGTAATTCGTCAATGCCGCAGGCCAGGAGACCTTAACCTGGTTGACCAACGCTCCAATCGAAAGTAACGCCAGCGGCTGGACCGTTGTGACAATACTATCGCTATTGTCCCCCGGCGCCGGATCGGTGTAATCGCTGTCCACAGTCACGCTGGCGGTAATGTCCCCTCTCACTTGCGGCCGGACAGTCACAAACGCGCCCAGGGAACCGCCGGTCACCAGATTGGTTGCGCTGCCAATCAGCGTCGGACCATTAGTGGCTAGCAGCCAACCCGGGGGAAGACTTACGGCGACAATCGTGACGTTTGTGGGCAAGGTATTCGTGAAGGTCACGTTGGGAGCGGCGAATGGACCTTTGTTAAAGATGGAAATCGTAAAGGTCAAGTTGCTGCCCACCGTAATCGGATTAGCGGAGTTGGTAATTGAAACCGTTAAATCGCTCGTGTAGTCGAGAACAAAACTCGCGGTGCTCGTGTTAGTTCCTCCCGGGCCGCGGACGGTGATTGGGCCAGTTTTCGCCCCGACCGGAACTGTGGCGACGATCTGTGTGTTATTGAGCGAAACCACCGCCGCCGCCAAACCGAAAAACGATACCGTGCCACCCAGAAAATTCAGTCCGTGGATAGTGACATTGTTTCCCGGCAAGCCATGAGTCGGAGTGAAGTCGGTAATCCGAGGAGCGCCGTAGAATATTCCGGAGCTGGAGGCGGTGCCTGCGGGCGTCGTGACCGAGACGGGGCCGCTGAGGGCGTTGTCGGGCACAGTCGCGCTTAAGGAAGTGTTGTTGCTCACGATGAATGCAGCCGCCGCCGTCCCGCCGAACGCTACCGACGTGGCGCCAAGGAAATTTTGGCCCAGAACCGTCACGGTGCTGCCCGGTCCACTGTTGGTCGGCGACACGCTGGAAATTGTAGCCGGGAGGAAAAACCGGTTCGCATTGGTGTCGCTGCCCGCTGCCGTGGTCACACTGATCGGGCCGGTGAAGGTTCCGCTTGGGACTTTTACGACTAGATTCGTCGAGGTGATGGTGGTGGGAGTCGCTGCCTGAACTCCGTTGAACCGAACCACCGGCGTGCTGGCGTTGAGGTTGACGCCCGTAATCTGCACGGTTGTTCCGGGAGGTCCGGCAATCGGTGAAAAGCTTAGGATAGTCGGAGCGACAACAAAGTTTGTGGCCGAGAATGCCGACCCACCAGGAACCACCACCCGAATCAATCCGGTGGCAGCCCCCGTGGGAACGCGCACGGAGATCCTGGAATTGCTCTGAACAGTGAAATTCGTCGAATTCACCGTGCCGAACAAGACGGCGGAAGCGTCTAGCAGGTTGGTGCCGTTGATCACCACGTTAGTGTCCGCTCGTCCTGAGGTCGGGGAAAAGCTGGTGATGGCAGGACTCCCGAAGAAATTGGAGGAGGTGACGAAACTTCCCCTTAGCGTGAAGACGGCGATGGGTCCCGTGAGCACTCCCACGGGCGGTTGCACCTGGATCAGCGTGTCGGAATTGGCCGTTAAGGCTACCCCATTTTTGCCGCTGAACGTCACGTTCGTGGCGCCCGTAAAATGCAGCCCGGCGATTTGGACCTTTGTCGACGTGCCGCCCGTGATCGGAGAAAAGTCGGTTATGTACGGTCCTGGACCGACCACGATAAACGCGGTAGGGCTGTTGCTCGTGCCGAAAATCGTACTGACCGTAATCGGCCCGTTAGTGGCGCCCGCCGGCACCCGAGTGGTGATCTGCGTGCCATCCGCGTTGGGGGTGAATTGGGTGGCGCTGACTCCAGCAAATTTGACACCGGTAGTATTCGTCAGGTGCACGCCGCTAATCATGACCGTGTCATTCACCGAGCCAAGGAGCGGGGTGAAACTCAAGATGAACGGGCCCGTCCCCACCGCCAGAAAGTCGTCGGTCGTAAACTGCGGAGTCCCGGCGCCTTGCTGGATACTGATCGGGCCGGTGGTAATGCCGCTGGGAACTGCCACGGTTATGAGCGTATCGCTGTTGAGGAACACCACGTTCGCCACCGCTCCGCTGCCGCCATTCGAGAACCGAACTGTGAAGCTGCCGGAGCTAAACCCGCTGCCGATTAACTGGATTCGGTCGCCGGGCGCTCCGGCAGTGGGCGTGAAACTCGCGATCACCGGAGCCGCCAACGCCGGGCTGAATGCTGCCAGTACACAAAACGTAGCTGAAAAGAATATTTTCTTTGAGTTCATTTGACTGTGGTACAGCCTTCTTCGTCCTCTGCGCCTCACGCCGCCCGGCTTTTACCTACCATATGTCATAGCGAAATGGCGTTCGTAAAGCAACGCCGATTGACTTAATTGACTAGCACTTTCAGGCCAAGGCTTTGTGTTATCTTCGTGTATGGATAAATCCACCCTGCGCGTCGGCAAGCGCAAAATCCCCGTGTCAAATCTCGACAAGATCTTGTACCCCGGCGGCCAATTCACCAAGGCCTCCGTTATTGATTACTACTCCAGGGTCGCGCCGGTTCTGTTGCCGCATTTCAAAAAGCGGCCAGTGACGCTGGTGCGCTATCCGGACGGCGTCCTCAAAAAATCATTTTACGAGAAGAACGCACCCGGCTTTACGCCCGAATGGGTGCATACCTTTCCCGTTCCGCGCACCGAAGGAGGCGTCATTCAGTACGTTCTAATCGATGATATCGCCACGCTGGTCTGGGCCGCAAATCTAGCCGCGCTCGAACTCCATCCTTTCCTGCACCGCGCGCCGAACCTCGACCGGCCGACCCATATCGTTTTTGATTTGGATCCCGGTGAAGGGGCGGACATTTTGACCTGCGCAAGCGTCGCGTTTCTCGTCCGAGAGTTGCTCGCCCGCCTGAAGTTGAAGGCTTTCCCCAAAGTCTCCGGTTCGAAAGGCATCCAAATTTACGTCCCGCTGAACACTCCGGTTTCCTACGATTTGACGCAGGCCTTTGCGCGGGCGGTGGCCGAGTTGCTGACCCGCGAGCATCCGCGGCTGATCGTGGCGAACATGTCCAAGGCTCTGCGCACCGGCAAAGTGTTTATTGATTGGAGCCAAAATTACCCAACGAAGACCACGGTCGGCGTATATTCGCTCCGAGCAAAGCACCCGCAGCCATTCGTTTCCACGCCCATCCGATGGGCAGAGTTAAAGAATGCGCTGCAGATTGGGTCATCAAAATCTCTGTACTTCCTACCCGACGCCGTTTTGTCGAGAATCCGAGAATGGGGGGATCTCTTTGCGCCAGTTTTGAACCTCAGGCAGCGGCTTCCGCAAAATTTTATTAAAATGCCGCCTGCCGGGGCCGCCGGCCGGCGTCCGCGGTCACCGGGGTCTTGACCAATCCAGATGCTCAATCTTCAATGCACCCGCTCCCTGAGAGAGCGACAGTGGTCAGTTTTATCCGGGGACCCTCTTCACTTTGTTCGATTCCCGGGATGATGTTAGCGAATGTTTTTGGTTAGCCTGGATTATGCCGCCTCGTATAAGCTATTGCGCCGGGACGGGCTGTGCTTTAGAGCGTGTTTTAGAAATACCGACTTGGACGTGGGAGTTTGGGTTCGGAGTCCCGCCTTTAGGCGGCGCCGGCGCCAAAACCGCCCGAAGGCGGGACTCCAAACCGGATTCTAAAATACGCTCTTAGGCCCGAAGCCGTCCTCGACCTGCCGCTGTTCGCGGTGGTCGAACAAAACTTTATGTCTTTACTCATTGAGAGAACCGCCGGAGCGGCCGCACGAGTGAGCCTGAAGCTCCTGGTCATGAGCCTCCCTTGGCTCGGGTTCGGTATCTACGGCCAATCCACCCCGGCGCCTATAGCTGGTCCACTCATAAAAGCTCCGCCTCCCGCGCCCCCAATCTATCAGATCGCTTCGCCACCCGGCGGGAGTGGGCCGCCGGCCAAACCGCTTGGCCTCATAGGCTATTCCATCGGACAGCCCACCGATGAGGAGCAGCTTTACCTCGAGTTGCTTAACCGGATGCGGGCCAACCCAACCGCCGAAGGCATCCGTCTGGCCGCGAGTACCGACCCTGACATCCTGTCGGCTTACACACGGTTCGGCGTCGACCTGAACCTGATGAAACTTGAGTTCGCCACCAACCCGCCGGTTCCGCCGCTGGCCATGAATGCGCAGCTAACGGCGGCCGCGCGCTGGCATAGCGGGGACATGTTCACCAACCAGTACCAGGGCCACTTCCAAACCAACGGCACGCTCGTGCTCGATCCGGGCGCACGAATTGCCACCAATGGCTACAAGGCTTCGGCCTGGGGCGAAAATGTCTATTCGTATTCAGACTCGGTCGAGTTCGGGCATGCGGGGTTCGCCGTCGACTGGGGTCCTGGAACTGGCGGGATGCAAAACCCGGCGGGGCATCGGCAAAACATGCTTTCACCGGTGTTTCGTGAAGTGGGGGTTGGCGTGGTGGACGGCGTCAACGGCAGCGTGGGGCCGCAACTTGTGACCGAAGATTTTGGCAGCCAGAGCGGCTCACCGGCCTTCATCACGGGCGTGGTCTATTTCGATCTGAATGGCAATGGCGCGTATGACATCGGCGAAGGCATCGGTGGCATTATGATCAACACGCCCGGGTCGACTTACTTCGCGCTCAGCGCCAACTCCGGCGGGTATGCCATCCCGGTGACATCCAATGGCAACTATGTACTCACCTTCACGGCTACAGGCCTGAGCAATCAGGTCTCCGTTTCGATCAGTGGTTTGCACAATGCGAAAGTCGACTACGCCTTGAGCTATTCGCCACCCTCAATTTCCGGTCCAACTCCTGCCACGCTGAATCAACCGAACACATACACCTTCACCGCCGTGCCGGGCGCGACGGGATATCAATGGCTGCAAGCGGGATTGGCTGCGTATGGGCTGGTAGAAGGCGCTGAAAACGGTCTGGCCAACGTCACGGCGGTCACGACTCCGGGATATTCGGTGATCAACAGCGATTTCCAGGCCTCAGGTTCTTCCTCCTTCAATCTGGCCCATTTACAGCCCACCGCTCAAACACTCTCTTTAAATGCCAACCTCCTGGTGCGAACCAATAGCCAACTGACCTTTGCCGAGATGCTGGGATACGCGGCCAACAATGAGGTCGCTCAAGCGCAGATCTCAACCGATGGCGGCCAGACCTGGCAAACTCTCTGGAGCGAGGCCGGCAACGACGGGAGTTCGCCAGTTGATTCGAGCTTCCTCAATCAGAACATTTCGCTGGGATCGTACGCCGGCCAGGTGGTGCAGGTGCGGTTTACGTATCTGTTCTTATCTGGAACTTATTTTCAGCCGCAAAGCGGGCTGCCGGTCGGATTTTTCGTCGATAATATTGCGGTTTCAAACGCGGAGCAGGTAACCGGAGCAGTGACCAACACGGTGAGTTCTGGCAGTTCTTTCGCTTTCACCCCCACGCTTGCAACGAACTACCTGCTGCAGGTTCGGCCTCAGCTTGGCAGCCGAATTCTAGCTTGGGGCCCACCCTTCCGTCTAAGTGTTTCCGACTCCACCCCCGCGCCTGTCATTAATGTGATTTCAGCGCCGGTGCTTTCCGGCGGCCAGGTTCAAATCGACTTTGCAGTTACGAGCTATCGCTCCGGGATGAGCTTGCAGTTGCTTCGTTCGAGCGACCTGGGTGGTTCCTGGACCCAAGACACCTCCGCCAGCCTGCAAACCATCGTGCCCAATTCGCAGTTCCGATTTACCACCTCAACTGCCGGCGCCCAGCATCTGTTCTTCAAAGTCCGAGGGCTTTAGCTGGGTAGTGTCGTAATATCCAAATTAAGACACTACCTTTAGCTGGCTGCGCTTGGCAGGGAGATCGCGCTGTGATGTTCTGCCTGCGTTCAGCGTCGGAACGAACGTAGCGCAGACTTGCGGTCGACTTGCGGTCCGCAGAAACGTCAGAACTGAGTGTGGGTGCAAGAAAAGGGCTTTGTGTCAGCCGGTGATCGACCGTTGCTGCGGGCAGAATGCCCGCGCGCCGGCGCGCGGACTTGCAGTCAGACTTTTAGTCTGCCGTACCGCAGAGTTTCTACTCTGCCCGGCTCCCTACGCCGGCTTGGCCAGGAACTCACCTCACCGCGAGCAACGCCCAGCCGACTGAAAGTCGGCGATACAGCAGGCTGGAAACCCTGCGCTACATGTCCTGACTAAAGCACTTTAATCTCCGGCCAGAGCGGCGCCAGGTCGTCATCTTTGAGCGCTCGCTGCCGGATTTGTTCCTTGTCACCGAGCGCAAAGGCGCGCTTGAACCAGTTTCGGGCGGCGTCCATGAGATTCATTTGGCAGGCGTAACAGGAAAGGTTGTAGGCGATCATTTCGACGTCGGGAAACTTCTTCGAGGCGGGCAGCAAAGCCTGCCAGGCCTGCTCGAGGCCACCACCTGCTACACGCCGCAGGGCATAGGCCTGGTGCAGCCATCCCGAGGCGCGCTCGGGCGCCACCCGCAGGAGTGTCCGAGCCGCCTCCAGGCCTTCTTGCCATTCTTTGCCCTCGGCGCAAATAGCCCAACGCACCTCCAAGACATCCGGATGAGATTGCAGTTCTTCCTTGAGTTGGTTCAACTCGGCTTTCGCTTCGGTGCAGTTGCCCAATTCCAGCCACCCAACAGCATGAAGCAGGTAATGGGACTCGGGAAAATCCAATGGCGGTGGCATGCACTAAGGGATCATTTCCCATAGCACGTGTCAACTGTTCCGAGGGTCCAAGTCCGCTCCGGCTTGTCATAGCCGGCGGGGAGACTAACCTCAAGACGTGCGAATCACTGGTGGCAAAGCCGCGCGCCGATTGCTGCGCGTGCCGAAAGGGTTGGATGTCCGTCCGACACCCGACCTGGTCAAACAGGCCTTATTTAACAGTTTAGGCGAGCGAGTCGTTGGAGCTCACGTCCTGGAATTATTTGCCGGCACCGGGGCCCTCAGCCTGGAATGCCTGAGCCGCGGTGCTCTTTCGGCAGTTTGCATCGAAAAATCGGCACGCCACGCAGCGGTGTTAAAGGAAAATTTTCAAACTGCGGGCTTTGCGCACGAGGTCTTCCAGGTCCGGATCCAGGATGTTTTTACGGCACTTAGCCAGCTCGAAAATCGCCGGTTCGAACTGATCCTGGCCGATCCACCCTATGGCGAGAAGAACGTGGACCGCCGATCCGACTCCTTTGCGCAGCAGTTGTTGGACGACTCCCGAATACCCGGACTGCTCAAGCCGGAAGGTTTATTCGTTCTGGGCCACAGCAAACGCGACACCCTCGAAGTGCCCGCCCGCTGGATTGAGACGAAACTTTTGAAGCACGGGGACAGCCGCATCCGGTTTTTGCGAGCCGCCGAGCCCGGAACTATTTAAGCTACTAACTTAACTCTCACTATTCCCATTCAATGGTTCCCGGCGGCTTGCTGGTGATATCGAAGCAAACCCGGTTCACGCCCTTGACTTCATTGATGATGCGGTTGGAGAGCGTCTCGAGCAGCTCGTAGGGCAGCTTGACCCAGTCCGCGGTCATTCCGTCCTGCGATTCAACGGCGCGCACCGCGATGGTGTAATCGTAGGTGCGTTCGTCGCCCATGACACCCACGCTGCGCACGGGCAACAACACGGCAAAACTCTGCCAGATTTTGTAATACCAATCCGTCGCCTTCATCTCTTCGACGACAATCGCGTCCGCATTGCGCAGGATTTGCAGACGGGACGGGGTGACTTCGCCCAGGATGCGCACGGCCAATCCTGGACCGGGGAAAGGTTGGCGCAAAACAATCTCGCGGGGGAGGCCCAATTCCAAGCCCAGCTCGCGAACCTCGTCCTTGAACAGACACTTGAGCGGCTCAATCAGTTCGAACCGCATTTTTTTTGGCAATCCCCCAACGTTATGATGGCTCTTGATCATGGCCGCCGGGTTGCCGGCGATGGGCACGGATTCGATTACGTCGGGATACAGGGTGCCCTGCGCCAGAAATCTGGCCTTGCCGGCGCGTTTGGTGGCTGTCTCGAATACTTTAATGAAGGTGGCGCCAATGATTTTGCGTTTGCGTTCCGGCTCGGTCACACCTTTGAGGCGCCCCAGGAACAGGCGCGAGGCCTCCTCGTATTGAAGCTTCATGCGAAAGTGGCGCCCAAAGACCTCCCGCACGACCGTGGCTTCCCTGCCGCGCAACAAGCCATTATTGACGAAAATACAGGTCAACTGCTCGCCGATGGCCTTGTGCAGCAGCGCCGCCGCCACGCTCGAATCAACACCGCCGCTGAGCCCGAGAATGACCCGCTCCGCCCCAACCTTGGCCCGGATATTTTCCACCGCCTGATCGATGTAACTGTGCATCGTCCAGTTTTTGCCACAGCCGCAGATGTTATGGACAAAATTGGCGAGAATCTCTTTGCCGTGCGGCGTATGGACCACCTCGGGATGGAACTGTAGTCCGAACATTCGGCGGTTTTGGCTTTCCAACGCCGCGTAGTCCGAGTTTTCCGTGACGGCGACCGACTTGAAGCCTTTGGGCAGCTTCGTGAGCTTGTCGCCATGAGAGTTCCAGACCTGAAGGGTCTCGGGAAGATTGGCAAACAGCGGACAAAAACTATCTTTGACTCGCAGCGTGCCTTTGCCGAATTCACGTTTGGCGCCCGATTCGACTTTGCCGCCGAGATAGTGGGCCAGCAGCTGGAGACCATAACAGATGCCGAGGATGGGCAAATCCAGCTTGAAGATCTTCGGATCCGGCAGCGGCGCGTTGCGCGCATACACACTGGCCGGACCGCCGGACAGAATGAGACCTTTAGGTGCCATCGCGCGCAATTCGTCGGCTGGGGTGTCGTAGCGGACGATAATCGAATACACATTGCATTCACGGATGCGCCGCGCGATTACCTGGGTATATTGAGAGCCGAAATCCAGAATGACAATTTGCTCTGTCATGGTCCGATTGAAAAACGGTTACTGTGGTGGCCGCTCAGTCCTTTGGCGAGACAAAAGTGCGCTGGAAAGCTGGAAAGAGCGTGTTTTAGAATTCGGTTTGGAGTCCCGACTTTAGGCGGTTTTGGCGCCCGGCCGCCTGAAGGCCGGACTCCGAACCCCATACGCCCCCGCCCAAGCCGGTACTTTTAAAACACGCTCGAAGAGGATTGTCGCTTTTCTGCCGATCAACACAGTATAACCGAGAGATTTGGTTACACCCCGGGACGCCGTGTCGTTTTCTCCTTTCTTTTGAGGCGCTTTCCCGTTACTTGCGATGCCGACGGCAAATCTCGCTCGCAAACTCTTTATGGAAGCGCACATAAACTCGGCCGGCTCAATTCGGTCCGGGATCCTTTTCTTATCCATTTTGATATCCCTGGCAAGCTCCGCAGCCCAGCCCCCAGGCCAGTTGCCCGAGCCCACCGCGCTGCCGGCTCGAATGGAAATGCCTGATCCGTTAGTCACCTTCGGCGGTGAACCGGTGCGGTCGGAGACTGATTGGAGCCGCCATCGCCGCCCCGAGCTGGAGCGGTTGTTCGCGCACTACATGTATGGACCCATCCCATCGGCCGTTGGCAAGGTGCGATCAAAAGTGGTGGGCCAGTACACGGATTTCCTGCTAGGTAAGGCCACGCTCAAGCTGGTCGAACTCGAAACCGGGCCGGACAATGCGCCGCGGATCAACCTGATGTTGGTGGTGCCGAACGAGCGAAAGGGACGGGTGCCCGTCTTTCTGGCTCTGAATTTCTGCGGGAACCAAGCGCTCACCGATGATCCGCGTGTGCCGATCCGGCAGGAATGGGTTCCCACTTCGTGCAAGGGCTGCAGCAACAATGCTCCTACGGAAGCTTCGCGCGGCGCCCAGAGCGCCGATTGGCCTTTGGCGGAGATCATCGGACGCGGCTACGCGCTGGCGGCTTTTTACCACGGTGATGTCGATTCTGATCGCGCCGACGTCAGCGACGGGCTGTATGCGTACCTTGCGAAGGACGATGAGAGTCGAAATATGCCTGCCAACCGAGGCACACTGGCCGCCTGGGCTTGGGGTTTCGAACGCTGTGTTGACTACCTGACCACCGACCGGGCTATCGACCCCAAGCGCATCGCGGCGGTGGGCCACTCGCGCAATGGCAAGGCCGCCTTGCTCGCCGCCGCCTTCGACGAACGCATCGCGATCGCCTTTCCGCACCAGGCCGGTTACGGCGGTTCGGCGCCCAGCCGAGGCAAAGTGGGCGAGTCGGTAAAAGCGATCAACGAGCACTTTCCGCACTGGTTTAATGCTGCTTTCAAGCAGTTCAACGACGCGCCCGAACGTCTACCCTTCGATCAGAATTGTCTGGTGGCACTGTGCGCCCCACGGGCCGTGCTTTTTTCCGCGGCGCAGGAGGACCAATGGGCCAATCCGGCCGGCCAGTTCCAGGTGCTTCAGGCGGCCGAAGGAGTGTATCGGCTGCTCGGGGCCCCCGGATTGGGAGTCGAACAAATGCCGGGCCTGCGCCAACTCGTGGGGCACCGCCTTGGCTACTATATCCGCGAGGGCAAACACTCGATGACCGCTGATGACTGGCGTGTGTTCATGAATTTTGCAGACCGCCAATGGACCGGAGCAACCGCCAATGGACGCGAATGAACGTAAATTTTGCGGGGCGCAATGAAAGCGGCGCACTGCAAAGCTTCCAATTGTCTTGCGACGCAGAATGCAGGCACGCGCGGCCGACCAAGGCGCAATTTCGATTTGTCTCGGTTTGATTTTTAGTCTATTCGGAGGCGCGAATTTAATCGCCGAAGGAAATGAACGTTAAGCTAAGTCCGGTTTCGGGATCGGTAGTGGCTGCCCAGGGATTCGAGGCGGCGGGTGTTTTTTGCGATATCAAGCGGCTGGGCACAGGCGCGGGTTCCGAAAAGGGCGCCAAACGGGATTTGGCGCTCATTGTCTCGGATCGGCCCGCGAGCGTGGCCGGCATGTTCACGACCAACCAGATCTGCGCCGCACCGGTCAAAGTCTGTTTGCCGCGGGTCAAGCAAGGCCGGGCCCAGGCCATTGTCGTCAATTCTGGCAATGCCAACGCCTGCACTGGGAAACAAGGACTCAAGGACGCGCTCGCTATGGCGAGCTTCGCGGAACAGGCTCTGCGGTTGCCCCGCGGCACTGCGCTGGTCGGTTCGACTGGCCGGATCGGCCTGCCCTTGCCCATGGACAACGTGCGCGCCGGAATTGTCGAGGCCGCGGTTGAACTGGGCGGCACCACCGAGCACGCCCGGCACGCGGCGGAAGCGATTATGACTAGCGACACTCGCCGCAAGGAAGTGGCGGTCGAGTTTAGGCTCTCCGGCAAAACCGTTCGGCTGGGCGGCATTTGCAAGGGCGCCGGCATGATTCAGCCCGGCATGAGCGCCAACGGTTCACGCCCGCCGGCTCGCCCGCTGCACGCCACCATGCTTTGCTTCCTTACCACCGATGCGGCAGTGAGCCAGCGCGCGCTCCAGGCCGCACTCAGTGAGGCCGTCGCCGGAAGTTTCAATCGCATTACCGTCGATGGCGATATGAGCACGAACGATACGGTGCTGCTGCTGGCCAACGGCGCCGCCGGAAATGCTCGGCTCGAGCTGGCCGGACGCGCCAGTTCCAAACGCAACCAGGATTTTCACACCTTTCAAGCAGGCTTGAGCCACGTCTGTCTCGAGTTGGCCAAAATGATTGTGCGCGATGGCGAAGGTGTGTCGCGCCTGGTCACGGTGCGACTCAACGGGGCCAAGACCGCCGAGCAGGCCGAGGCGGCCGCGCGCGCGGTGGCTAACAGCGCGCTGGTCAAGACCAGTTGGCACGGCGGCGATCCCAACTGGGGTCGCATCATCGATGCCCTCGGCTATAGCGCAGCCACGGTGCAGGAGGACAAAGTGGACCTCGGTTACAGCGCGCCGGGCAGTCGCAAAATAATCTGGAGCCTCAAACGGGGCCAGCCCACGCGGGTGACCTTTAAAGAGCTGTGCGCGGCGGTGGCTCCCAAGGAGTTCGATCTGCATATCCAGCTTAACCTCGGCCGCTGCGGAACCATCATCTATTCCGCCGATCTGACTGAGGAGTACGTTGCCTTCAACAAAGGTGACGTGAGCGATCCGTCATCGCTCGGAGGCTGAGACCGGCCATGCAGGACTTGATCGCCAAGGCCGAAACGCTGCTCGAAGCTCTGCCGTATATCCAGCGATTCAGCAACGCGACCTTCGTGATCAAATATGGCGGCAGTTTCATGGATTCTCCCGACCCGGCCGTACGGCTTAGTGTGGCCCGGGACCTGGTTTTTCTCGAAGCAGTGGAGATCAATCCGGTCGTCGTGCATGGAGGGGGCAAGGCAATCACCCGGGCGATGGAGAGTTCCGGCTTGCGGGCGCAGTTTATTCAAGGCCAGCGAGTGACCGATGAGGCCACGATCGAGATCGTCGATCGGGTCCTGTCGCACGAGATTAACCCCGAGGTCGTGGCGGCCATCAAATCACTCGGTGGCGCAGCCAAGGGTTTTAGCGGGCCCTCCATTTTTAAATGCCGGCGAACGCAGGTAACCGCGCCCGGAGGACAAAAACTGGATATCGGATTTGTCGGTGAAGTTACTCAAGTCAACACCGCGCCGCTGCTGGAATGCATCGCGCAGGGCGTGACACCGGTGATTAGCCCGACCGCGCGCGGGGAGGACGGAAAGATCTATAACTGCAACGCGGACATTGCGGCGGCGCAAGTCGCGATCGCGCTCAAGGCGCGGCGCCTGCTCTTCCTGAGCGATGTGCCTGGTTTGTTGCGCAACCCGGCCGATCCCGCCAGTGTAATCTCGCAACTGAAGCTGGGCGAAGTCGACAAACTGAAACGCAATGGCGTGGTGGACAAGGGCATGATTCCCAAAATCGACAGTGCCGTGACCGCCATTCAGTCGGGAGTGGAGAAAGTTACGCTGGTGGACGGCCGCATCCCTCATTCGATCCTGCTGGAGATTTTCACCGACGCGGGCATCGGCACCGAAGTGGTTCCTTGATTCTCCCGCAAGCTGGGGCATGGTGTACTTTCTGATGCCCGAACCGCACACAGACGAGGCACCCCGGATTTCCGCGACGCAATCGGCAGGTTCGCCCAGCCTCGCTCCCGAGCGCTGGGTGGACGAATATGGGGACCAGCTGTTCCGTTTTGCGGCTGCCCGTGTGCGCGATCCGGTGATTGCGCAGGATCTGGTGCAAGAGACCTTCCTGTCCGCGCTTCAGGCAAGTCACACCTTTGCGGGCCGCTCCTCCGAACGCAGTTGGCTTTTCGGCATCCTTCGAAACAAACTCTTCGACCAGTATCGTCGGCAAAGCCGGGAGGTGGCGCTGACCGATTTTGACGCGCCCGTCCCGGAGGAACAGGGTGCGTTTGGCTCGAGCGGGCCGGGCAAGGATGGCTGGGTCGCGAGGCTCGCTCCCAAAGCGTGGGACACACCGGAAGGGACGCTGGTCCACAAGGAGTTTCGCCAGGTCCTTCAGTCCTGCCTCGGTGGGTTACCCGATAAAGTAGCACAAGTCTTCGTGCTCCGGGAAATTGACGGAATTGAATCGCAAGAAGTCTGTAAGCTTTTGGGGCTGTCGCCGAACAACCTTTGGGTCATACTGCACCGGGCGCGCATGGGCCTGCGTCGCTGTCTCGAACTGCATTGGTTTGGAAATAAACAAATCCAAAAGACCTCGGCTCGCGACGTGTTGACGCGCCAGCCCGGTCGCAAATAAAGCGTGTATGTTGAATTGCCGTCAGGCCACCCGGCTCGTTTCGCAAGCGATGGACGAGAAGCTCCCGCTCTACCGGCGCCTCGCCCTCAGGTTCCATCTGCTTTACTGCGTCTGGTGCCGGCGCTATGCCGTTCAATTGCGCTTGTTGCGCCGCGCGGCCCGCGATCTTACCCCCGAATCGATTGAGCCGGACTCGCAAACCTTGTCCCTGCAAGCTAAAGAGCAAATGCGCGTTCGTCTGCAAAACGCGTTGAAAGAGCCTCCTTCTTCCAACGGATAAAAATAGTTGTAAGGAATTCCTCTCCGCTTCGACTTCCCGGCGTGCGGCGGCGCCACTCGAATGATGCGCCGCGGCATTCAGCGATTCCCTGCCATCGACTTGCGCGCTAGCGCAGGCGTCTGGGGCTGAAGCAAACAAGCAGAAAACTTAATCATTATGAAACAATCACGATTCGCAAAATACCTGAACTGGCTCGGTCTGAGCGCGGCTCTGGGGAGCGCGGCGGCTCTTGCCGATGACTCGGTCATTTACACCATGGACAACGCGGCCTCGGCCAATCATGTGCTCGTTTTCCATGCCGGGGAACACGGCGCCCCCAAACTCGTGGAAACGGTGCCCACCGGTGGCACGGGGACTGGCGCCGGCTTGTCCAGCCAGGGCTCGGTTCTGCTGACCCGCGACGGGCGCTGGCTCTTCGTTTGCAACGCCGGGAGCGACGAGGTTTCAGTTTTTGCGGCCGGCAACCGGGATCTGCATTTGGCGCAAAAGGTTCATTCCGGCGGCCACCTGCCCTTAAGCCTGACACTGCACCGGAACCTGCTCTATGTTCTCAACGCGGGAGGTAGCGTTGGCGACAAAGACAACATTACCGCTTTCGCTTTTGCCAATGGCAGCCTGTTTCAGTTGTCGGGCTCGACCCGCGCATTGAGCGCCGACAACACGGGCCCGGCACAAGTTTCGTTCACCCAAGACGGAGACGCCCTGGTGGTCACTGAGCGTAATACCAACCTGATCGATACCTTCCCGCTCGGCGATGATGGATTGGCCATGCCGGGGTCGAGCTTTGCCTCAGCGGGTCAGACGCCTTTCGGTTTCGCCGTCGGTCATCGGGACCGGATCTTTGTTTCAGAAGCGGGTGGAGGCGCCGCGAATGCCAGTTCGGCTTCCTCGTATAGCATTTCGGATACGGGCGAGCTCACCGTAATCAGTGGAGCAGTGCCGACCAGGCAGACGGCGGCATGCTGGCTGACGCTCACGCATGACGGACGTTTTATTTACACAGCGAACGCAGGGAGCGGGACACTCTCCGGATATGGTGTCGCGCCGGATGGAACGCTCCACCTGCTCGATCCGAACGGCATCACCGCGAGTACAGGTCCCGGAAGCCATCCAGTGGATATGGCCGAAGGCCGCGACGGCAGGATGCTTTTCGCGCTGGCGAACGGCAACGGGACTCTCGGCGCGTTTCGCCTGACCGGCGATGGTGGTCTTCAACCGCTAGGCTTTGCGGGTGGTATTGCCACCAGCGCCGCTGGACTCGCCGCTCAGTAGAAGAAATCCAAAGCAAGCCCATCGGCGGCAGGGTAAGCGTGCCGCTGATGGGCTCTAAGCTCCTCCCTCTCCTGGGGGAGAGGGTCGGGGTGAGGGCGGGCTTTTTCCGTACGGTTCATGGAGAGCCCTCTTTTGTACTCGCACATTCATTGGTGAGGGGGGAGCCTTGTCTACTGTTTCGGCAGAGTAATGCCGGTTTGGGCCTGGTACCGTCCTTTGCGATCCGCATAGGAAACGTCACAAGGCGTGCTGGTGCGCAGGAACACCACCTGCGCCAGACCTTCATTGGCATAAATCTTGGCCGGCAAGGGCGTGGTATTGGAAATCTCGAGTGTGACGTGGCCTTCCCACTCCGGCTCGAATGGTGTCACATTCACGATGATCCCGCATCGGGCGTAGGTGCTTTTGCCAAGACAGATCGTCAAGACATCCCGCGGGATCCGGAAGTACTCGACGCTGCGCGCCAGCGCAAACGAGTTCGGCGGCACAATGCACACCTCGCCCTGGACATCCACAAATGATTTCGAATCAAAATCCTTGGGATCGACCACGGTGTTGAAGACGTTGGTGAAGACCTTGAATTCATCCGCTACCCGCAGATCATATCCGTAGCTGGAAAGGCCATAGCTGACCACGCGCCGGCCTGTTTCATCTTCACGAATTTGTGCTTCGACAAACGGCTCGATCATTCGTTGTTCACGAGCAAGCCGCCTGATCTCACGATCGGAAAGCACGCTCATACGAGCACCGCCATGTCCTGGATGCCCTGCGCGGGCCAATACGTCTGGAAACACATCTTGCAGCGCATCTTTACGCGCCCAGCCCGGTAGAACAAGAACCTTTACGCCTCGACACGCAACGCGCGGAGGAATTCTCTCCAAAAAGTGCTTTCAGAAAAGCCGGAGCCAAGTAGTTTTGCACAGCAAATGTCCAACCCATCGGGGCAAGTTGTTGAAATCCTGATCGCGCGTTCGCCGGACTCCGAAATGCTCTCGGTGCCGCAGGCCTTTGCCGTGCCGGGACAAGGCCTGCAAGGCGACCGCTATTTCCTTGGCGAGGGCACGTTTTCGCCTCAACCGCAAAAGCCCGACTTCGAACTCACGCTCATTGAGCAGGAGAATGTGATGGCGTTCGCCGCCGAATCCGGGCTGAAGTTCACCCCGGCGCAAGCGCGAAGGAACATCGTCACCCGGGGAGTGCGCTTAAATGATCTGGTCGGTCGGGAGTTTTCTATTGGAGCGGTGCGAATCCGCGGCATACGTTTATGCGAGCCCTGCAATCACCTCGCCAAACGCACGCTGCCCGAAGTGCTCAAGGGACTCGTCCATAAAGGCGGCCTGCGCGCGCAGATCCTTTCGGAAGGCCCCATCCGTGTTGGCGATGAGATCAGGCTAACGACGCAGTAACTGGTGCAGCCTGCCCTGCCACCGGTCGAGTTTTAATCCAACTGTTTGATCTTTAGATTTCGGAATTCGATCCGGTAACCCTCCGCTTCCAGACCCAGATGCCCCTTGGCCAGCCCGCAGTCCGGAAACTCACAGGTAACCGCGCCATTAACCCACAATGTCAGTACTTTACCGCGCGCGGTAATCTCAAAGGTATTCCACTCGCCTGCGGGTTTGACGCGCCGGTCAGTGACACTCTTTGCCAAATTGAAGAATTTCTTTTTGCCGTCGGCAGTAAGCGTTTCGCCGAACAGATACCCGTCTTTGGCATCGCCGAATTGGGCCTGGTGCCAGATGCTTCCGTCCTGCGAATTGCGCACGTAAGCTCCGCTGTTGTAGCCAGTTTTGCCCTCCACTCGCATGTATTTGAATTCGAAATGGAAGATGACGTCCCCGATCTCTTTGTCCAGCAAGAGCATGTCATGGCCGCCGTCACCGTCACAAATTAAGATCTTCTGGTCCGCATCGACGTGCCACTGTTGACGGCCAAGTTTGCCCGTTGGCGGCACGGGAACACGGTACCAGCCCTTGAGATTGGCTACGGGGAGAATGTCAACCCAGCCACTTGGATCGGCGGTCAAAGCGCCAGGGGTTTCGGCGGCCTCGATGGATAGCTGCAGGAGAAGCAGAAAGAGCGTGAACCAAACCGTGGCAATGAATCGACCGCGGCATGGCGGCAGCGGCGTTGGTGGGATGAAATACCGCGAAGATACAAGTGAGGTTCTCATGCGCGAAGATACGCACACTGCGCCCGCGGTGAAAAGCCCAGGGTTTAAAGCTTGCGATAAGGGAACAAAATCACAGGTCTCGCCGTCATACTTGTGGGGTTTGTTTGGCGCGCCCGCCGGTCGGGCGCGTTTTTTTTGCAAAAGACAATCCGTTAACAGAGTGGGAACACTCGATCACCGGCTCAGATTCGGGACGCTGGATCCCCTGGATGCTCAGTCCAGGCCACGTCTTTGAGTTGCCGCTTCCGGTACCAGGCGATCATAGCCAGGTCACAGATCCCGCGACCGAGGCGATTCCACACGCCATATTTCGAGACACCCGAAACCCGCGGTCGGTGATTTACCGGAATCTCAATTACGACGGCGCCACCGCCGGCGGCGATAATCGGCATGAATCGATGCAGCCCATCGAAGGGGAAGAGTGTTTGGAGAACAGACCGTTTGAAGACGCGTAAATTGCAACCGGTGTCATGAAAATCGACCCCCAGCACCAGCTTGCGCGCACCGCGTGCAACCCGCGATGAAAAGCGTCTCAGAGCATTGTCCCTGCGTTTGGTTCGGACCCCGCATACCAGATCGGCGGAGGAAAGCGCCGCGAGCATGGCTGGGAAATCGGCCGGGTCATTTTGCAGATCGCCGTCGAGCGTGGCAATGATGGGGCCTTTGCTGGCGGTGAATCCGGTCCACAGCGCGGCGCTTTGTCCGCGGTTGCGCAAGTGGCGAACGGCCCGAACTCGTGGTTCGCGTCGTTGAGCTTCCAGGATCTGCTCCCAAGTGCCGTCCGAACTGGCGTCATCGACGAGAATCAACTCAAGCGATCGAGTCTTCTGGGCAAGAGCTTTAAAAACCTGCTCGGTTAACGGTAGCACATTGCCCCGTTCGTTCCAGAGTGGGACGACGACAGAGATTTCCGGGTCTGGATTGGCGGTGGACATCAACGCGACGCTTGTGCCGGAGAACTGTGACAAAGCGCTAATGGCTTGTCACGGCTGGAGTGTGGTACGCAAAGTAGCGCGGCCTTTCAGGCTGCTGTATCGCCGACCGGCAGCCGGCTGGGCGCACGCATCAAATCGAGCTTATGATTCGCCTGCGCGCAATCCGCCCCGCAACGGCAGACTCGAAAACCTGCACTACTCCAGCCTACTGGTACAACATGGGACTCTTGCGCCAGTCCTTGGCCTTGTCGTGCGCGTACTCTGCCACCCGGGGGCGTCGTTCACGCAAGCGCACAGACTCCAGGCCGCAATAGTACCCAGTCGAAGCCTGGCTTTTACCCACGCATTTCAGCCGCAGCGTGTACAAGCCTGCGTCCGGCCAAAAATCGAGCAGGTGCACCTCCTCGTTCACGACTTTGGAACTATATAGATCGATGACGTCTCCCAGCTTTGTGCTGTTGAGGAACGCCTGGTACCGCCCGAAATCGTAAGACTTCGTCAGATTCAACAAAAGGCGCAGCGGTTGCTGGTTTGTTACCGTGAACGAAATTTCGACCCACGCATTCTCATTTGTTTTTGGCTCATACAGCAACTGCGGCGTGGGGTATAAGTCGAGTTGCTGGGTGATGACCTGTCCTGTGCCGTGGTATTCGGCGCTGGTGAAATCCCGGCCAAAGGCGATCACTGGATCGAGATTGGGCAGGGCACGCTCGCGGGCATGCGGCGCGCGGGCGGTGAAACTGGGGTGTCCTGTCTGATACCAGAAGGCCACGCTCGAGTAGTCGTCTTCGCGCTCATTCCAACTGGTGCTCTTGTAAGCGGGGTTTTCGTCGGGGGAAATCCAGCCGAAATGCTCGAAAGTGACTTTGATTCCGGAATTAAACACGATGGGATCATTGAGGTGCCAGCGGTACGCGGCGGTATGACCGCCCACGATCCCCCATTGATCGAAATACGGAACACCGAAGTATGGCGTGCTCGTGGTCTTGAGCCCCCAGGCGGAGAGGAAATAGTCCTCGGTACCGGTGCCCCAGATCGAAGCTTTGGGCTCGCCGTCGATGTAGATTTTCTCGTCGCCTTCGCCGAACCAGGAGGGGCTGCGGGTCCGGACCGCCAGCACAGTCCCGACATAATGGCCTTTGCCCTTGGTTTCGAGCACGACGTAGTCCTTGCCGTGCTCCACGGGATATTCCTGCCGGTACTGCGCGTAAAAGTAGGGCGTGCCCCTGGGCAAACTTTTCTTTTTGATCCAATCGATGTTGTAGTACAGCAGGCTGATGGGTTTTTGGCTCTGGTTGACGATTTCGATCCGAGCTGATTTGCGAAAGGGCATTTGCCAATAGCAGTTGTACGCGTCGGCGTCTTCGACGAGAACCGGCAGGCTGATGACTTCGCGGCGCTGCCCAAAACAGTTGGCGAAGAAATCACCCAGCGGCGCTTCCACTGCGGGGCGCGCCTCGCCGTCCCAATACATCCGCAGCAGCATTTCCTGGTGATTGGCTGAGCCTGTCTTGGCCCAGTCCTGCGGTTCGGGGCCCAGAAAGGTAATCCACATGTGCGTAATCACCCCGGGACCCTTTTCATCCAGCAACACGTGGGTCTGGCCCGGAGCGACGCGAAAATTGTCCCAGTTGCTTTGCTCATCGAGATCCCCGCGCGGTTCGGCTTTGGGATTGAGCTTTTCCTCCCCGGCGCGCCGGACCTCGCCGACCCGCATAGTGGAAGTGGCACGCATCGACCGGCCTTCCTGCGGCTTGGCCAGGTCGTCCAGCAGTCCGGCACGAGCCGAACACACAAGGATAAAGAGCAGAGCGAGGGCTCGGAGCATCGGGATCAACACAGGGCCAAACTTAAGGACGTGGCTGAATAACGCAAGTGTGTCCCGAAAAAGGCGGAGCAAGCGGGTGCAGCCGGGCTCTGCTCCTTTCTGCGCATCCCAGTGCAATTTTTCCCGCGAAATCTCGCGACGCAGTCTTTGACTCCGCGCTGGGTGTCGCAACTCTGTGTCGCTACCGCTTTGAAGACGGCGGAGGTGGTTCAGCGTTGTTCAACCGCGCGGTAGAAGCGTTGCTCCGGGTTCACTGGCAATGGGTCGAGGAAATCCAGGTCTCCAATGGCTGGAGGATTGGTCTGAATTGGTTGCCAATCCTGCAGGTTACTGGAAGCGGATATAATCGAAGGGCCAGTGCCAATCAGATGCGACAAACGCAACCGGAACATCCCATTGCTCAGTGTTAATGAAGGTGCCAGAAGCTGAAGAACTGGCGCGGGCGCATTCATCGCTGTTTCCAGTAGTGCCAGGCTGTGGGCGCCGCCACCCGCGGCAGCTAGAAAAGGACGAAGGGCGGGTGCAGAGCTTTGTCCGAACTGGTCGGCCCCCCACGCCACCACGCTGCCATCCGAGAGCACGGCCAGACTTTGGTTTTCACCTGCGGCAATCGCGACCGCATTTGTTACCCCGCTTGGCACCGAAGCTTGCCCGTAATAATTGTTGCCCCATCCGATCACCTCTCCGTTGCTGGTCAGCGCAAGGGCATGATTTTGACCCGCTGCCACGGCAACAATGTTAGAGAGCCCTTGGGCGAACGACGCGAGCCCGCCTCCCAAGGCAAACACCGTGCCACCGTCCAGCAACGCCACCGTCTGGTCACCACCCGCCGCCACGGCAACGGCGCCGATTCGGGTGGGGAATAAGACAGGACTTTTACCCCAAATGCTAAGCGAGCCGTCGGCCAAGAGTGCTACGGAGTGGTCGCCGCCGGCGGCAATAGCTATCACATTAGTGGAAAACGCTGGAACAGTTGTTTGTCCGTAGGAATTATCCCCCCAGGCGAGCACTGCACCGTCGGCGCGCAGCACGACACTGTGATTGATGCCGGCGGCCACTCCAATGGCATTGGTGGCCTCAGCTGGAACTGAACTTTGACCAAACGAATCATCTCCCCAAGCGAGGACCATCCCGTCGCGGCGTAGCGCGAGGCTATGGTCTCCTCCCGCTGCGATCGACACGAGATTTGTCGCGCCAATGGGCACTTCAAGTTGTTTCGCTCCATCGTCGCCCCAGGCGAGGACCTCAGTCACCGACACCTGGGCCACAACCTGAGTAATAGTTCCGTAGGCGTTCGAGATGATAAGGCTGTACAAGCTGGTGTCCTGGCCTTGTGCCTTTTGTACACAGAGCTGGCCGCTCTGAGTGCCACTCATTCGGAAAGTATCCTCGGCGTCCGCGCCGTTTGTTTGCCACTGGTAAGATAGCGGCCCCGCGCCAAATACCGTCGGCCTTAAACAAAAGCCTTGCCCGACCAGCACGTTTTGAAAAGCCGGCTCATCAGCAATATAGGGAGCCAAACTAACCGAGATCGTTACGCTAGGGTTTGTGAAAATTCCGGCGGCATTGGAAGCCACCAGGAAATAGCTGCCCGCATCGGCCGAATTCAGATTGGAAACGGCAAGGAACGGAGCCGTGGCGCCGGAAAGCACCGCTCCATCGTGGAACCACTGGAACGACACGGGGCTTTCCCCGCGTATTGTCGTTCCAAGGGAAATGGATTGGCCTGCGTGCGCCGGAAAGGAGCGCGCTGTGTCAAACGAACGAAGGGGGCCCAATTCAACCAGAATGAGACTAAAGTCTTCTCCGGCCGCGACTGCTGTGACGTTGTTTGCCGCTGGCGGCACCACGGTGGTGCCTTCAAAGCCGGCGCCCCAGGCCAGGACCGTTCCATCGCTTCTGAGCGCCAGGCTGTGGGAATAACCCGCGGAGATGGCGACCACATTTGTCGCCTCCGGCGGGACATCACATTGCCCATAAGAATTGTCCCCCCAGGCAAACACATGGCCGCGGACATCCAGTGCCAGGTTGTGCCACCATCCAGCCGAAATCGCCACAGTTTGGCCAAGCCCGGATGGCACTCTGTCGAGGAGTCCCCACGCGATCACCCGGCCATCGGCGCGAAGAGCCAGAGAATGATAGTACCCGGCAGCGAGAGCCGTAAGGTTGGTGGCGTTTGGGGGGACGTCGGTCTGTCCAAAATCATCGTTGCCCCACGCCACGACCGTTCCATCGGATTTCAGAGCCAGGCTGTGAGCGGAACCGGCCGCGATGGCAGTCGCGTTATTCGCGGCCGCAGGCACATCCGTTTGTCCGTCCCAATCCCTGCCCCAGGCCAGCACCGTTCCAGACATCGTCAAGGCGAGGGAATGATTACCCCCGGCAGCAATCGCTGCGACATTGGTGGCGGATGCCGGGACCACACATTGACCGTCCACGTTTTTGCCCCAGGCAACCACTGTGCCATCGGCATTTAACGCCATGCTGTGGAAACTCCCCGCGGCGATCGCCCTCGGATTTTGTACTTGTACCGGGGCCACGGTTTGACCATACGCGTTGGCACCAAATCCGCCCACAAATCCGGATATTACGGGTGGGCCTGAAACATCGAGATGAATGGGGTTGTTTGTGCTGGATCCATTCGGACCGGTTGCTACCAGGGTATAGTTACCGGCATCGCTTGGTTTGGCGTTGGCGAGCGCCAGGAAGATGTTTGTCGCGTCGGCAATCGCGGTTCCGTCATGGAACCATTGCAACGATATCGGGTAGGTTCCCTGCACGATTGTGCTCAAAATGGCAGGCGAAGCGGTTGCCACAGACACTGTGCTAACCTGCTTCCCGAACACCGGCGCATTCCGTGCCGCCAAAAGAATCGTGTAATCCTCACCGGCAGCGATGCCTCCGATGTTATTTGCCCCCGGGGGGAGTTCCGTCACGCCGAACTTGTCCGCGCCCCAGGTCACCGCTGTCCCATCCGCACGCAAAGCAATGGCGTGGTAATAATTGGCTGCTATGGCCACGACGTTAGTTGCCGAAGCGGGCACGATGGACTGTCCATAGGAATTATCGCCCCATGCGATGACCGAACCATCAGCCCTCAAGGCAAGGCAATTGTCAAATCCCGCTGCAATCGCGATGACGTTGGTCGCTTCGGCTGGCACCTCATAATCCAGCCCCCAGGTACTGACAGTGCCATCTGAGCGCAAAGCCATACTGTGAAAATGGCCCGCGGAAATAGCCACTATCTTCGTGGCGAACACGGATACATCTGTTTGGCCAAAATCATCGTTGCCCCAGGCCAGGACTGTCCCATCGCCACGCAAAGCCAGGCTATGCGCCCAACCGGCGCTGATTGCGATGACGTTTGTCGCGCCTGTCGGCACATCGACCTGGCCGTTCCAATCCCGTCCCCAGCCAATCACCGAACCGTCCTGGTTCAGCGCCAGGCTGTGCTCGCCGCCAGCCGCGACGGCGACAATGTTGGTCGCCGTGAGCGGGATGTCGGTTTGTCCGTCGGAGTCTTTGCCCCAAGCGCCGATGGAGCCATCAGCGTTCAGAAAAACACAATGAAAGCCTCCGGCGGCGATGCTGATGCAATTGGTCGCGGAAAGGGGCAATGAAGTCTCGCGGTCGGCCGTGCTCCCAAAAACATTGACCGGCTCAACCTCAACCTGGGCCACGGCGCTGGTGATCGCTCCATATTGGTTCGATACGATCAACTGGTACTGCGCCAAACTTGCCGCAGGATTTGCCAAGACTTGAGGAAACGCGTTGCTGACACCCTCGAGGGGCGTTCCATCCCGCAGCCATTCGTACGATAGCGGCTGACTGCCGGCGGCTCGGCCGGCCAGCGGCAGCGAATTGCCGAAGCTGGTCCTGGTTTCATAGGTGATCTTGCCAAGAAGGCCAGGTGGCGTGCCGGAGCTGATAATGGCCAGGCAGTGGTCGATGCCTACCGCCATCCCAATGACATTTGTGGCCGTGGACGGCACGTTTGTCATCGCGGCCACTGTTCCCCAAGCCACGAGTTGGCCCGCAGCGGTCAGGGCAAGGACGCAATTCGTTTCCCCCGAAATAGCGACGATGTTGGTAGCGGCGCTCGGAATCGCAACCACGGGAAACCCCCGCTGCACCACGGTTCCGTCCGCGACGAGGGCATAATCCTGTACCGGCCAACCCAGCAAACCAACGATCGATCGAACCAGCTTGAATGAGTTGGTGTTCGGCCCTCGGGCGATAACCGAGCCATCGGACAAAAGCACCATCGTCTTGGAAAAACCTGCCCCGATCGCGACGCCATTGGTCAGGTCAGGAGGCAGATTGGTCTGGAAATTAATACTGTCGCCCCAAGCCAGCACCCTGCCATCCGCAGTGAGAGCGACGCTGTGATTTGCGCCGGCAGCAATGGCCACAATATTCGAAGCCGAGGCCGGGACATTGGTCTGATGATAGAGATTATTGCCCCACGCATTCACGGTTCCGTCCGCTAATAGCGCCAGACTGTGGCTGTATCCCGCCGCGATGGCGATGACATTGGTTTTGAACGGGGGCGGGGTGGCTGCCCCTGACGGGTCCGAGCCCCAACCGATCACCGTTCCATCAGCACGCAACGCCAGGCTTTGAAACTTGCCGGCCGCAACTGCAACCACATTGGTGGCGCTCGGGGGCACGTCAATCTGTCCCCGAGAGTCCGCACCCCAACCGATTACTGTTTGTGACTGAAGCGGGGTTCCAACACCGACAACTGATATTACCAACACCAGCAGCCGCACTCCAAAACGAGAATGGGCCGCGCGGAAATTAAATAACGTGTTCATCGTGCCGATTTCCCTGAAGCTGTAATCTCTGCATTAGCAGGGCGTGTTAAGGGAACTGCAACCGGTTTGAAAACCCCTGGCATCCAGTGGGATGGAGGAATAGCGGCCCGTTCGCCGCCGCTCCCGGGTCGCCAGAGATTTGCAGCAAAGCCTGCAAATGACCCCGGTCGAGTTGCTGTACGCTGCAGTCGCCCAGCACCACGTTGCCGCGTTTGGCATGCATGGTGTCTAGCCAACCGGGACCGGCATTGGCCGCGAAATTTGTCCCGAGCATCACTTTAAAATCCGGTGCATAGCTGGAGGGTGCAGTGACGAATCCTCTCAAAGGGATCAAGTTCCAATCCGCGCCCATATTATGGTCGCCCGAAAGGAACATCGCCGGCGAAGATGGCGTAGTGTCGACTCCAACGAAATAGCTGGTGTTCAGGTCATTTGTAAAAGGAACCACGTTCGTGGCTCCCGGAGGAAGCGTATTCGCGAATGTCGTGGCGGCCAGGCGAATTTCATTTTCAGCCGGGCAAATCAACACGTGCGGGCTGGAAAGCTCGTTGGACAAAACCATAAAAATACCAAACACACCACGGGCAGTGGATTGGGTCTGGGACACGATTCTTTGTCCGATAAGATCAGCGTACCCGCCGTTGCTAGCCGAAACGCGCATCGGGTACAATTCCGAATGACTGCTGCTCCAGGATTGGAACGCAACGCTTATCCGTTTGAGATTGTCGGTACAATTCAGCCGTTGCACCGAGGCTTTCGTTCGGGCGAGCGCCGGCAGGCCTGCCGAGGCCACGAGCGCTAATACCACAACCACAGCCAAGAGCTCAATGACTGTGAATCCGGTCGTTCTTTTTTGGAGGGTGTGCATAAGAATGCTTATAAGATGGCCTTGCTTTTCCGATGGCGGCATGTTCCTTCGTTATCTCATGGGCATCAAAATGGCGGAGATTCGAGCATACCTGCTGCAGCGCGGCTTAAGACCTCACTGCGTCTGGATTTGAACAGCCCCTCTCTCCCGCCAAGTGCTTACAAGCTTGTGTCTCAAAGAAAGGGAGGGTCAGTCAAGCAGATTCACCCGTCGATTTTACCAGCAACGGCACAGACTGCAGGCAGAGTAATTGCAGCCGGGCAGCGCCGGGCCCAGCCATTAGGCGGGTGACCGTTTGTGGTTCCCCATATTGGGCTTTCCACAAGGTCCCGTCGCGCGGCGCATCCAGTGGTCTCGTTCGATGAACTGTCTGACCGGCTCCTAGGCTTTGTATTTAATTTCTTTGATTTCCAGCGCGCCACTCTTGGGCTCGTAGAAGGCTTTGCCATCTCTGACACCGACAGTTCCGTAACTGCCGGCGGCAGAGAAGAACGAGCGAAAATCGCCGGGAACAGCCGGTTCGACATAAAGGGTTTTCTCGACCGCATCATAGCGCGCGCCACTCAGGCCGTACAGCAAGGCATACGAGGACATGGCCCGGGCATACCAATGGCCACATTCGTATTCATTGAACGGATTCCGAACCCGGCCGTCGTATCGTTGGCGACAGGTGCGCACAACGTCGAGTCCCTCATTCACCAGGCCCAGTCGCATCATGTGCGAGGCGGCCTGATACTCGATCCCGGTCCAGACTTCATTTGAATATACAAAGGGCAAAGAGAGTTCGCCGCCTTTAGGCCAGGTGCACAGCAACAATCCGCCTTCGCTGCCACAGGCATAAGTGGGGCGTTGAGGATTGGCGAAATCCGACAAGTCATGCTTCAGGTTGTATTTGCGAAGGGCCCGCAAATGACTTGAAACCTTGGCAGGCTCAAGCACCTGGCCCACGCCACAGACCAGGGCCATCCACGACCCGAGCACCCCGTCAGCCAAACAGCCATTGCCGTACTGGTATTTTGGGCCTTCCTTTTGGAAAATGGCGATCGCCTCGGGTGAATAGCTGCCGACCATGCTTTTATTTTCCAACGGGTTCTGAGCGCGCAGATTCTTCCATTCGATCCGCTGGTAGAAATACTCGCCGTTGAAGAGTTCGGCTTCGGCTTTGACGGTCCCTTTGGCCAGCAGCTCGCCATAGAGCGGCACATCGTCCTGGAGCGCCTGGCCCATGAGCTGCCCCGCCCGCAGCGCGCCAAGGTAGAAACTGGTGCACATCCCTTCAGGTCCCCAAAACTCGATGTCGTAGGTGTTGTGATGCGGTTCTTCGACCCATCCTTTATGCCCGGGGTCCCACGTTTCAATGCAGTAATCCAGGCTGCGTTTGACCTTGGGCCAAAGCGAGCGCAACCAGTCGGTATTGCCGCTGATCCGCCACTCGCGAAAGACTTTCATAATACCGCCGAGCTGGCCATCGGCGGCTGCATGAAAATCGTGCTCGACGGGCCGAATGGGTAACGAGCTGCGGAACTGTTGATGTCCGGCCTCGTTTTGGGACACGCCAAATTCCGTTTCGCGCAAAGTGCGTTCCAGGTCGGGGAACAGGTGAGGAATGGCCTGGGCATAATTCCACACATGCGTGCACGAGCCGTGGCAACAACCTGAATTGTCACCGCAACCTTCCCAGGACCACAGTTTGCCGTCCGTCTGGCGCAGAACGGTGGGTGACTTGAGAATAGTGAGATTGGCTGCCACCGCCTCAAGTACCTCAGGAGGCAGAGTGGAATCGTAAAAAGCGTCGCTGAACCGTTTTGTCTTCTGCTTCAGCTCATCATAGTGGTCGCGCCAGTAAAAACTCACCCCGTTAATGTCGGTAAACCGGCCTGAGTACCATGGTCTGAAGCTGCCCGAATCCTTTCCCGATGCGCCCGCCGGGTCTCGGCCGATACGCAGATTCGTGCTTCCAACGAACCAGGCGAACCGAACGGTGACGGTTTTCGCCTCACCAGCAGCCAATTGCAGCGGGACGAAGAGGCTGGCCCCCGAACTCGCACCGCCTTCAGTGACCGGCGGCCGGTCGAAGCAGGCCGCGTCGGCCACGTCCTTCCATGCCATCGTTAGCGGGTCCCACCAGCCGCCACGGAACCACGCATGATTTACTTTCGTCTCCGCGTTATCGGTCGCGGCTGAAAAGGCACCTTCTTCCCATTGCTTTTCTGTGCCGGCCCCATTCCACAGGATGAACCCGCGCTCGATTGGTCGAACCGCGTGCGGACAATCGTTGTTCGCCATGAAGTTCTTCGAATTAAAGGAGAAGACCGCTTCAAGCGCAGACCCCGCGCGATTCGTGAATTTATATTCCAATGCAGCCGCGGGCAGGCTCGCATTGTCCGCGTCACCGGGTTCGAAAGGGCTCCAGCCGGTGATTTCCACCTCGATCGGCACCTGCGGATCTGAAAGACGTACCGTGCCGAATGGAAAGCGCGCTGCGAAGTGCGCCTGGGCAAATCGTGGCAAACCGTAGGTCGTGCCCCCGGCGCCGTTTCCGGTGTCGGGTGGACCGAAAATCTTGCGCGCCGGCACAGGGCCTTCGAGCACCCGAGCGAGCCCCGGCTGGCCTTTGATCGAAAGGGCAGCAAAGGCGCACGGCTCGTTGTACACCTCGGGCCGGTTGCGCAGCGACACGTGCGATAGCGCGCCGGTCCCTTCCAGGCAAATCATGCCGGCCCCAATACCCCCTAACGGAAAAGCCACCTGATTTAAATATTCCCCCTCATAGCCGGAATTGAAATTGCGCCCCACGCGCCCGGAAACCTTCGCTCCGGCCTGGGTTTGAGCCGCTAGAGCATCACCAGGTGAGACAGCCGCAAGTCCGCCAACACCGGCGGCCGAAAGTTTCAAAAAATCGCGCCGAGGCATGGGGGCGTCGACTGATCGCTCGAGGCTCATAGGACTTTCCTCCGGATTGATTTTCGAGGGCATAATGAGGGGTTATGAGGTAGCAAGCGGCCGAACTCAAGTTTTCTTTGAGAGGACCTGAATGCCCCGCTTTTGCCTTTGACCGGAAGTGGTTAAGCTTTACCTTGGCAGGGCATGAAGCATTCGGGTAAGGCGAGGAAGGCAGCCTTCAAATTAATCATTCTCACGTTTATCGTGGGGTTTGTAGCGTGGAGTATAGTGACTTTTGGGGCCTCGATCACGGCTATCCTTTCGGCCATCGCGCTTCCGGTCCTGCTAATCCTCTGGGTTCTTTTCTCGCTGTTCACCTTTTACTTTTTCCGTGACCCAAATCCGCACGTGCCGATCGGGCCCGGGCTCGTCCTGTCGACCGGCCACGGAAAGGTCGATGCCATCGACAACATCACCGAACCGCTGTTCATGGGAGGAGAATGCCAGCGGATTTCAGTATTTCTGTCGGTGTTCGACGTGCATGTGCAGAACGCCCCGGTAAGCGGGCAAATTAGTTTCTTCAAGTACAGTCTCGGTCAGTTCCTCAATGCGCTCAAAGCTGAATCGGCCACGCACAATGAGAATGTCTTGATTGGTTTTGAAGCGAGCGACCCCCCGGGGCAAAAGGTCGGGGTGCGCTTGATCGCGGGGGTAATTGCCCGCCGGATCGTGCCGTTTGTGCAACAAGGCGAGACGGTCGCGCGCGGGGATCGGATTTGCCTCATCCAATTCGGCTCCCGCGCGGACATTTATCTGCCGTTGAGCGCCAAAATCCGCGTGAAATTGGGCGACCATGTCGTGGGAGGCGAGACCATCGTCGCCACTTTCGTTTGAACGAGGAGCGATGGACCATCCTTCGCCAGCTGGCCCGCCGGCAGAACCCGCGCACGCGAAACTGAAGATTTATTTTCTGCCCAACCTGCTGACGGCGGGCAACCTGTTCTGCGGGTTTGTGGCCTTAACGAAAATCGTCGAGGCGGATATCTCGAGCGGGAATTTTCAGCAGATCAAGGTGGCGCTCGGGTTCATTCTCCTAGCCTGTATCTTCGATCTATTCGACGGACGGGTCGCGCGGATGGGCGGCGTGGAGAGTCCTTTCGGCCGCGAGTTCGATTCACTGGCGGATCTGATCTCGTTTGGCGCCGCACCGGCTTTCCTGGTGCATCGGGTCGTGCTGGGCGACGTGTTCGGCGGACATCCCGAGATCGGCTGGTTCGTGGCCTCGGTCTATCTGATCTGCGGCGCCTTCCGGCTGGCGCGTTTTAATTGCCTCGCGAGTATGGCGGGGGGTGGCGGCAGCAAGGATTTTCTGGGGTTTCCGATCCCTTCAGCGGCGGGCCTGGTGTCTTCGCTGACGCTTTTGATCATTCAACTTAACGAGAAGGATAAAAGCCTGGGCGGCTGGAAGTACGTCATCGCCGCGGTGTTGATTTTTCTTTCGGCGATGATGGTCAGCACCGTGAAATACCCGAGCTTCAAATCGCTTGGGTTGCGCTCCACCAGCACCTTTACCAAGGCAATCCTCGCCGCCTTATTCATCGGCGCACTAGTGGTGTTGTGGGACTATATTTTGTTCTACGTTCTGCCGGCCATCTTTACGGTGTACCTGCTGTATGGTTTCATCCGGCCGCGCATTTCACGGCGCATGCGCCGCGAGATTGAAGAGGAAGAGGACGAGGATGAGGACGCTAGAGAGGCTCACTAAGGCGGGATGGACTTCATTCACCCCATTGCCTTGGCGGCGCTGACCGGCCTTCTCAGCGGGCTGGTTCTTTCAATCCCCGTCGGACCGATTAACCTCACGATTCTAAACGAGGGCGCGCGGCGCGGTTTCAAATGGGCCGTCTTAATTGGGTTAGGGGCCACCACCATGGAGGTAATTTATTGCTTCATTGCTTTCACAGGCTTTGCGTCATTTTTTACGCGCGGCTATGTCAAAGCGGCCATGGAGCTATTTAGCTTCGTGTTTTTGCTGTATCTGGGGATCAAATTCCTGCTCACCAAGGAAGGCCCTGCGCACGTGCGCTTTGGCCCGGCGGTCGAACGTATCGAAGCTCAGTTTGAAAAACGTTTCGAGGGCCATTCTGCCTTCATGACGGGTTTGCTGCGTGTAATGGGCAACGTCGGCGTGCTGGTTTTCTGGATCATCCTGGCGGCCAATTTTATTTCACGCGAGTGGGTCCTTCCTGACTGGCCGGGAAAATTGGCCTGTGTCGCCGGGGTGGCGCTCGGCACGGGTTTGTGGTTTATGGTGCTGAGTTGGTTCAGCGCGCTGGGTCAGGGGAAACTCAGCGAAAAAACCCTGATCAAAATGGAGCACATCTCGGGCGTTCTGCTGCTGATTCTGGCCTTAATTCACGGGGGCACCATCATCTGGCAGATGCATAAGGCCAACCTGGCCAGTCATCATTAGCGTCCAAAGCTAGCCGCTGACGCCTTGGGGGCCTTTGCCGCCATTGACCAGGAATAACACCGCCATCCGCACGGCTAGCCCGTTGGTTACCTGTTCGAGAATGACGGAGCGTTCGCAATCGGCAATCTGGCTGTCGATTTCCACACCCCGGTTGATAGGGCCAGGATGCATAATCAGCACATCCGGTTTGGTCCGGGCCAGGCGCGCTTTGTTCAAGCCGAACAATCGCGAATATTCGTTGAGGCTCGGGAACATCGTTTTGCGTTGTCGCTCGTGCTGAATCCGTAACAAGTTAATGATGTCGGCGTCGCGAATCGCCTCCTCAACATCATAGGTGACGCGGCAGCCCAGTTGCTCGAATTGCCGCGGTACCAGCGTGGACGGCCCGCAGAGGGTCACTTTGGCGCCCAGCTTGGTCAGGGCCCAAATATCGGAGCGGGCAACCCGGCTGTAGAGAATATCACCCAGGATCGTTACGTTCAGCCCTTCGATGCGGCCCTTTCGCTCGCGAATGGTGAACATGTCCAGCAAAGCCTGGGTCGGGTGCTCGTGCGCACCGTCCCCGGCATTGATGACGCTGGAGTCGATCACCCGCGCCAGGAAATGCGGGGCGCCCGACGCGCTATGGCGGATCACGATAAAGTCCGTGTTGAGCGCTTCCAGGTTGCGGGCGGTGTCCTTGAGCGTTTCACCTTTCTTCAAGGACGAAGCTTCCGCAGTGAAATTGATGATATCGGCCGAGAGCCGCTGCTCGGACAGCTCGAAGCTGATCCTCGTGCGCGTCGAGGGCTCGACGAACAGGTTGACCACGGTTTTGCCGCGCAAAGCCGGAACCTTCTTAATTGCCCGCTCGCCGACAGCTTTAAAGGCTTTGGCCGTATCGAGCACAGTGGTGATCTCCTCCGGGCTGAGCGATTCGATGTCGAGCAGGTGTTTGCGATTCCAGCTCATGGTTTCTCCAGAACCACTTCGTTGGGCCGCCCTGGCTCGTCTACTACCACCAGCACGCTTTCCGCGGGGGAAGTCGGGAGGTTTTTGCCAACGAAATCTGCTTTGATCGGCAGCTCGCGATGTCCGCGGTCGATTAAAACTGCCAACTGGATGCGTTTTGGCCGGCCGAAGTCGTTTAAAGCATCCATGGCGGCGCGGACGGTTCGGCCCTTGAACAGCACGTCGTCGACCACGACAACCGTTTTGCCGGTGATATCAAACGGGATGTCGGTCGGCTGGACATCCGGCGCCAGTCGGCGGTCCAGGTCATCGCGGTGCATGCTGACGTCGAGTCTGCCGAGCAAAACCGGGTGACCCACAATCTCGTTCAAAGCCTGGCTTAGCCTTGAGGCCAAGGGCACTCCGCCCTTTTGAATGCCCACCAATACCAGTTCATGACTGTCTTCGTTGCGCTCGGCAATCTCATGAGCAATGCGGACGAGTGCTCGCTGAATGGCCGCGGCATTTAGAATGACAGTGGATTCAGCCATGGATCGGGTTCATGCTTTGCGACCTCGCTCGCGTTAACTCTGCCTTGAAAACGGGAACTGCCCAGGGCCTATACGCCCAGCGTCGCGGGTGGCCTGTCACAAACTCTGGAAACTGATTCAGACGGTGCAGCGTCCGGCGTCGCGCAAGGAGAGACACCTGGAGTTGCGACTTTTGCTTTTCCAAAACCGTCATTCTCACCTTGGCAGTCTCACCGGACTGCGTTAAAGGCAGAAGAGGCGACCTTTCAATGACTTGCCGTTTGCCGACTCTTACGCCACTTCGAACGGTGTTTGATAATCCAATCCGTCAATGCCCGCTCAAACCCGATATCGCGTCCAGCCTTTTCTGATTCAATCCACTTGTGCTTGAGGATCTCTTCCCGCTCAGCCTGAAACTCGCGGTACAACGAAGAGTTCTTCAGCAAGTCGTTCGCCGAGAGGGGCTCTTTCGGTTCGTCAGACATAATCGCGCGCTGTAACATCAGCGGTTAAAAATTTAATCACTACGAAGGCCAGTTGACAATCTTAAACTACACCCCGTCTGTCGTCTGTTTTGCCGACTTTCCATTCACCCGGGCTGACTCGGCAGCAACCGTGCCGATAAAATCGTGGCCTGCATGAGATTCCAGCACATTTGCTGCCGTGCCGGGATCAGGCGAGTTTCTCAACTAACGCTTTGGCAATCCCGAGGAATGCCTGGGCTGGCGGTCGTTCAGGGGCCGAAACGACCACCGGGACCCCCTCATCCCCAGCCTCTCTAATTTCGGTAAAGAGCGGAACTTCGCCCAGGAACGAGACGTTTTGCCGACCGGCTTCAGCCTGGCCACCGCCGTGTCCAAAAATCTCGACGCGCTCGCCGTTAGGTGTGGTGAAGTAGCTCATGTTCTCCACGATGCCCAGGATTGGGACGTTGACCTTTTGGAACATGGCGATGCCCTTGCGCACTACACCGAGAGACGCTTCTTGCGGCGTCGTGATGATCACTCCCCCGTCCAGCGGAACGGTCTGACAAAGTGTCAACTGGGCATCACCGGTGCCCGGAGGCAAGTCGACGAGTAAAAAATCGAGTGTTCCCCACTCGACGGCGGCGAAAAACTGCTGGATCGTTTTGACGATCATCGGACCGCGCCAGATGACGGGTTGATCGCCATCAAGCAGTAAACCCATGCTCATGACTTTTACACCGTGACCTTCGGGAGGAACCATTTTGTTGTCAGGACTGATGGTCGGCTTTCCCCGCACGCCCATCATCAAAGGAATGGACGGCCCATAGATATCACAGTCCAAAAGCCCCACGGTTTTGCCCAAGCGCGCTAATGCACAGGCGAGATTAGCGGACACCGTGGATTTGCCAACCCCACCTTTGCCGCTAGCCACGGCGACAATCCGATTGAGACCCGGAACCTTGGCTTGCTGGGACCAAGGATTCGCGCTCGCCGGCCCGGGCCCCGCTGCTGTTTGGGGCTGGGTGACCTCGACATAAACCGATTTCACGCCGGGGACAACCCTAAGCACTTGTTCGGCTTCGTTCTTGAGCTGCCGCGCTGCCTCGGGATTCGCGGTCGTGAGGTTTAGCGAGACGCTCACTGCCCCGGCGTTAACCGCGACCTGCTTTACCAGGCCAAATGAAACAATGTCCCGGCTGTAGCCTGGGTACTTCACGGCCTTTAAAGCATTCCTGATCTCATCCTCGGTAGGCATATTCGTCTCACTGTAGAGCGTCAGCAGAGCTGCGCCAATGCGAAATCGAACCAAAGCGCCGCGCCAAAGCCGGCCCGCACGGCCACGCGCCAGCCCTTCCTCTCATTCGCGTTTCTTCGCGTCCATTCGCGGTTTGATCCCCTTCATTAGCGGTCCGCTTTTGACCCCGTCCGTTTCGCGTGATAAGTTTTGTTCGCCCAATGAAAAACTCTCCTTCGGTTGGCGAATACCTCATCGACCGCCTTTATGAGCATGGCGTGCGGCATGTGTTCGGAATTCCCGGCGATTACGTGCTGGGTTTCTATGATCTGCTCTCCCGGAGCAAACTGCGCATTATTAATACGTGTGATGAACAGGGGGCCGGGTTTGCGGCGGATGCCTATGCGCGCGTGCACGGCTTGGGCGCCGTGTGCGTTACCTACTGCGTGGGCGGACTGAAAGTGACCAATACGACAGCTGAAGCCTTCGCCGAAAAATCGCCGGTCGTGGTCATTAGCGGGGCGCCGGGTATGAAGGAGCGCGAAAAAAATCCCCTGCTGCACCACAAGGTTCGCGAGTTCGATACGCAGAAAAAAGTTTTCGATCAACTCACGATCGCCTCAACCGTGCTGAGCGATCCGCAGATTGCTTTCCAGGAAATCGATCGCGTACTGCATACCGCCTTGCGCTTTAAGCGTCCCGTCTACATTGAAATGCCGCGCGACCAGGTCTTTCTGCCGGGCAATTCTCAGCATCGCACGGTCGAGGTCCACGAACGCAGCGACCCGAGCAGCCTCCGCGCCGCCATTGGCGAAGCGGCCGAGATGATTAACCGGGCGCGCAAGCCGGTCATTCTCGCAGACGTTGAAGTGCACCGATTCGGTCTCCAGGACCGCGTCTTGCAGTTGGTGGAGCGAACGGGAATTCCCATCGCCGCGACAGTTCTGGGCAAATCCGTCATCGGCGAGCAACATCCGCTTTACCTCGGTATCTACGAAGGAGCCATGGGCCGCGAGAATGTGCGGCAATATGTCGAGAGCAGCGACTGCGTCATCCTTCTGGGCGCTTTCATGACCGATATTAATCTCGGCATCTACACCGCCCGGCTGGATCCAGCCCGGTCAATTTATGCCACCAGCGAAAAACTCTCGATTCGTTACCATACGTACGAGGATGTGCGCTTCAAGGATTTCATCAGCGGCTTGCTGCGGTCCAAGCTGCGCCGCCGGGCGCCGGGCCGGTTGCCGCGGCCCACACCAATTCTGCCCTTTAGGGTCAAGAACAGCGATACACGCTTGACGGTTAAGCGCCTCTTCGAACGATTGAATGGGTTCCTTTCCAAAAACACCGTGGTTGTGGCCGACGTGGGCGATGCCTTGTTCGGTGCCACGGACCTGTTCATTCGTCAGCGCACCGAATTCCTCGCTCCCGCCTACTATACCTCCATGGGATTTGCGGTGCCTGCTTCTGTCGGCGCTCAACTGGCCAATCCCAAGCTGCGTCCCCTGGTTTTAGTCGGAGACGGCGCATTCCAAATGACCGGCATGGAATTGGCCACCATCGCCCGCTACAAACTGAACCCGGTCGTGGTCATCTTGAACAATAACGGCTACGGCACCGAGCGGCACATGCAGGACGGTCCTTATAATGATGTTTGGCCATGGCAATACTGGCGCTTACCCGAGGTGCTCGGCGCCGGCAAAGGCTTTCTCGTCGAGACCGAAGAAGAACTCGACAGCGCTTTGATCGAAGCGCAAAGCTGGACGGAGAGTTTTTGTTTGCTGGACGTCCGTTTGGGCATGCTGGACCGTTCCCCGGCCTTGGATCGCCTCGCCTCGCGCATGGCCAAAAGGATTTGAGCTAAAAGACCCACCGAGTCGTTCCGGCGCCTCTGTCCTTCCTGGGACGAGTGGGCCGGGGAGGCCTTCTGTGTTCTCATCTGCGGTCGCTCGGCGCGGGCGGTTCATGGGGAGTCTTCTTTTGCGATGCAGATGTAATGCGACCATGAACCCAAACTGCGCGGCGAAAGCTCCACCCTCTCCTGGGGGAGAGGGCCGGGGTGGGCAGCGGGCTTTTTCCGTTCGGTTCATGGAGAGCCTCCACGATCGCAAAATCCTCCATTGGGACCATGAACCCGCCACAGGAGGGCGCGTCAGCGTCTTGGAGTGCGGCGCTCTGCGCCGCTTTCGGACGTGGTGCGCTCCCGAAAAGCGCCGCACAGCGTGCGCACTCCAAAACCTTCGGGTTGCCGCACGGTTCATGGAAAGGTTTGTGGCGCTGCACGCGGATCCTGGCCACAACCCTTTCCGGGTTGACGCAGCCTCCGGCCTTTGGCCCACGGTAGCTCGCAAGCTCGCAACCCTGGGCTTGTGGCCGGAATCCCCGTTGGGGTTAGTGCGGCAATGTACTCTTTCGTAGAAACCTCGCGTTCAGCGGCGCAGGTCCCCGTCTGGGATTTCGGAGTCCTTCGAACCTTTGACCTTCGGATCTCGGATTTAACTCCTAATGGCTCCGCAAGCCATCCCGGTCCGCCATGAGGCTTAGGAAGTCCTACCAAATCCCGCCAGTCGCACGCCATCGCCCTGAATTCAGCTTCAACTTGCACTGGCTAGCCGACCATGGAACACTAGCAGGCTCTATTGACGAACACCCGGATCCAGACAACTGTGCAGCTATGGTCGATACTCAGGAAGATGTGATTATGAAGGAAACCGAGCCGCACCAGCGGAAATTCGAGTGGTTTGAGAAGCACGCGCATAAGCCAGTGTGGTTGTATCCTTTACGTAAGGCCGGCATGGCCCGTTTCGCCGAACTTGGTTTTCCCACTCTCAAAGATGAAGACTGGCGGTTTACCAATACCGCTCCCTTGGTCAAGTTGCCGTTTCGACCAGCGTTGGAGACTTCTCCGGACGGTCTGACGTCCGATATTGTAAACCGATATACTTTCGGCAGTCTCGACGCGACTCGGCTGGTTTTTGTGAACGGTCATTTCGTTGCGGGCTTATCCGCAGCCCCGATTCAACAGGGCGGCGCAAAGGTAAAGAGCCTTGGTGTGGCGTTGACGGAGGATGCCGACCTGCTCGAAAAACATCTCGGCCGCTATGCTCAGGACCCAACCAACACCTTCTCGGCCTTGAACAGCGCCTTTTTCCAGGATGGCGGTTTGATTCATTTGGGGCCGGGCAAGACCCTGGAAAAACCGGTGCACCTGATTTTCATTTCGACGATGAAGGAGCCGGGCACAACGGCGCACCCGCGGAACCTCATAGTGATGGAAAAAAACAGCCAGGCGACGGTGATCGAAAGTTATGTCAGTACTGTCGATAGCACCTATTTCACGAATGCAGTGTCCGAGCTGGTCCTGGAAGAAAACGCCGCGCTGGAACATTGCAAATTCCAGGATGAAAGCCTGAGTTCCTTTCACATTGCGGCTGTGCACGCACACCTCGGACGCCACGCCAATTTGATTGCTCATTCGTTCGCGACCGGCGCCAGGCTCTCGCGTAACAACATCCGTACCACCCTCGCAGCCGAAGGTGTGGAATGCGTGTTAAACGGGCTCTATTTGACGCGCGATGACCAATTGGCCGATCACCACATGATCGTCGAGCACGCCCAGCCGCATTGTAACAGCCACGAGTACTACAATGGGATCCTCGATGGCCGGTCCAAGGGTGTGTTTCACGGCCGGATCCTGGTTCGCCAAGCCGCCCAGAAAACCGACGCCAAGCAGACGAACAAAAACCTCCTGCTCTCCGACGATGCCACCGCGGATACAAAACCGCAGCTCGAGATTTACGCCGATGACGTCAAATGCACGCATGGCGCCACCATCGGGCAGCTTAACGACGAGGCGATTTTCTATCTCCGCTCGCGCGGGATCGGCACGGAGCGCGCCCGCCGCATGCTCATTCACGCCTTTGCGGGCGAAATCATCGAACGCATCCGCTGCGCCCCGGTTCGCGAAGAGCTCGATCGCGTCGTGTGGGAACGGCTGGAAAACAATCCCCAAATCGCCGGAAAGGACTGAGCGTCCCGATCATGTTCGACGATCTTTCCGACTTATATCAGCAGGTTATCCTCGACCATTGCAAGCACCCGCGCAATTTTCATGAAATGGAAAACGCCACCTGCTCGGCTCAGGGGCGAAATCCACTCTGCGGCGATCAGCTCAAGCTGTACGTGTTGCTGGACGGTGAGATAATCCGAGATCTCAGCTTTCTCGGCTCGGGTTGTTGCATCTCCAAGGCTTCAGCCTCGCTTCTGACCGAGAATCTTAAGGGTAAAACCAAAGCTGAGGTTCAGAAGGTGTTTGACCAGGTCCATGAGATGGTTACCACCGGCGAAATCAAAGGCGACGTCGGCAAGTTGGCGGTGTTTGCCGGCGTCTATAAGTTTCCCGCCCGCGTCAAATGTGCAATCCTGGCCTGGCACGCGGTGAAAGTCGCGCTCAGCGGAGGTGGAGAGCCTGTGAGCACCGAGACCGAAGATATGTGATATTGTCTATTGATATGAACAGCAGCGAATCTATTGCTTTAGCTCGGGACGTTGAGGCCGCGGTCATCCCTGTGGGAACGAAAGTCACCTTGCAGAAAGGCGAACAGGCGTACATCACGCAGTCCTTGGGCGGGAGCTACACTGTTGTCGTCAACGGAAACATGTTCCGCATCGAGGGAAAGGACGCCGATGCCCTGGGCATCGCGCCGACGTCGAAGCCCGCGAGCACGGGGGCGCCCATCGGTCAGGAACAGTTGGAAAAGGAAATTTGGAATCAGCTGCGCGGCTGTTACGATCCGGAGATCCCGGTCAACATCGTTGATCTCGGTTTGATCTACGACTGTCACCTGGCGCCGCTCAATAGCTCGACTTACCGCGTGGACGTCAAAATGACTCTCACGGCGCCTGGGTGCGGCATGGGCCCGATGCTGGCGCAAGATGTCCAAAACAAACTGCTCGGCCTGGAAGGCGTGGATGACGTTGCGGTTGAGTTGGTTTGGGATCCACCCTGGAACCAGGCCATGATGACCGAGGCCGCCAAGTTGCAACTCGGCCTCATGTAAACCTGCCGGCTTTGAGGCTATGGACTGGTCCGTTCTCCGCTCCGATTTTCCTATTCTGCACCAGAAAGTGCATGGCCGGCCCTTGATTTATTTCGATAACGCGGCGACCACTCAGAAGCCGGGCGCCGTCCTGGAAGCGTTGCGCCAGTATTACGAGCATGACAACGCCAACGTTCATCGCGGCATCCACGAATTGAGCAATCGCGCCACGGCCGGCTTCGAAGCGGCCCGCGCCCGCGCGGCCAAATTCATTAATGCCCGCAGCGCCGAGGAGATTATTTTCACGCGCGGCACTACTGAGGGTATCAATCTCGTTGCTCAGTCATGGGGTTCGAAGAATCTGAAGCCCGGCGACAAAATCCTGCTCACCGAGATGGAGCATCACAGCAATATCGTGCCCTGGCAATTGCTGGCGGCGCGCACCGGAGCCGAGTTGCGTTTCCTGCCCGTGACCGGGGACATTGGTTTGCTCGATTTGAATCATCTGGACGATTGGCTCACCAGCGAGGTCAAGCTCTTCGCCATGACCCACATTTCCAACTCGCTGGGCACCATAAATCCGGTGGTGGAACTCTGCGCCCGCGCGCGAAAACTCGGGATTACCACTCTCGTCGACGCCGCGCAAAGCGCCGGGCACCGCCCGCTGGACGTGCAGGAGATCGGCTGCGACTTCCTCGCCTTTTCCGGCCACAAAATGTGCGGGCCGACCGGCATTGGCATCCTCTACGGCCGTCAGGAGATCCTGGAAACGATGCCGCCTTACCAGGGCGGCGGTGAAATGATTCTTAGCGTAGCGTATCAAAAGAGCACCTGGAAGCATGCCCCGCACCGATTCGAAGCCGGCACTCCCGACATTTCCGGCGCCGTGGGCTTGCACGCGGCGATGGAGTACCTCGACCGGATCGGGCGCGACAAAATTGCCGAGCATGACCAGGAACTTGGGGCTTACGCGTATGAAAAACTGGCCGGGTTCAAGAGCGGCATTCGCCTGTTTGGTCCGCATATCGGCCGCGCCGGGCTGGTTAGCTTCCTTCTGCCGAACGTGCATGCGCACGACGTGGTCACTGTGGCGGATCAACGCGGCGTCGCTTTGCGTGGCGGACACCACTGCAACCAGCCGCTGATGCA
>Ga0070741_10002552_pt1 | contig 48452 bp, 39 predicted proteins | sample Coa_R1_4_FD_66440 | JGI IMG/M metagenome (GOLD analysis project Ga0070741, IMG submission 66440) | Surface soil microbial communities from Centralia Pennsylvania, which are recovering from an underground coalmine fire - Coalmine... | ecosystem: Environmental > Terrestrial > Soil > Unclassified ... | reverse complement strand
AGGATCCCCTCGATCCCGTCCCGGACGATCTCCGGGACGCCGCCGACGCCGGTCGCGACGACCGGCCTGCCGGCGCCGATCGACTCCATCAGAGCGAGCGGGCTGCCCTCGTAGGCGGAGCTCGAGGCGACGACGTCGGCGGCGGCGAGCAGGTCGCCCACGTCGGTGCGGTGGCCGGTGAAGAGGACCACGTCCTGGAGGGCCAGCTCACGGACGAGGCCGACGAGCGCCTCGCGCTCCGGGCCGTCCCCCACGATCACGAACCGCGCATCGGGCACGAAAGCGTGGACGCGCTGCGCCGCTCGCACGAGGACGTCGAGCGACTTCTGGCGGCGCAGGACGCTGACCGAGACCACGACGGGCGCCGATTGCGACAGGCCCAGCTCCTCTCGGACGCGGTTCCGCGGCGACGTCGGCAGCGGCGCGACGCCGTTCGGGACGTGGACGACCTTCTCCGCCGGGAGACGCTCGATCGAGATCATCCGGTCGCGATCCTGGGAGCTGACGGCGAGCACGACCGTCGCAAGCCGGCCGATGACGAAGCGGTCGAGCAGCCGGCGCTTCGGGTTCCCCTCGAACGACCACGTGTGCTCGTGCGCGACGACCACGGGCACCCCCGCCAGCCGCCCGATGATCGATGCCCAGACGTTCGAGCCGAACTTGTGCGCATGCAGGACGTCGACCCGCTCGCGGCGCAGCAGATCGAGCAGCGGCCGCCAGCTCCTGAGCGAGAAGCGCGACGTCCGGTCGAGGACGAGCAGCGGCGTCCCGGACTCCTCGAGGATCGGATCGGAGAGCGAGCTCGCCCGGGTCGCGCACATGGAAGGCACGAAGCGACGCCGGTCGAAGCGGGCCGTCGTCAGCACCGCGATCCGCTCCGCACCCCCACCCTCTTCGTCGAGCTCGTCGATCAGCGTGACGACCCGCAGGGGACGCCGAGAGGCGGATTCAGCCGGTGCATCCGGCTCCGGTGCCCGCCCAGGTCGCTCCGACAAGCTGGCAAGCGTACCCGGAGCGTGGACGTTAGGTTGAGATAGCGATGCGGCGCCCCGACCTGCTCGTCCTCTGCTACCACGCCGTCAGCCCGAGCTGGGCGGCGTCGCTGTCGGTGTCTCCCGCCAGCCTCCGGCGCCAGCTCCGGCGTCTGGTCGGACGCGGGTACGAGTCTGCAACCTTCACGAACGCCGTGCTCGAGCCGCGCCGGCGCCCGACCCTCTGCGTCACCTTCGACGACGCGTACAGGTCGGTCTTCGTCGAGGCGCTTCCCGTGCTCGAGGAGGTCGGTGTCAAGGGGACGGTCTTCGCGCCGACCGCGTTCATCGGACAGGCGGAGCCGATGTCGTGGCGGGGGATCGAGAGCTGGCTCGACACCGAGCACCGGGACGAGCTCGTCCCGATGAGCTGGGAGGAGCTCGCCGCCCTTCGCGAGCACGGGTGGGAGGTCGGCTCCCACACCTGCACCCATCCTCGGCTCTCGCAGGCCGAGGACGACGCGCTCGAACGCGAGCTCCACGACTCGAGGCGGGAGATCGAGTCGCGTCTCGGCACTTGCACGTCGCTCGCGTACCCCTACGGCGACCACGACGACCGCGTGGTCGAGGCCGCCGGCCGGGCCGGCTACCTGGCGGCGGCGACCCTCCCCACTCGACTTCTCCCGCCGACGGAGCTCGCCTGGCCCCGGCTCGGCGTCTACCACGCCGACGGTGACGGAGTCTTCGCGCTCAAGGTCTCGCGGGCAGTCCGGTCGCTGCGCAGGACGCGCGCGTGGGACGCCGCCTACCGTGTGGCCCGGGCCCTTCGATGAGCGCCCAGGGTCCACCCGCGACCCCTCCGGACGAGCTGACGGACGCCGTGCCGGCCGAGCCCGCCGCGTCGGAGCCGGCGCCCACCGGGGCGCTCTCGGGCATCGTCTTCCGCGGCGCGGCGTACAGCAGCGCCGGTTTCGCGCTCGAGCAGTGCCTGACGGTTGCCGCCGCGATCACCCTCGCGCACCTGGTGACACCGAAGGAGTTCGGCATCTACGGGTCGGCGACGATCCTGCTCGGGTACGCCGCCATGTTCGCCGACTCGGGCCTGCAGTCGGCGGTGATCCAGCGTCGCGACCGGGTGTCGGAGGCGGCCAGCACCGCGTTCGCCGCGAACGTCGTCTCCGGCATCGGCCTCGCGCTGCTCGCCGCCGGGCTCGCCCCGGTGCTGGCGCTCTTCTTCGACGACTCGACGATCGGCTGGGTCGCGGCCGCGATGGCGGGCACGGTCGCGCTGAACTCCCTGCTGCTCGTTCCGGACGCGCTGCTCCAGCGCAACTTCTCTTTCTTGCGGCGCCTGTTCGTCTCCCCCTCCGCGGCGCTGACGTACGGCGCGGTCACCGGCGTGGTCGCCGCCCTCGGGTTCGGCGTCTGGAGCCTCGTCATCGGGCGGTACAGCGCCATCGTCGTCGAGCTGGTCGTCATCTGGGCGCTCGTCGGCTGGCGGCCGCAGCGATCGGCGATCTCGTTCGCCATGTGGCGCAGCCTCGCGCAATACGGCCGGCACATCTTCGCGGCGTCGTTTCTGAGCCAGTCCCGCTCGTCCGTGGTGACGGCCATGCTCGGTCGCTTCGTCGGGATCGGCGCGGTCGGGCAGTTCCGGTACGCGAACACGATGGCGTCGCTCCCGCGCTCGACCTGGGTGGTCAGCTCGTCGTACGTCGTGTTCCCCGCCTTCGCCCGCATCGCGCACGAGACCGACCGCTTCCGGGCCGCGTTCCTGCGCACGATGCGGTGGGCCGGGATCGCCACCTTCCCGACCTCGGCGATCCTGCTGCCGCTCGGGCCGTCCCTGGTCGTGCTCGTCCTCGGCGACGAGTGGCGCCAGGCCGGCTACGCGGCCATGGCCCTCGTCGGGTATCCGCTCGTGGGGCCCTTGACCTCGGTGCTCTCGGAGGGGGTGAAGGGCATGGGCCGACCCGACGTCCTCAGCCGGACGGCTCTCGTCTCGACCGTGGGCACGCTGCTCTTCGCGGCCGCCTTCGTTCCGCTCGGCGTCGTCGGCATCGCGGGCGCGTACTCGCTCTCCTCGATGTTCACCGTCGCCGTGATGCTGAAGCTCTCCATGCCCCTGCTCTCGATCGACCGTGCGTCGGTCGTGCGCACGCTCGGGCCCTCGTTCCTCGCGACCGCGGCGATGGTCGCCCTCCTCTTCCCGCTCGAATGGCTCCTCGTGCGGGCCGACGAGCGTGCGACCGCGACCGGGCTGCTTCTCCTCCTCGGCGAAGCCGTGCTCGGCCTGGCCGTCTACGTCTGGATCCTGCGCTTCCTCGACCGGGACGCGGTCGAGAGCCTCTGGCGGGGTGCACGTGCGGTCAAGCCGAAGCTCACCCGGCGGCACAGCCCACAAACGCTCTCGTGACGACGCGTCAGCCGGAGTTCTCGATCGTCATGCCGGCGTTCAACGCCGAGCGCACCGTCGGCCCCGCGATCAGGAGCGCGCTCGGCCAGACCGTGGAGGATCTCGAGCTGCTCGTGGTCGACGACGGCTCCACGGACGCGACCTCCGAGATCGTGAGCTCGCTGGCCGCCGACGACCCGAGGGTGGTCCTGATCCCGTCCGAGAACCGCGGCCCGGCGATCGCACGCAACCTCGCCCTGGCCCGGGCTCGCGGCCGTTTCGTGAGCCTGCTCGACAGCGACGACCTGTACCTGCCGACGTATCTCGAAGAGGTCTCTGCCGTCCTCCGCGACGATCCTGCCGTCGGGTTCGCCTTTCCCGACGCGTGGGTGCTGGACGACTCGAGCGGCCGGATCCGACGGACGTACACGCTGGCGGACTACGCGCCGCCGAGCGCCGACCAGCCGACCTGGCTCCGCCAGCTGGTCGGCTACAACGTCGTCCACTGCATGGCGATGATGCCGCGTCCCGTCCTCGAACGGGTCGGCCCCTTCGACGAGCGGCTCCGGGCGGCCATGGACTACGAGCTCTGGCTGCGGATCGCGGCGCACGGCTACGGCGCGATCCGCATCGAGCGGCCGCTCGGCGTCTACCGGGTCACGGCCGGATCGATCACGAGTCAGAGACGCCTCGTCACCGCCAACCTCTGCGAGCTGTACCGCATCGTCGCCGAGGAGTACGACGTCGACGACGACGTCCGTGCGCTCGCGCGCGAGAAGCTGAGGAGCGTCGAGCTCGAGCGATCGGCGCTGGAAGGCGACCCGTCGAGGCGCGCGCGCCTGGCGCGGGCGAAGCGGCGTGTGCGCTCCCTGCTCGGCTCGGGCAGGAGGGCGTGGCGCCGGCGCCGGCAGTGGTACAGGGTTCCCCCAGCGGAGCTGCGCGACTTCCTGCGCACCTCGGGCGCGCTGTGAGCTCCGGCCCCGTTTCCTCCAGCGTCGTCCAGGTCACGATGTGGGACAGCCCGTACCTCGGAAACTTCCTCTCGGGGCAGCTCGTCCTCGCGGACGCGGTTGCACGCGACCTCGGTCTCGCGACCCACCTGGTCCTCGCTCAGGGCGCGCTCGGCCAGCCGTGGCTGGCCGAGCTCGACCGACCTCACCTGTCCTGGTCGATCCTCCCGGGCCGCGGCCGGCGAACGCGGCTTCGGCATCTCGAGCGGGTGGTGCGCGAGCACCGAGGCGCGATCGTCCACAGCCACTTCACCGAGGCCGACCTCGAGGCGGCGGTGGTCGCTCGCCGATGCCGCACGCGGTGCGTCTGGCAGATGCACACCGGTTTCCGGACCTACTCCGCACGCCAGCGCGCCAAGGATCTCTTCAAGGTGCGCATCGTCGGCAGGCGAGTCGACCGCCTCGTCGCCGTTTCCGACTGGGTGGCCTCGCTCGCCCGGGAGCGCGGGTTTCCGGCGAACCGGGTCGTCGTGCTGCCGAACGCGATCGTCCTCGATCGGTTCGCCCGCCTTCCCGACCGGACCGCGGCCCGGGCCCGCTTCGGCCTTCCGCCCGATGCGCACGTGGCCCTCGCGCTCGCCTGGTGGCCGGAGGTGAAAGGAGCGGACGTCGTCGTCGACGCCCTCCGGCGGCTCTCGGCGGACCCAGACGGGTCGCCGCCGATCGGCCTGCTCGTCGGCGAGGAGCGACTCGACGAATTCCTGCAGAAGGCGCTGCCGGAGGAGGTGCCGTGGCTGCGACGGACGCGGTTCGTCGAGGACGCTGCGTGGTTGTATGCGGCAGCGGACGTCTTCGTGAGCGCGTCGCGGCACGAGGGGTATTCGTACGCGGTCGGCGAGGCGCTCGCCTGCGGTCTGCCCGTCCTCCTCACCGACATCGACGGCACCCGCTTCTACGCGGATGCGCCCGGAGCCTTCGTGTTCAACGTCGACGACTCCGAGGGGCTCGCGGCTCGGCTCGCGGATCTTCTCGCAGACCCCGACCGTCAGGCCCTCGGGGCCGCGAACCGGTCGTGGGCGCACGACCATCTCGGCATCGACCGGTGGTGCTCGCGAATGACCGCGCTGTACCGGCAGCTGCTCTAGGCTCGACCGGTCCGGAGCACCGCAGGCCGATCCCTCCGGCGGGGGATCGGATCGCCTTCCGCCGATCCCGATTCGTAGCCGAGGATGGTGGGAGAGTCGAAGACTGCGTGCTCGCTCGCTCGTGCGGCCTGGTTCGGGCTCGCCGTGCTCGTCGGGGTGGCTGCTCTCGCCACCGTCGCGACGCCGGACGCCGCCGCCGCCGTGAGGACGGTGCCGCCGGGCGAATCGGTGCAGGCAGCCGTCGCGGCCGCCTCCCCCGGCGACACGGTGTACGTCAGCGGCACCCACGTCGAGGACGTGACGATCGAGACGTCCCGCATCACGCTCGCGAGCGCTCCCGGCGAGACTGCCACGCTGCGCGGGCGCCTGATCGTCTGGGACGGCGCAGACGACGTCGTCGTCTCCGGGCTGCGTCTCGACGGCGTCAACGCAGCGAGGGCTCCCAGCCCGACCGTCCTCGGCGACCGTTCGGTGTTCCGCGACAACGAGATCACGAACGGGAACACGGAGATCTGCTTCATCCTCGGATCGCTCGCCCGCGGCGCTGCGGCCGAGGGCACCGTGATCGACCACAACCGCATCCACAACTGCGGCAAGCTTCCCTCGCAGAACCGCGACCACGGCATCTACCTCGAGTACGCGCGCGACACCCGCATCACGAACAACGAGATCGTCGACAACGCCGATCGCGGGATCCAGCTCTACCCGGACGCGGACCGCACGCTGATCGCGAACAACCTCATCGCCGGGAACGGCGAAGGCATCATCTTCTCCGGAGACGGCTCGCTGACGTCCGACGACAACGTCGTGCGCGACAACATCATCGCGAACAGCCGGGATCGCTACAACGTCGAGTACTACTACGGCGAATCCTCGACACGCGGCTCGGGAAACGTGGTGACCCGGAACTGCATCTTCGGCGGGAGGCAAGGCAACGTTCTCGGAGCCGGCATTGCCTTCGCCGCCTACGACAACCTTCTCGGCAACCGGCCGCTGCTCGGTTCGACGCTCGCGGATTTCAGGCTCGCCGTCCGGCCCACGTGCGGGCCGACGCAGGCGTAGCCCTGGCGGCGCGCCCGGTCGCCGCCGGGGATTGCGTACAATCGGATGGTGCGCCGTTGGTTGCGTGCTGCAGTGGTGCTGGGAGGGGCGTGCAGTATCGCGGTGGCTCTCGTCTTGACCGGCCTCGCCTCTGCGGGGCAGTCTCGGCCCGCGCACACGAGCCAGGTCTGCGACCGGTTCGCGTCGCCGACCGGCAAGGACCGCTGGAGCGGGACGCGCGCCCGCCCGTTCATCTCGATTCCGAGGCTGGCCGCCTCGCTCGCCCCCGGCCAGGTCGGCTGCCTGCTCCGCGGGTCGTACCTCCAGGACCAGATCATCATCCGCCGCGGAGGAGCGCCGGGTAAGCCGATCATCATCCGCGGCGCACCCGGCACCCGCCCGATCGTCCACGGCCGCATCACGATCGCCGCCAACGTCACCGACCTCGTGATCGCGGGGCTCGACCTGGACGGTCGGAACAAGATCCACGGCGCGAGCCCGACGATTCTCGGCGACCGGATCACCTTCCAGAACAACGACGTCACCAACTTCAACACGGAGATCTGCTTCATCCTGGGCTCGATCACCCGGGGCAACGTCGCGGAAGGCGTCGTGATCAACGCAAATCGGATCCACAATTGCGGGAAGCTTCCGCCGCAGAATCAGGATCACGGAATCTACGTTCAGTACACGCGGAACACGGTGATCGAGAACAACTACATCTACGACAACGCGGATCGCGGAATTCAGCTCTATCCCGACGCCGACGGAACGACGATCGAGAACAACATCATCGACGGCAACGGCGAAGGGATCATCTTCTCCGGGGACCAGGGCGTGGCGTCGGACAACAATGTCGTCCGCGACAACGTCATCTCGAACAGCCGAGTCCGCTCGAACATCGAGTACTTCTATCCCGAGGGCACCGGCCCGGGGCAGGGGAACGTCGTCACCCACAACTGCGTGTTCGGCGCGGCCGAGGAGGAGATCGACGGGGCCGGCTACGCCTTCACGGCGCAGGACAACCTGGTGACCGACCCGCTGTTCGTCGACCGCGCCGCCAAGGACTTCACGCTGCGGCCCGACAGCCCCTGTGTGAGCGCGACCCCGAAGCTGACCCCGCCGGCACCGCGCCTGGCGGCACTAGCGTCCGGCTCGAGCAAGCGCTGAGTACGCCGCCGGCGATGCTCCCGCGGGTGGCGCCTGGAGCACCTGCGCCGTCACCCGACGGGCGATACAGGCGATCGCGGCCGTCGCGCCGAGGAGCAGCCACAGGTTCTTTTCGTACTGGGCCGACAGGAACATGTACGCGGCGAGCATGCCGATCGTCGCGATCGGCAGTCCGCGTCCGAGCAGAGCCGCGTCCCCGAGCCCGAGGCGTTGGAGTCGCCAGATGCCGGACATCCCGATCCCGAGCACGCCGACGACCAGGAGCCCGAAGAGCACGATGCCGACGAAGCCGAGCTCGGCGAGGATCTCGAGGTAGGTGTTGTGCGTGACGACCGGATCGTCGACGACCCGGTCGAGGCGGGTGAGATTCACGTTGTCCGTCGCGTAGGCCGGCTTGGCGACGACGAAGTTCCCGCCGCCGACACCGTTCAGCGGGTGCGCGTAGAACTCGCGCAGCGCCACCGTCCAGAGATCCGAGCGGCCTGAGCTCGCCTCGGCGGAGAAGTTCGTGATCCGGTCGCGTGCGTCCTGTGACGCGAAGACCCCGTAGTACGTGATCCCGCAGGCCGAGATCAGAAGCGACGCGACGACCATCCGGAAGCGCGCAGGCCCGGAGAGGACGATCGCGGCGAGGATTGCCGCTCCGAGACCCACCACACCGCCTCGCGACTGCGTCATGAAGAGCGAGATCGCGGTCATCACGCCCATCGCCGCGAGCACCGTCCGGGACAGCGGCGACCTGGTCGTCATGAACAGGAAGGCGTCGAGCACCAGGGTCGGGATGAGCGCCGCGGCCAGGTAGTTCGGGTCGCTGATCGCGAAGCTGCCCAACCGGTCGCCCGAGTCGTAGGAGCCGTAGACGAGGCCCATGGCGCCGGCGAGGAAGCCGCCGAACACGAACACCCAGACGAACAGCCGCAGGTGCTTCGGCTCGCGAAGCGCGGAGTACATGATCAGGAACAGCAGGACGCCCTGCCCGACACGCGAGAGGTAGGTCTCGACCTCGGAGACGTCGATCGCCCAGAGCGCCGAGGCCACGCCCCACAGCCAGAAGGAGGCGGCGGCGGCGCCGACGACGATGTGGTCTCGCGGCAGGAACCTGATCCCACCGCGCCGATCGGCGAGGGCCACGATCCACGCGGCGGCGAGGACGAGGCCTGCGGCCTTCACCAGCGTGATGCTGGAGCCCTCGAACCCGGGGATGAGCTGGAAGAAGGCGAGGACCGTGAACAGCGCGACCCCGAGGGCGAGGTCCTTGAACGCCGCACCGACGAAGAGGATCGCCAGCGGGAGGGCGAGGCCGGCGATCGCCGACCGAGCCGAGATCAGGCCGAGCGCGATCCCTGCCAGGATCACGCCGGCGACGATCAGGGGAGATGCTCCTGAGCCGCGGGGCGCTGGTCGCGGCGCCCAGTGCGCTCCTCGGAGCGTTGCGTTCACGCCGTGTGCGAGCGCGTTCTACTGACCCGGCGACGGCGCCGCCGGCGCTGCCGGCGCTGATCCTCGAGGGCCTGCTTCGAAGCTTCCGGTCGCGGTAGCCGGACGACGCGCCGCGGCTTACGATGAAGACCGAGCCGCTCCCCGAGCTCTGCGACCCAGCCGAACGAGGGCCGGCCGAGCGAGACCCGGCCGAGCAAGACCCGCACGGGCACGCGCACACGCCGGCGAGCGCGCCGGCGCGAGGGCTTGCGAGTCGGGGTGGTGTAGTACGAGGTGCGCACATCCGCCGCCCGGCGCGCGGCCATCACGAAGCCGGTCGGCGCGACGCCGTGCTGTGCGAGCATCCACCGGAGGTCGCCGAGCCGGTCGCGGCGGGTGTAGCCGAGGCGCACGGCGATCAGCACCGCGTCGGCCTCGTCCGCCAGCGGCAGCGTGTCGGCCACTTCGGTGGGGGGTGCCGAGTCGACGATCACCACGTCGGCCAGCTCGGACAGGGCGTCGAAGAAGCGCCGCACGCGGGTGGCGTCGATCTGGTCGACCATCAGCGAGTTCGCCGGGCTCGCCGGAAGCACGAGGAGCCCGTCAACGTCCGGGATCGGCACGAGCAGCGAGGGCAGGCGCGCCGGGTCCTCGAGCAGGCTCGGCGACTCGCTGCTCGGGGAGACGCCGAGCACCGCGCCGAGCATCGGCCGGCGGTAGTCGCCGTCGACGAGGATGACCTTCAGCCCGGACTTGGCGAGCGACGTGGCCAGGTTGACCGAGGTGATCGTCTTGCCGTCGCGGGGCTGGGCGCTCGTCACGAGGATCGTGCGGGGCGAATCGCCGCTCGGCTTGGCGGCGGCCAGGTTCATGCGCAGCGTCCTGTACGCCTCCCAGGCGGGCTGCGGCAGGGGCTTGCGGCGGGCGAGATACTCGCGGATGACCTTCCGGCGCAGGCGCGGAACGCGCGCGAGGATCGGGAGGCGCTGATCGAAGATGAGCTCCTCTTCGCGGTTGACCCGCGGGTTGACCAGCTCGAGGATCAGCGCGAGCGCGGCGCCGAGCAGAAGCGTCGCGAAGAAGGCGACCACGATCGTCAGCGCCGGCCGAGGCCAGGAAGGCGAACCGGGCGGCCCGGCCGGAGTGGCGATCCGCAGGGTCGGGTCCTCGGTGCCGATCAGCGTGCGGACGGCAGCGATGCTCTGCTGGAGCGCGACCGACTGCGCCGATTGCTGGAGCTTGGCGGGGATGGCGTCGACCTGACGCTGGAGCCGGTCGATCGTCGCCCGGACCTCTTCCTGGAACTGACGCGTCCGCACCTCGACGATGCCCTTCGCGAACCCGTTCGCGATCGCGGCCGCGGTCTCGGGGTTCGAGGCGGACGCCTTGATCGTGATCAGGTTGCTCTGGCTGACCGGGATCACGGAGACGGCGCCGAGGAGCTGGCCGATCGACAGGTGCAGCCCACCGGCGGTTCGGGCGGCCTCCGCCGCCTGCACCGTGTGGACGATCCGCGACAGCGTGACGACCGTACGGGTCGGGTCGTCCGACGACTCCCGGAACGCGCTGATGCCGAGGAAGGCGTTGTCGGGCGCCTGAACGGGCGTGACGAGCAGGCTCGCGTCGGCGTCGTACCGCTTCGTCGCGGTGAGCGAGTAGAGGCCGGCGACCGCAATGCCGACGACCATGAGCGTGACGATCAGCTTCCAGTGCTCCCGCAGCGCCTGGACGTAGCGGATCGCGCCGCGCTGGTCGTCGCCGGCCGAGAAGTCCGGTCGGGGCTGTGGACCGTTCAGGTGCAGAGGTGGAAGGCCGTTCGACGTCAGGGTGCGAAGCTCTTTCTTGTTGAGGCGTTGCTCGTCAGACCACGTATCGACACCGCGGCGCGACACCATGAGTCCATGGCCGTTCACGCTCGAGGAAGCAGCCTTCAGAGAGTACCTGTCTGACCTGGAATACACCACTCCTCCTCCGGGGTACCGACACGCCGATCGATCGCGAGCGTCTCCGCCCGCGCTGCACCGGCGCTTGCCGATGCAGCGACACTGCTGGTGATGTCCGAGACCGAGCTGCGGCCTACGAGCTCTGCGACCTGCGCCGAAGCATGAAACCGGTCGCGACCAGAGCAAGGCCCGCAATCAGAACCAGGGCGAGGTTCACACCCGTGAACGGAAGGGAACCGGTACCGCCCACCGCCTGCTGTGCAACCGTGCCCTTGCTCGGGGTCGACGACATGTTCTCTGCCAGGGCGACCGTCGGCACCGCGAGCGTTGCCGCAACCCCTGAGACGAACACGATGAGTCGCTTCATGCGCCTCACTATAGTCAGGCGCTTTCCGCTGTAAAGAGGCGCTCACGGCGGTGTCTGGACGTCGTGTGTGTACGACTCGAGGCCCGGTGGACGGACGTTCGGGTCGACGAAGATCCGGTTCAGGAGATCCGGATCGACGGGCGCTCGACGCCGGACCAGGCGCCACGCGAGCCGCGTCACACGCTCGTTCGGGTTCAGGCTCAGAGCGGCGGCGAGCTCCGCGCGCGCGGCCCCGTACGCCTTCACCGACCCCTCGAGCAGGCCGAGCTCGAGATGGGCGTACCAGCTGCCCGGATCGCGGTCGAGCGCACGGCCGAAGGCCGCCCGCGCTCGGGAAAGATCCCGCCTGCGGAGCGCGATCGAGCCCTCGACCTCGAGCGGATCCGCGCTCAGCGGGGCGAGCGACGCGGCCAGCTCGAGCCGGTCGTAGGCGAGGCCCGGATTCGTCCGCCAGACGCCGGCCCCGCTCTTGGCGTACATGGCGGAGAGCCAGGGGAGCGCGAGCATGACGCTGATCCCGCCGAGCACACCCGCGGCCAGCCCGATCCGGGCGGCCTGCCGGGCGCGGCTGGGACGCGAGGCAGGTGCCGCGTCGCGCGCCCGCTCGCTCGCCATGCTCGTTCCCGCGGCGAGCCCGAGCAGCCCGAGCGCGATCGCCCCGAGCGCGGGGATCTCGACCAGCACGTCGACTGCCCCCTGGAGAAGCCAGTAGCCACACGCGGCGACGCAGGCTGCGACGGCGCCGCCGAGCAGCGGGTCCTCGCGCGCCCGCCGTCTCAGGGCGGCCACGAACGCCGCCACGAGACCGGCGACGAAGAGCAGGGCCCCGACGACGCCGGTCTCCGCCAGCAGGCGAAGGGGCAGGCTGTGCGGGTGCTCGGGATCGTGGAAGTTGTCCTTCCGCCCCGCGAGGTAGGCGGCTGCGAAGTTGTCGACGCCCGCCCCGACCACCGGGTGCTTGCGGAACTCGCCCCAGGCGACCCGCCACTCCTCGTAGCGCTGCCCGCTGAGGGAGCCGCCGAAGCGCGAGCCCTGCTCGCCGAAGCTGTACGAGTGGGCGAAGTCGTGCCATTTCTCGCGGGCGAACGACGCCGGGTTGCCGATCCGCGGGATGCCCGCGGCCACCCCGGCGACGAGAGCCACCGCCAGGAGTGCGGCGACCGCAGCGGCGACCCTCCGGTGCTGTGCCCGCGACAGCGTGATCCGGTCGTCCAGGACGACCCACGCCGACGCGGCGAGCGCCACTCCGAAGACGGCGACGAGCGACGCCACCACCGCCCGGTCGAGGACCGACGGGAAGTTCGCCGACTCGCGGCGCTCGAAGACGCGGAGGAGGAACGGAAGCACGGCGAGCGTTCCGATTCCGGCGACCGCCGATCCGAGGAGCCAGCGCATCCGCTGGCGGGCGAGCGCGAACGAGAGCGCCCCCGACAGGACGAGCGCCGGCAGCCAGGCACGGCTCTCGCCGAGCACGGACAGATCGAGGAAGGCCGATGCGGCGGCGAGGCACAGGGGTCGGAGCCAGCGAGGGCCGGTCGTCGTCGAGCCCAGATGGATCGCCGGCCACAGGCCCAGCATCCAGAGCGCGACGGTGCCGTTGACGTAGCCGATCGGGCCGATCAGACGGCCGTCGTCGAAGAGGCGGACGGGATCGGCGGCGAAACCGGCCCGGATCAGCACGATCACCGCGCTGGCCCCCAGCGCGAGCACGAAGGCGCCCAGGATCGCCCCGAATCCGCGCGCCGACCACGGCCACAGCACGAACGCCAGGAACATGACGATCGGGATCACGCTGCGGTCGGCGCCGGACCAGGCGTCGCCGGGAGCCTGCGCCCACAGGATCGACAGGAAGCTCAGCACGGCGAACCCGGAGAGACAGCCGGCGGCTAGGATCCTGACCTTGCCGAGCTCGCGAACCGATACCGGCTGGAAGACGAGGGCGAACAGGAACGCGAGACACACGCCGATCCCGATCGGGCCCCAGCGCGTCGCGGGATAGCCGCCGTTGAGCCAGGCGAGCGCCACCCACGCCGCCACGGCCGCGAAGCCGAGCGGGGCGACCGGACCGAGCGTCCGCCGACTCGCGGGCGTGAACGACGCCCTCGAGGCCGCGTCCGAGGATGCCATCGCGGTCGTCACCCTCGGCCCCGCCCGGAGCGGCCCGGTTGGCTGAGGCGAGCGCGGCCAACGGATCGGAGGCCCGCTCGGACCGCAGGCTCGGGCTCTACCTCGACGTCGTCTACCGGGCAGTGGACACACCGCACGGGGAGCGGTTCTCCACGGACCGCGCCTTCATTCTCTTTGCGTGCGAGGTGGCCAGCCATTTCCGGTCACTGACTGTCTTCGGCAGAGTGCTCCCTTCTGCTGAGCCCAGCGAGTACGAGCTGGCGGCGGGAACGGAGGTCGTCAGGCTCCCGTACTACGCGAATCTCAGGCGCCTCGGGGCCGTCGCCCGCGCGCTCGTGGGGACGGTTCGGGCATTCGTGCGCAACGTCGACCGGGTCGACGTCCTCTGGATCTTCGGCCCGCACGTCTTCGGCTCCCTCCTCGTCCTGCTCGCGCTGCTTCGGCGGCGGCCGGTCGTCCTCGGCGTCCGTCAGGACACGGTCGGATACACCCGGGGCAGAATCGGCGCGCGACGCTGGCTGCCGGTCCTGGCCGCAGTCCGGGTCCTCGACCTCGTCGACCGGCTCGCGTCGCGGCGCCTGCCGGTCACGGTCGTCGGAGACGACGTCGGCCGCCGCTACCGCGCGCCGCGGCCCAAGGTCCTCGTGATGACCGTCTCGTTGATGCGTGCGGCGGACGTCGTCGACGCCCCGCGGCCTCGCGACTGGTCCGGCGATCTCGAGCTGCTCACGGTGGGCCGGCTGGAGCCCGAGAAGAACCCGCTTCTCGTCGTCGAGCTGCTCGCGGAGCTCGAACGACGGCATCCGGGCAGGCACCGGTTGACGTGGATCGGCCGCGGCGTGCTCGAGGAGGCGGTTCGGCAACGCGCGTCCGAGCTCCGGGTCGACGATCGCATCGAGCTGATCGGCTACGTGCCGTTCGGGCCCGAGCTGCTCGAGCACTACCGCCGAGCGCACGTCTTCGTCCACGTCTCCCTGACCGAAGGACTGCCGCAGGTGATCGTCGAGGCGCACGCGAGCGGGACTCCGATCGTCGCGACCGACGTCGGGTCCGTGGGGGCGGCGCTCGAAGGGGGCTCCGCCGGGATCCTGGTTCCCCCGCGCGACCTCCAGGCGCTCGTCGAGGGCGTCGAGCTCCTCGTCGACGACCCGGTCGCGCGCGACCGCATGGTCGAGCGGGGCCTCGAGCTCGCGCGGATGCGGACCCTCGAGCACGAGACGGCACGGGTGGCGGAGTTCATCTCGCGGGCTTGAGGGAGCCCGCCTCCGGCGATGTCCAGCTGGGTTCGGCGCGCTCGCCGCGAACGCACCGCCGACGCTCGACACACGTCGACAGTGGTCGACGGCGCGACTGCCTCCTCACGACAAACGTAGCTTTACTCTTTGAAGTGACTTCGCTACGGTGGGCCTCCGTGTCAAGGCCGAAGCACCTTCGACTCGGGTCACCCTCCTCGCTAGCCGGAGGCGGATTCGGAGAGATCCGCCTCTCCGGCTAGCGGCTTCGCGAGCAACGGCCGAGCGTGTCGACGCGCGAAATCGGGGTCGCGCTGCTCGGGTATGGGACGGTCGGCGCGGCGGTCGACCGTGTCCTTCACGAGCAGGGCGACCGCATCGAGGGCGCCACGGGGCACCGCTTGCGCGTCGTGCGCGCACTGGTGCGTGACCTTGCCAAAGAGCGCGACTTCACACCGGAGCCGGGCGTCCTCACCGCCGACTTCGCTCGCATCCGCGACGACCCGAGCGTGCGGGTCGTCGCGGAGGTGATGGGAGGTACGGAGCCGGCGTGCGGCTACCTGCTCGAGCTCCTGCGCGCCGGCAAGGCGGTCGTCACCGCGAACAAGCAGCTCGTCGCCCGCAACGGCGCGGAGCTGTTCGCGGCGGCGTCCGAGTCGGGCGTGCAAGTGCGCTTCGAAGCCGCCGTCTGCGCTGCGGTCCCGGTCATCAAGGTGCTCCGTGAATCGCTGGTCGCGTCGGACGTGCGGCGCATCCAGGCGATCGTCAACGGCACGACGAACTTCGTGCTCGAGGAGATGGAGCGTGGATCGACGTACGCGGAAGCGATCGCCGAAGCGCAGCTGCTCGGCTACGCGGAGGCAGACCCCGCCGACGACGTTTCGGGTGCCGACGCGGCGGCGAAGATGGCCATCCTCGCGACGACCGCCTTCGGTTCGCGCGTCACGGTCGACGACGTCGACTTCGACGGGATCGAGGGGATCACCAAGGCGCATCTGGACGGTGCCCGCGCGCTCGGCATGGCGGTGCGCCTCGTCGGGACCGCCACCCGCTTCGACGACGCCGTGGCCGTGCGCGTTCGACCGTCCGTTCTCGATCGTGAGCATCCCCTGGCGGCCGTCGAGGGCGCGTTCAATGCCGTCGTGCTGCACGGTGACGCGATCGGCGAGGTCACGCTCCAGGGCCCCGGGGCAGGCGGGCTCGAGACGGCATCCGCCGTGGTCGCCGATCTCGTCGCCGTCGCCGGCACGAGCGGGAGCGGCTTCCTCCGCAACGACCCATGCCGGCGGCGGCTCGCGCTTCTCGCCCCGGACTCGTTCGCTGCACGTTCCTACGTTCACCTCGAGCTCGCGGACCAGTCCGGAGCCGCCATGCAGATGACCACGGCGCTCGCGGCGAACGGTGTCTTCGTCGAGCGACAGGCCCGGCTCACGGACCGAGACGGGGCAGATCTGCACCTCCTCACCCGGCCCGTGCGAGAACGAGATCTGCACGCCGCGCTGGCCCGGCTCGAGGCGCTGCCGGCCGTGCGCGGGTCGGTGGCAGCGCTGCCCGTCGTGGGCGACGTGGCCGTCCCGGCGCCGGAGACGCGAGCGCAGGCACGGTGAGCGGCAAGCGGTACCTGGTCCTCGCCCAGGGCCGAAGCGGCGACGCGCACTACGGGAAGACGATGCGCGGCGTCGTCGGCTACGGCGCCGATCCGGTCGTCGCGGTGCTCGACTCGGAGCGCGCCGGCGAGCGCTACGAGGGCCTGCCGATCGTCGGAACGGTCGAAGAAGCGATGCGTTTCGAGCCGACGACCGCGATCGTCGGGGTTGCGACCGCCGGCGGCCGCTTCCCGCCCGCGTGGCGCGAGCTGCTGCGGCAGTGCGTCGAGGAGGGGCTCGACCTCGAGAACGGGCTGCACGAGCTCCTGACGGACGACTCCGAGCTGATCGCGCTCGCGGCCGAGCGCGGAGTGGAGCTGCGCGACCTGCGCAAGCCGCCCGAGGGGCTGAACGTCCCGACGGGCGAGAACTTGCAGGTGCCGGCGACGATCGTCCTCACGGTGGGATCCGACTGCGCGATCGGGAAGATGACCGTCTCGCTCGAGCTCGACCGCGAGGCGCGGCGGCGCGGGATCCGCTCCGTGTTCGTTCCGACCGGGCAGACCGGGATCGCAATCGCCGGCTGGGGAATCTCCGTCGACGCGGTCGTCGCCGACTTCCTCGCCGGTGCCGCAGAGCGGCTCGTCGTCGAGGGCCGTCGCCGCGGCGGCGAGCTCCTCTGGGTCGAGGGGCAGGGCTCGCTCAGCCATCCTGCGTACTCCGGCGTCACCCTCGGCCTGCTCCACGGGGCGGCTCCGCACCTGCTCGTCCTGTGCCACAAGGCCGGCGCGACCGAGGTCGAGGGCTTCCCGGGACATCCGCTGCTGCCGCTCGCGGAGCTGGTTCGGCTGCACGAGGGGATCTCGTTGCCGGCGCGAAAGGCGCGCGTCGCCGCGATCGCGCTCAACACACACGGGCTGGGCGACGGCGCCGCACGGACGGCGATCGCCGAGGCGCAGGAGGAGACCGGGCTGCTCGCCGACGACCCTGTCCGCTACGGCCCCGGCCGGTTGCTCGACGCAATCCTCGCGGCCGCCTAGGTCGAGGCGAGACCCGGCGGCGTGCACGCTCGCCGGGCGAGCGCGCCTTCTCGAGCAGGCCCGCCTCTCCTCACCGGGTGAGGAAGACGCCGGCCTTCGCCCCGGTCGGCACGCCGTCCCGTACGGCGAAACGTCCGTTGACGAGCACGTGGTGGACCCCGCGTGGCGGCAGAAGCGGCTCGTCGTACGTCGCAGCGTCCCCGACGGCGGCGGCGGCGAAGACGACGACATCGGCGGCCATCCCCGCAGCGATTCTGCCTCGCCGCGCGAGGCCGAATCGCTCGCCGGGCAGGCCGGTCATCTTGTGCACGGCGTGCTCGAGCGTCATCAGGCCGCGCTCGCGCACGTAGTGCCCCAGCACGCGAACGAAGGAGCCCGCCCACCGGGGGTGCGGCTTTCCGGGCAGCGGAATCCCGTCCGATCCCAGCATCGCGAGCGGCGAGGCAAGCACCCGCTCGACGTCCTCCTCCGCCATCAACGAGACGACGACCGTCGTCTGACCCTTCTCCGCCCGCAGGAGATCGGCAACGAGATCCACGGCGTCGACGGCTTCCGACTGCGCGAGCGCCGCAATCGTCCGCCCTTCGTACTGCGGGTGACGCGGCGCGCTCGCGATCCGCACGTTCTGCCATCCGTCGTCGCCCTCGACGAGCCGTTGCCAGCGCTCGAGGCCGCGCGCGAGGTCTCGGCGGATGCGGTCGCGAGCATCCGCGGAGCCAAGTCGCTCGAGGAGCTCGTCCATCCCGCCCGCGTTCGCCCACGGCGGCAGCAGCGACGCGAGGATCGTGCTGCCGGCGGTGTAGGGGTAGACGTCGACCGTCACGTCGATCCCTGCACGCCGCGCCTCGGCGAGTCGCTCGAGCGTCTCTGTCGTGCGTCCCCAGTTCCGGCGGCCTGCGGTCTTGTGGTGCGAGATCTGCACGGCCGCGCCGGACTCCCTCCCGATCCACAGCGCCTCGTCGATCGCCGCCTCCACGTCGTCCGCCTCGTTCCGAATATGGCTCACGTACGGCCGGCCCCGGTCGGCGGCGGCGCGTGCAAGCTCGACGAGCTCGACGCCGTCGGCGAAGACGCCGGGGGCGTACACGAGGCCCGACGACAATCCCAGGGCGCCGTCGTCGAGCGCGCTGGCGGTCGCGGCCCGCATCGCCGAGAGCTCGGACGGGTCTGCAGGACGGTCGTCGAACCCGACCACGCCGGCGCGGATCGTCCCGTGCCCGACGAGCGTCGCCAGGTTGGTGACGAGGCCCGCGTTCTCCACAGCGGCCCGATAACGACCGAGATCGGAATAGACGTCTGCCGTCGGCCCGAAGATCGAGCCCACGTGGCGCCGAAGGTCGTCGCTCCGAGGCGCGGGCGCCGGGAAGACGCTGAACCCGCAGTTGCCGCAGATCTCGGTCGTCACGCCCTGGCGGACGGCGGCGAGCCTCAGCTCGTCGTGGGCGCCGTCGAGCAGCGGCGCGAGGTCGGAGTGCGTGTGGACGTCGATGAACCCCGGAGCGACGTGGAGCCCGCGGACGTCGATGCGCTCCCGGGTCACGGCTGCGGCGAGGTCCCCGACCGCGCGAATCGCACCGCCGTCGATCCCGAGATCCGCGGCCACTGCGGGACCGCCCCCGCCGTCGAGGACCGAGCCGCCGGCGAGCACGACGTCGAAGCTCATGGCCCCAGCGGCCTGTGGAGGCGCCCGTGCCAGCGGAACCACTCGAGCCGGCCGCCCGTCGTGCGCAGGAAGTCGCCGCGCGAGCCGGCCAACGGCGGATCGAGCGCGACGACGTGGTCTCGATCGGTGAAGGCGAGCCTGCTCGGCGGCGGCCCGGGCCGCGCCGGAGCGTCCGGCGTCGGGAAGCCGGGTTTGGGCGTCGACTCGAGCACGAGGGCCCCGTCGACCACGCGCAAGGTCGTCTCCCAGAGCGGACTGTCGTAGCGCCCGGCATACGCCGCGAGCTCCTGCGAGGAGAGCTCGAGATGGACGTCGGGTTCCGGCTCGAGGCCGAGCGTCGTCCGCAATACCTCCTGCTCCAGGGCGGCGGCCAGCGCACCGCCGTCGTCGTGATTCGTCAGGACGGCGACGGCGAGACGATCCTCCGGGCCGACCAGCAGCCTCGCCTGCTGACCGCTGGTCGAGCCGCCGTGCACCACGAAGCGGTGACCGTCGCGCTCGATCAGGTACCAGCCGAGCCCGACCGCGTCGCCCATCGAACGCCCGGTGCCGGCGTGCGGGCGACGCATCTCGTCGAGCGAGTCGCCGGACAGGAAGCCGCGCGGCGCCCAGAGAGAGCGCGCGTACCGCAGCAGCTCTCGCACGCTCGAGACCAGGCCGCCGAGCGCAGCGGACGCGCGGCCGAGGTACCACGACCGTGACACGTTCCCTGCGCGGTCGTGGCCGACCGCGAATCGGTACGTGAGCACGTCTGCCGGAAAGAGGAACGACCGCTCGAGGCCGAGCGGGCCGAGCACGAGCTCGCGCAGCGCTGACTCGAACGGGCGCCCGGTCACGATCTCGATCACGCGCCCGGCGACGTAGAACCCGGCGTTGTTGTACGACCACACCGTTCCCAGCGGCGTCAGCTGCTCCACGCCCTCGAGCCCGGCGACGGCTCGGGTCAGCGCGTCGTCGCCCGGCTCCGCAGCCGGGAAGAAGTCGCCGACCCAGCCGCCCGTGTGGCTGAGCAAATGGCGCATCGTCACCTCGCGGGCGACGCCCTCGTCCGCCAGCCGCAAGTCGGGCAGGTACCGGCGGACCGGTGCGTCGAGCGCCAAGCGGCCGTCCTCGACGAGCCGCATGCCCGCCGCCGCGGTGAACGTCTTCGTGATCGAGCCGATCTGGAACAGCGTGTCGCCGTCTACGGGCAGGGGGTTCTCCAGGCTCGTCACGCCGAACCCGGCGATCTCCTCGACGGCGCCGTGGACGACACCGACCGCCGCGCCCGGAATGCCGAGACGCTCCATCGACTCGTGGACCAGATCGAGCGGTATCACGTGCCGACGGCCTCTGTCGGTACCGCCACCGCACCCTCGCACGTGCGGGCGAGCCACGCCGCCGCCTCGCCGGCAGCAGGCGTCACGTCTCTGCTCTCACGCGGCGACGGCGGTGCGGTACTTGGCCGCGAGGTAGTCGAGGTACGGACGGGTCGAGATCCGGGAACCGGTCGCACGCTCGAGGATCTCCTGCGGCGTGAGCTTCCGCCCGTGCGCGTGGATGCTCTCGCCGAGCCATTCACGGAGCGTCTCGAATGCGCCGCGCTCGACCTGCTCCTCGAGGTCGCCGATCTCCGCCGCCGCCTGCTCCCAGATCTGCACGGCCATCACACTGCCGAGGAGGTACGTCGGGAAGTAGCCGATCAGCCCCCACGCCCAGTGGATGTCCTGGAGGACGCCGCGCGCGTCGTCGGGGACCTCCACTCCGAGGTAGGCCTGCATCTTGTCCGCCCAGAGCTGCGGCAGGTCACGAACCTCGGCATCTCCGTCCAGCAGCGACCGCTCGAGCTCGAAGCGCAGGACGACGTGCATCGGGTAGGTGACCTCGTCGGCGTGGATGCGGATCAGCGAGGGCCGGACTGCGTTGATCGCGGCGTAGAAGCGCTCGAGCTCGAGCCTGCGGAACCGGTCGGGAAAATGCTCCTGGAGCCTCGGGTAGAAGAAGCGCCAGAACGGAAGGCTGCGGCAGACGAGGTTCTCCCAGAGCCTGCTCTGGGACTCGTGCAGGCCCGAACGCCAGCCGGCGCCGATCGGCAGGTGCGCGAAGCGCGTCGGGATCTGGTGCTCGTACAAACCGTGCCCGAACTCGTGCGCCGTCGCGAAGAAGGAGCCGAGCGTGCGCTCGTCGTAGTGCGTGGTGATCCGGATGTCGTCGATGCCGGCCCCGGAGGAGAAGGGGTGTGCGGTGGGATCGAGGCGCCAGGTTCCCGGGCGGTAGCCGAGGACGGCGACGATCTCCGCGCTGAGCCTCATCTGCGCCTCGACCGGGAAGGGACCGCTGAGAGCAGCGCCGTCGTCGCGGTCCCGCAGCTCGGCGATCAGCGGCACGAGCTCGGACTTGACCTCGTCGAAGAGCCGCGTGACGTCGCAGGTCGTCAGATCGGGCTCGAAGTCGTCGAGCACGACGTCGTAGGCGTCGTCGGTGGAGTCGAAGCACGCAACGTACCGTCGACGCAGGTCGAAGGTTCGCTCGAGCTGCGGCAGGAAGAAGTCGAAGTCGGAGCGCGCCCGGGCCTCCTGCCAGATCACCTTCGCCTCGGCCGCGCCGGCCACCATCTCCTCCCGGAGCGCGATCGGGACACGGACGGCTTTCGTGTGCTCACGGCGCACGAGGCGGACCAGGGCCGCGGCGTCCGACTCGGGCTCGAGCGCCTCCGCCGCACGTTCGGCGGCGTCCAGGAGACGCTCCAGCTCCGGGTCCACCAGCAGCCGGTGCTCCAGGCGCGAGAGCAATGCGAGGTGATCTGCACGGTGGTGTGCCGCTGCGCGCGGCATCAGCGTCAGCTGGTCCCATTCCAGAAGACGCGTGATCGCACGGAGCGAGTGAATCTCGCCGGCGCGATCCTGGAGCTCCGCAAGTGGGTCGCTCACGAGCGCAGTGCGAGCACGATCGGCGGCTCGATCCCCCCGAGCCCGCCCCGCCGCCGGCGCACCGCGGCGACGCTGCTCCCGAGGAGCGCGCGCACGAGCCGGGAGCACCTCAAGGCCGGCGTGTCCGCGACGACCACCGCGTCGTACGCGCCCGACCGAAGCGCGCGAAACGCAAATACGTCGGGCCGGCCGCGACAGCACCGGAACGCGAGCGGCCCGTCGTGGTCGAGTTCCCGGAGAACCGTGCGCAGACGTGCTTCGGCCTCGGCGGCGATGGCGTCGTGCAGCGCCTCCAGGCTCATCCCGGTCGAGATCCAGAACGGGTGACCGAGCGCGCAGAACGACAGCGGCGCCTGCCACGTCTGCACGATCGAGAGTCGCGCCTGTTCGCGCCGCGCGAGATCGGCGGCAGCCTGAGCAATGGTCGCGTCTTTCCCGAGGACCGCGAGCATCTGCCGATAGCCCGCGCGGTCCTCCGGGCAGGTCATGCCGCCTGCTCCGGCTGCGGCGCACTCTCCGCCGCCGACTCGCTCGTCGCAAGCCAGTCGTCGTCGGGACGCGGAACCGAGTCGAGCAGCTTGATCGTGTAGGGATCGCGGGGGCGGTCGAGCGTGTCGTCGGTGGCGCCCGACTCGACGATCTTGCCTCGGTGCATCACGTAGACCCGCTCCGTGATCTGGCGCACGATCGACAGGTCGTGCGTGATGAAGAGGTAGCCGAGGCCGCGCTCGGCGCGCAACGACTTGAACAGGTTCAGCACCTGCGCCTGCACCGACATGTCGAGCGCGGACACCGGCTCGTCGCAGATCAGGATTCGCGGTTGGACGGCGAGCGCGCGGGCGATGGCGACCCGCTGCCGCTCGCCGCCGGAAAGGGCGACCGGCTTCCGCGCGGCATACGTCGCCGGGAGGCCAACCGAATGGAGCAGCTCCTCGACCTGGGTGGAGACGTTCTTCGCATCCGGCTGATGCGTCGTGATCGCCTCGCTGAGCGTGCCGCCGACCGTACGCATCGGGTTCAGCGACGAGTACGGGTCCTGGAACACGATCTGCACCGTGCCGCGCAGACGGCGCCGATCCCGAGCGCTCAGCTTCGACCAATCGCTGGCGTCGATCCCGTCGATGACGATCTCACCGCTCGTTGCGTTCTCGAGGCCGATCAGGACCCGGGCGAGAGTCGTCTTTCCCGAGCCCGACTCCCCGACCAGGCCGACGCTCTCGTTCTCGCCGATCTCGACGGAGACCCCGTCGAGCGCGGCGACCTGCCGACTGCCGTTGCGGAAGATCTTCTGCGCGTCGCGCACGGTGATCAGCGCCGTCTCGGACGGATGCGACGCTTCGCGCACCTCCGCTTCCGCCCGCACCCGGAGCGCGAGCATCTCGGCGCGAATCTCAGGCAGGCGGACGCATGCCGAGAACCGGCCGGACGTGACCTCGACGAGTGGCGGCGGCCCCTGGCGGCAGACGGCCTCCGCCCAGCGGCAGCGGGTCGCGAACGTGCAGCAGCCGGCGACGTCGTCGGGCGCGGGCACGGAGCCGGGAATCGCGAACAGCTCCGGGACGCGGTGGTCGGCCGGCGGCTCCGAGAGCAGCAGCCCGTGCGTGTACGGGTGCAGCGGCTCTGCCTCGAGCTCCGCAGAGGTTCCGATCTCGGCCATCGAGCCGGCGTAGAGGACGTGGATCCGGTCGCACATCGCGAAGGCGACCCGCAGGTCGTGCGTGATCAGGATCAGGCTCATGCCGCGCGCTTCCTGCACGCGCCGCAGCAGGGCGAGGATCTCGCGCTGGGTCGTCACGTCGAGCGCGGTCGAGGGCTCGTCGGCGATCAGGATCTTCGGGTCGCGCGCCAGCGCAGCCGCGATGCCGACCCGCTGCCGCATCCCGCCCGAGAGCTGGAACGGATAGCGGTCGACGACCGTCTCGTCCTTGATCCCCACCTCCGCGAGGCGCCGGATCGCCTCCGCACGCTTCTCCTTCCTGCTCAGCCGGCGGCCGACTTGGGGCAGCAGCGACTCCTCGATGATGCGCCCGCAGCGGAAGACCGGGTTCAGCATCGTGAACGGGTCCTGGAGGATCAGCCCGATCTCCTGCCCGCGGATCGTCCTCCACTCGCGCTCCTTGAAGCCGAGCAGGTTGCGCCCGCCGTAGAGAACCTCGCCCTTCGCGTGCAGCGTCGGCGGGAGGAGCCCCGTGATCGCGCGGGCGGTCATCGACTTGCCGCTGCCGGACTCGCCGACGATTCCGAGCGTCTCCCCCGCTCCCAGCGTGAGCCCGATCGAGGAGACGATCGTGTCCGTACGATCGTCGCGGACGCGGTCGATCCGGAGACCCCTGACCTCGAGCACGTCGGTCATCGCCCTATCGTCGCGCACCGCGACCGCGCGCGCATCCGTTTCCGGGAACCGCGGGGACGATGATGAGAGCTCAGCGGCCACTGGTCATTGAGCGCGCGTACGTCGCCAGGCTTGCAGGATCATGGACGGCGTACAGGTCGTCGTCCACCGACATTTGCCGAGGAACCACGGCGAGACTTGCCGCCATCTGTCGCGCTCAACCGCAGACGTCCGCGAAGACGCGAAGCGCGTTCTCGCCGAGGATGCCGCGGATCTGCTCGTCCGAGTACCCGCGCTTGACGAGGCCACGCGTGATGTTCGGGAAGTCACGGACGTCGTCGAACCCGACGAGGTTCCTCGTCACGTCGAGCCGGTCCTGGTCGCGGAAGCCGAGATCCGTGTTCGCGGCAGCCGTCGGCGAGAGGATCGAGCGCAACACGGCGACCGGCGCCGTGTTCGGCCAGTCCGTGCCGATGCCGACGTGCTCCCAGCCGACGAGGGCCGCGATGTAGTCGACGTGGTCGAGCATGTGCTCGATCGTCGGCGGCGATGCATCGGTGACGAACGCCGGCACGCAGAGGACGCCGACCACCCCGCCCGTGTACGCGATCGCCTCGAGCGCCTCGTCTGTCTTCCCCCGCGCGTGCGGGTACACGGCGCGAGCCGCGGTGTGATTCGCGGTCACGGGCTTCGTCGAGAAGCGGCAGGCGTCGAGCGTGGTCGCCGGTCCGCAGTGGCTGACGTCGACGATCACCCCGAGCTCGTTCAGCCGCCGGACAACGCTGATGCCGTGGTTCGAGAGGCCGGCGTCGACCCGCTCCGTACAGCCGACCCCCACGTTGTCCATCCGGTTGTAGGTCAGCATGCAGATGCGCAGCCCTCGGTCGTACGCGTCGTCGAGTGCGTCGAGCCCGCGCGGGATCGGCGCGACCGGCTGCCAGTAGCCGTAGGCGGCGATGACGCCGTCGCGCTTCGCCCGCCGGATCTCCTCCGCGGTCGTGACGCGGCGCCGCCAGGGAACGTTCGTGGTCCTGGCGGAGAGCGCGTCCCACCGCCGGAACACCGGGTCGTCGCCCACCGGGGCGGCGAAGACGCCGCAGGTCAACCCGGACTGCTCCATCCACTCCTTCACCAGGCTCGACGTGCCGCGCTCCCACAGCTCGTAGAGCGAGCTCTCGGCGACGGCGAGCTTCGCCCACACGTCCTCCTGCGCGTCGATCCGCTCCTGGATCTCGGACCGCAGCTCGGGCGGATAGTGGTCGAAGATCCGGCCGCCCGGCCCCTGGGCGACGTAGTCGACGATGATGCTCTCGCGGTGGAGGCGCTCGGCGCGCGCCTCGTCCTCGGCACTCAGGCCGAAGTCGAACCGTCCGGGTGCGGGCGGATTACTCGTCGTCCTCGAGCGAGAGCGCCCCGGAAGGGCAGAGATCGACGGCCTTGCGTGCGAGCTCGAGCGCCTCGCCCTCGACATGCTCGCTCTTCACCACGACGAGCCCCATCTCGTCGTCCTGCTCGAACAGGCCGGGCGCTGTCAGCGCGCACATCCCCGCCCCCGTGCAGACGTCGCGGTCGCCGACGATCCTCACCACGCGACGGAAAGCTCCGTGATCAGGCCGTGCGAGAACCCGTTGCGGATGATCGTGACCTCGTCGCGCGGGACCGCGAGCCGAAGGTTCGGGAAGCGCTTCATCAGGGCTACGAGCCCGACCTGCACCTCGAGGCGGGCGAGGTGCTGGCCCAGGCACATGTGCCGTCCGAAGCCGAAGAAGACGTGTCCGGCGGCGTCCCGCTCCGGATCGAACCGGTCCGGATCCTGATACCGCCCCGGGTCGCGGTGGATCGCTGCCTGGTAGACGCTGACGTGCTCGCCCGCCCTGATCAGGTAGCCGTCGAGGTCGACGTCCTCGAGCGCCGTCCGCTGCGGGAACCCCGAGCGGAAGACCGGAACGTACCGGAAGAGCTCCTCCACGAGACGCTCGATCGGATGCACCTGAACCGCCTGCCATCGACCGGGTTCGTACAGCAGGAAGTACGTCGTCGCGGAGAGTGTCGCCGCGGTCGTGTCCTGGCCTGCGGCAAACAGGAACCACACGACCCCGGCGAGCTCGTCGTCGGTCAGCTCGCCGCGTGCCAGCAGCTTGGTGATCACGTCGTCGGCCGGCTCTGCGCGCTTCTCGGCGATCAGCTCGTGCACGTAGGCGTAGAAGCCGTCGAGCGCCTGCTGCTTCTGCTCGAGCGTCGTCCGGTCGAAGGCACCGAGGATCGCGTTCGGCTCCTCGAAGCGCCACGACTCGCTTTGCGGGATCCCGACGAGGCTGCAGATCGCCATCGCCGGCACCCGCCGCGCGAACGCCTGGACGAAGTCGACCGGGGCGCCGTGCTCCTCCATCGCATCCATCACGGTCGCGACGTTGGCCTCCATCGCCGGCCGCAGCTCCGCGATCGCGCTGACGGTGAAGAACGCCGTGAGCGCCTTCCGCACCCGCGTGTGCTGGGGCGGATCGAGCCTGAGCAGGTCGCCCGGGTTGCGGAGCGCCTCGGTCGCCTTGCCGAACCCGCCGTCGTCGGCGGGAAAGCCCGCCGGCAGGACGCTGAAGCGCGGGTCGTTCAAGACCGTCCGCGCACGCGGGAAGTCGAAGACGAGCCAGCCGACGGTGCCGTCGGCGTAGTTGAGCCGCCACACCGGCTGCTGCTCGCTCAGCGCGAGCATGTCGCGCGACGGGTCGAAGAGCTCGTCGTCTGCAAGCGCCGTCGGGAAATCGACCACCGAGTGGTGCTCGATCGCCGTCATGGGGCCCGAGGATACGAACCCGCCCGTGCGGCGGCTATCGACATTCGCCGGGAGCTTCGCTACGCCCGATCGACAAGCCGCCTGCTTCGGGCGAACCTCTTCTGCACGCCGATGATCAGCGGGTGGCGCCGCGGCTCGACAGCCGCTCGTAGAACCAGTCGCCGATCAGGTTCAGCGACGTCGCGGTGATCACGATCGCGAGCGCCGGTGCGAGCGGCGCGATCGGACTGACGAAGAGGTCGTTGCGCTCCTCGGCGACCATCAGCCCCCAGTCGGGCGTGCCCGGAGACAGGCCAAGCCCGAGATACGAGAGCGAGGAGAGCGCGACCAGCGAGCTCGCGAAGACGAGGCACGTGTTCGCCACGGCCACGTGCGAGACGTTCGGCCAGATGTGCAAGCCCATGATCCGCCAGTCGGAGACGCCCAGCGACCTGGCGGCCTCGACGTAGGGGCGCGGTGCCTGCTCGAGCGTCGCGCCGCGGATCACGCGGGTGTCGAACGGGATCGTCAGCACGAGCAGGACGGCGACCGCCATCCAGTAGCCGCCGCCGAACTGGCCGACGACGACGATCATGATCAGCAGGCCCGGGACCGCCCACATGAAGTCGACCCACCGCATGATCACGGCCTCGACGCGCCCGCCGCGGTAACCGGCGAGCAGGCCGAGGGCGTTCCCGATCACCATCGAGGCCGCGGCGATCACGATCGGCCCGACGAGCGCCGTCCGCGCGCCGGCGAGGATGCGCGACAGGATGTCGCGCCCGAGCGCGTCGGTGCCGAGCCAGTGCTCGGCGCTTGCCTTCTGGAGCACGTTGGCGACGTTCTGCTGGCCCGGCGAGTACGGAGCGATCAGCCGCCCGAAGATTGCGACGAAGACGGCTCCGCCGATGATCAGGAAGCACAGGAGGATGACCGGCGGGATGCTGGAGAGACGGCCGCGCGTCCCGATCCCGCCGAGCCCGGTCTCGACCGCGACGACGTCGCTCAAGCCGTGCGGCCTCCGAGCCGGATGCGCGGGTCGATCGCGGCGTAGACGAGGTCGACGAGCAGGTTCGCGACCATGATCGTCGCGGCGACGACGAGCACGACGCCCTGCAGCATCGGCAGGTCCTTCGTCGTCGCCGCCTGGACGAGCAGGCTGCCGATCCCGGAGAGCGAGAACGTCACCTCGACGAGCACCGCACCGGTGATCAGGAACGCGAGGATGATCCCGCTGATCGTGACCACGGGGATCAACGCGTTCCGGACCGCGTACAGGAAGAAGACGCGCCTGGGCGAAAGCCCGCGGGCACGCGCGAACGTGACGTAGTCCTGGTCGAGCACCGAGACCATCGCCGCCCGCGCGTGCTTGAGCACGAACGCCGTGCTGATCAGGGCGAGCGAGAGCGCCGGCAACGTCAGGTGCCAGAGCTCGTCGAAGAACCCGCTGCCCAGGCCGAACGACGGAAACGCCTTCACCTCGATCGCCAGCAGCCAGAGCAGCAGGATCCCGCTCACGAAGGCCGGCGTGCTCAGCCCGACGATCGCGCCGGCGACGATGCCACGGTCTGCGAGACGGCGCCGCTTCAGGGCCGCGACCGCCCCGAGCAGCACGCCGAAGATCATCGTCATCACGAAGGCGTAGCCGCCGAGGAACAGCGAGGTCGGCAGCCGCGACCTGAGGGTGTCGCTGACCGGGATCGTCGTCCGGAGCGAGTTGCCGAAGTCGAGCTGCGCCGCGTCGCGCGCCCAGATCCAGTACTGGGTGAAGAAGGGCTCGTCCAGGTGATACTCGTGCTTCAGGGCCGCGACCGTCTCGGGCGTCCGCGGGCTCAGGCCGAGCAGCGTGTCGACCACGTTTCCGGGCGTGATGTACTCGAACGAGAAGACGACGAACGAGATCGCGACCAGCAGGATGACGAGCATCACCAGCCGGCGCAGGACGTAGAACGCGAACGACTGCCTGAACCTTGCCGGGGGCCGGCCGGTCATCCCGCTCGACCGTACAACCGAATCGTCCTTCGCGACAATCGACAATTGCCGAGGATGAGGCGGTTGTGCGGCTCGCCGCCGCACAACCGCCTGGTCATCGAGCTACTTCGGCCTGATCTCCTGGATGTAGTCGCGGGTCAGCCAGCCGGATCCGTCGAACGTCGACCACGAGAACTTGGGCGAGATCGCCATCACCGCGTTCCCCGTGTACTCCGGGACGAACGGGACGTCGATGGCGAGCTGCCGGAGCAGCTTCGTGTACACCGCGAACCGCTTGGCCGGGTCGGAATAGAACACGCTCTGCCTGTTCAGAGCTCTGATCACCGGCGGCTTGTAGTTCGTGATCGAGCCGAATTCGAGGTAGTTCGTGACGTAGTCGTGCGCGTCTCCGGTGAGGCAGGTCGCGTACGTCAGAGCGGGGATGTCGTGCTTGACGGTGATGTGCTCGATCCAGTCCGCGAAGGGGATGTTCTGCACGTCGAGCTTGATCCCGATCTTCGCGAGCTGGTTGGCGACGACCTGCGGCTCGTTGCCGAAGAACGCGGTGACCGTCGGGAAGGAGGCGCTGAACCCGTTCGGATACTTGGACTTCGCCAACTCGGCCTTCGCCATCGCGAGGTTGAAGGGATACTGCGGCAGCGACTTGATCATCCTGTCGACGACCGCCTTCGGCTGCAGCCGGTACAGCTGCGAGGGGAGGACGAGCGTCGTCACGGGAGTCGCCGGGGTGCCTCTCGACTGGATCAGCTCGGTGCGATTCAGCGCATGCGCGACCGCGCGGCGAACATGGACGTCGTTCCACGGCGCCGCCGTCGTCGGCATCCCGAACATGTGAATCTCACAGCCCGGAACGATCGTCGGCTTCTGCCCGGTCGTCGCCTGCCACGCCCTGGCGTCGTTGATCTCCGGCACGAGGTCGAGCGCCCCTGCGCGGAAGGCAAGGGCCATGCTCGTCACGTCGCTGAAGAACTTGAACGACAGGTGCTTGAACCGCGGCTTGTTCGGGCCCCAGTAGTTCGGGTTGGCCGACAGCTCCGCGCCCTTGGTCGGGTCGAGGCTGTCGAACTTGTACGGCCCGGTGCCCATGATTCCGGTCCCCGGCTGGCCCATCTTGGCCCCGTGCTCGTCCTGGAACTTCTTCTCGAAGATCGGCACCAGCGACGTCGCGATGTTGTACTGGAAGGACACATCGGGGCGCTTCAACGTGACGGCGACCCGGTATCTGTCCAGCGCCACGATCGACTTCACCGACGGGAAGTAGAAGGATTGATACGAGGTCGGCGCACGATAGTAGTTCAGGGAGTTCGCAACGTCCGCGGCGGTCAGCTCGTTGCCGTCCCAGAACTTGATGCCGCGCCGAAGGTGGTAGACGTAGATGCCTCGGCCGGGCTGCGTGATCTTCTGCGCGAGGAACGGAACGATCTTCCCGTCCCTGACGATCAACAGCGGCTCGAGCCCCGCGGCCGCGACGTACGGGAGCGATGAGCCATCCCTCGCGAGGTCCCACGTGTTGATCGGGTGCGGGATGCCGATCCTGAGCAGCGGAGCCGACTGCTCGCCGGCGGCGCTCGACACGGAGACCGCGGACACCGCCGAGACGGCGGCCAGAGCGAGTACGGCGACGGCGACGACGACGAGCCGGCGGGGGCGGCGTAGCGGCAGCTGAACCCTCATGGGGCGTCCCTCCTAGTCGAGCAGGTCCTTACATGTGCGGCCGAGCGCATGTCCAGAGCTGGCTGCTTGTGCAAGAATCGGAACTTAGTACAATTGATTGAACAAGTCAAGAAGGGCCCCGAAGAGGTCGAGACGATGGCGAGACACACGGTCGAGACGGGCGAAGTACTCTCTGCCGCGATGGCACGGACCGCGGGCGACAGTGGAAGCAGCACGCAAGGCGTTCCGAACATCGGCGAGATCGTCAAGCGATTCCGGCAGCGCCGCGGCGAGTCGCTACGCGACGTGGCGCAGGGAACGGGCCTCTCCGCGTCGTTCATCAGCATGCTCGAACGGGGGGAATGCGACATCACCCTCGCCCGGCTCGCCGCGATCGCCAGCCACTTCGACCATGACGTCGGCTCGCTGCTCGGCTACTCGACCCGAGGCCCGAAGCTGCAGCTCATCCGCCGGCACGAGCGCGTCAAGGTCAACCGCGGCAAGGGCGTCGACTATCACGTCACGCGCATTCCCGGCACGGAGCTCGAGATCGTCGTGGCCATCTTCGCTCCTCGGACCGGGCTGAAAGACGAGCTCACGCACGAGGGCGTCGACATCGGGCTCGTCGTGGAAGGGCGTCTGATCGTCACCGTCAACGACGTGGACTACGCCGTCGACGAGGGCGAAACCGCGATCTGGTCGGCTGCGTACCGGCACACGATCCGAAACGACGAAGACCGGCGCGCGATCTTCGTCGGCGTCGTCACGGAACAGGTCTACTAGCCGCTCCGAACGGAGCCCGGTCTGGCCGCCGTGGCCGCTGCCCTGTGTTGACACGTGCAGTGAGCTGTACTAAGTTCATCATTCCGCACAGCCGCCCGAGGAGGAACGATGAGCGCAGAGCACGAGGCCGTATGGGGCAGCGTCGGCTCGCCGAAGGTCCACGACACGCTGACGGACATCGACGGCGACCTCCGTCAGCACGGCCGCTACTACTCGTACGTCAACGAGCACGGGCTCGTGGTGGGCACCACGTTGAGCGTCATGTGCGTGATCGATGCGCCCGTGAACGAGGTCTGGCCGTACTACAAGGACTTCAACTCCTGGCAGAGCTCCTACGACCACCACTACTCGGGCGTCATCGGCGACCTCGAGGGTCAGGGGTTCAGCCTGCGCATCGCCGACTTCGAGCCGATCCACTATCACGTCATCCGGGTGATCCCGGAGTACCTGATCGTCTTCAACCAGCCGATCCCGAAGGACTGGCCGGACATCTTCCCCGGCCTCGGCCTGATCAGCCCCGGCTTCATGTCCTTCGGCCTGGACGAGTACGACGGCGAGACACACGTCGCGATCTTCATGGAGCACGCGTCGGTCATGGCGCGAACAGCGGACATCGCCGGGACGACCGTCGAGGACGCGATCGGACCATGGCGCCCGATGCTCACCGACGGCGTTCGCAAGTGGCGCGACGTCTTCATCCCGAACCTCAAGGAACTCGTGCACCAGGGCTCGCTCAGCCTTGCCCGCACGTGAGCGCAGCGACCGCTGAAAGCCCCCCGTACTTCCGGCACGAGTACCCGGACGGCCATCTTGGCTGGTTCGTCGTCGACTACAAGCTGAGCAAGGCGATCCTCGCGGACCCCCGCATGAGCGGCCGTCCCTTGCGGTCGCCGGCGGACGACGGCGGCTTCCAGGAGGCGATGTCCGGGCCCGAGAGCGCCGGCGACCTGGCTCGCATCGATCCTCCCGCTCATACCCGCGTCCGTCGTGCCCAGACCAGCTACTTCACCGTCAAGCGGGTCGGCCGACAGCGCAGGAACATCGAGGAGATCGTCGACCTCTGCCTCGATGCGATGGAGGCGCACGGCGCCCCGGCGGACTTCGTGGAGATGGTCTCGGTGCCGGTCGCCGGGATGGTGATCTGCGACGTGCTCGGCGTGCCGCGGGAGGACGTGACGCGGTTCGTCGAGCCGACCGAGATCCTGGTCGGCGGCACGCGCACGACCCGGGCCCAGAAGAACGCCGCGATCGACGGCATGTACGCCTACATCCGCGAGGTCATTGCCGACAAGCGGGCGAACCCGCGGGACGACCTGCTCAGCGAGCTGATCAACGGCGGCAAGCTGAACGACGACGAGCTGACGGGGACGATGCTGTTCCTGTTCGCAGCCGGCCACGGCACGGTGATCGAGAACCTCGGGCTGAGCGTGTTCTTCCTCCTCTCCGACCAGGAGCGATGGGACGCCGTCCGCGCCGATCTCGAGTCGATCGACCGCACCGTCGAGGAGCTGCTGCGCGTCCTCAGCCCGGTCGTGACGATGACCCGCACGGCGACCGAGGATGTCGAGCTCGACGACGGGGCGTTGATCAGGGCGGGAGAGGCGGTCACGGTCTACGGCATCTCGCCGAGCGGCGACCCGGACACGATCGGCGACCCGCACACCTTCGATCCCCACCGGGAGCCGTGCGACCACCTCGCGTTCGGGTGGGGACGGCACATGTGTCTCGGCCAGCACCTCGCCCGGCTGGAGCTGCAGGTTGCGCTCGAGGGCCTGATGCGCAGGTTCCCGGCTCTCCGGCTGGCGGTTGCGCCGGAGGAGGTGCCGCTCCGGCCGCTGGAGGTGCTCGGCACACTCGACATCCCAGGTCGAGCTCCGCTGTACGTGGTGGAGCGCCTCCCGGTGGCCTGGTGAGGAAAGGGGTGTCGTGAGCGCGACGGGATCGGCGGGGTCGCACAGCCTCCTGACCGCGACCCGCTATTCGTCCGGCCGCTGGGACGTCGTGATCGATCGGCCTGCCGCCGACGTCTGGCAGGCATTCGCCGATCCGGACGAGGCGCAGAGGGAGACGATGCAGAGACTGACGACGTTCCACCAGTCGATCTGGGACGAAACCTCCGAGGATCTCGGTGATGTGGTTCTCCTGACCAGGAAGCTGAAGGACGGGGCTCCCCGGACCGCGTTCTTCGAATCTCTGGAGGGAGCTTTGTACGTCCGCATCATCAAAGAGATTCCTCCTCGTCAGCGTGTCTATCGCCTCGACGCGGTGGACGAGAAGTTCGCCGGGTTCATCGACTACACGCTGATCGATCTACCCGACGGACAGACGAAGCTCGTGTACTCGGCCTTTGTCGAAATACGACGAGTGACACCGGATCAGGCGGAGGCGTACAGCTTCGAAGAAGAGACCGTTTATTGGGGGCGCTACACGGATGAGAATCTCGGCGCCATCAAGGTCGCCGCGGAGCAGGGCAGAGCTGCGACCTGACCGGTCGCGCCCTTGCTCGACATCCGCTCGTACGCTCCGGTCGGCCTCGCGAGCAGCAGGATCATCGCGCCGGGCGACATCGACCAGCCGAGCAAGTCCGGCGTCCTGGCCGAAGTGGCTTCGCGATCGCGGGAGCCGGCTCAGCGACGCTCGGCCGAAGCCGCAGATCAACTCGCGTTTCAGCGGTCGTCCCGCGAGTTTGACATGTGCAACGGACTGTACTACGTTCAAGCTCTTGCACAGCCGGACAGAGCGCCCGTGACTGCAGCAGCCCCCGTCGACACCGAGCAGTTCGGGGTCTACGACTTCGGCCTGAGCTCCGAGGAAGAGCAGCGCGCCCGGCGGCTCCACTCCGAGAGCATCGTCATCGACATGCTCTTCCAGGGCCCGTGCGGGTACCGCACGTACGCCGACCTCGAGCTGCCTGAGCGCACGGGCGACAAGACGGCGGACATGCTCGCGGTCCGCGACCTGCCCGTGCGGAAGGCGCTCGCCGGCGAGTGCGACGACTTCGAGCGTGTCTGGAGGGCCTCGGGCTTGACGGCGGCGAACCGGCAGGCCGCGTTCAAGCCGCCGTACGACTCATGGTTCTCGCTCAACCAGGCGCAATTCGACCGGTTCCCCTGGCTCGTCAAGGCGTTGAGAGCGGACGACATTCGCCAGGCGAAGGCCGAGGGGAAGATCGCGGGTTACCTGAGCACGCAGGACACGGAGGGGGTCGACCGGAGGCTGAAGGAACTCCAGGTCGCCTACGACTTCGGCATGCGGATGATCGGGCTGACCTACAACATGCAAAACAGCGTCGCCGGCGGCTGCACCGAGCGCACTGACACCGGCGTCAGCAACCTCGGCGCGGCGTTGGTCGCGAAGATGGACGAGCTCGGCATCATCGTCGACACCTCCCACTCTGGCCGGCAAACCACGCTCGATGCGTGCGAGCTCTCCGAGCGGCCGGTCGTGGCCTCGCACACCTCGGCCGCCGGCCTCTACGAGGTCGACCGGGCGAAGAGCGACGAGGAGATCCTGGCGCTCGCGGAGACCGGCGGCGTGATCGGCATCTACGCGGTTCCGTTCTTCCTCGCTCCCGGCGACGGCGTGACGATCGAGGCGATGCTCGACCACGTCGACTACGTGAGCGAGCTCGTCGGCTGGCAGCACGTTGGAATCGGAACCGACTGGCCGCTGCAGGCCGACCACGACACGCTCGAGAACGTTTTCCTGCCGTCCTCGAGCGAGACCGGGTTCCGGCCCGAGCACAACCTCAGCATCGCGAACCTCGTCGGCTTCGACGACTACCGCGACTACCCCAACATCACGCGCGGCCTCGTCGGCCGCGGCTACGACGACGAGCAGATCCGCGGCATCCTCGGCGAGAACTTCCTGCGCGTCTTCGAGGCCGTCTGCGGCTGAGGCAACCGAAGGAGGCGAGATGGCGTCCGTAGAGACGAAGAGCAAGTGGCAGGAAGCGGTGAAGAGCGTCGAGTGGAACGTGCGGCCGTTCGTCGACGGCGACTACCGGGACTCGGAGTCGACGGACGCGTTCGAGAACGTCAACCCCGTCGACGAGACCGTCCTGTGCGAGTACGGCGCCGGCAGCGCCGCCGACATCGACGAGGCCGTGCGCGTCGCGCGCGAGCGTTTCGAGGACGGCTCGTGGTCCGAGCTGCCCGTCCGGCGCCGCGTCGAGATCTTGCTGAGGCTGGCCGACCTGATCGCGGAGCGCAAAGACGAGATCGCGCTGCTCGACAGCGTCGAGATCGGGAAGCCGATCCAGCAGGCGCTCTACGACGCGGAGGCGCTCTCCGTCATGGTCTTGCGATCTGCGGCGACGTTCGCCGACAAGGTTCTCGGCGACACGGCGCAGCTGACGAGCAACGGCTTCGCCTTCAGCGTCTACGAGCCCCGCGGGGTCGTGGGCTCGATCTGCCCCTGGAACTTCCCTTCGCTCAACGCGGTGATCAAGATCGCGCCCGCGCTCGCGGCCGGGAACACGCTCGTGTTGAAACCGTCGGAGCTCTCGCCGAGCTCCGCGCTGAAGATCGCGGAGCTCGCGCTCGAGGCGGGCGTGCCGGCGGGGGTGTTGAACGTCGTACCGGGAGTCGGCGAGACGGTGGGCGAGGCGCTCGCACTCCACCGGAACGTCGATCTGCTCTCGTTCACCGGATCGACCGCAACCGGCCGGCGCATCATGGAGCTGTCCGGGCAGTCGACCGGGAAGCCCGTGCTGCTCGAGTGCGGCGGGAAGTCGCCGACCGTCGTCTTCGACGACGTCGACGACCTCGACGCCGTCGCGACCGGCGCGCTCTCGACCGTGCTCTGGAACTCCGGCCAGGTGTGCGTCGCGCACTCGCGGCTGATCGCCCACGAGTCGATCGCCGACCCGCTCCGGGAGAAGATCCTCGCCCAGGCCGGCGCCTGCGTGCCGGGCGACCCACTCGACGACGAGACGGGCTTCGGGCCCCTGGCGAGCCCGGAGCAGCGCGACCGCGTCAAGCGGTACGTCGCGCAGGGGATCGAGGACGGCGCCGAGGCGGCCCTCAAGGGCGAGATCCAGGAGTCGGGCGGCTGCTACGTCCACCCGACGGTCTTCGACCGCGTGCACGACTCGATGTCGATCGTGCGCGAGGAGATCTTCGGACCGGTCCTGTGCATCCAGCGCTTCCGCACCGAGGAGGAGGCGATCGCGATGGCCAACCGCACCGAGTTCGGGCTCTCGGCAACTGCCTGGACGCGCGATCTCGGCCGGGCCCGCCGCCTCTCGCACGCACTCCGAGCAGGCGTCGTCACCATCCGGACGTCCGGCCCCGAGGACGCGCCCGCCGACTTCAGCGCGCTGAGCTACGAGCCGCAGAAGGCGTCGGGCTTCGGATCCGAGCACGGACTGCGCGGCCTGCAGTCGTACTCGACGTCGAAGCTCGTGATGATCAATGGCGACTGATGCCGCCGGCTGAGCGCCCCGGCAGCCCCGCGCCGCGATGAAGGTCGTCGTCGTCGGCGGCGGCGTCGTCGGGCTGTGCTGCGCGCGCGAGCTGGTGCGCCGCGGGGCCGACGTGACGCTGATCGAGCGGGACGCGTGCGGCGCCGGCGCGTCGTCGGGCAACGGCGGGTGGGTCGTCCCCGCGCTGTCGACTCCGATCCCGGGCCCCGGCGACTTCAAGAAAGCGCTCCGGTGGATGTTCGAGCCGGACAGCCCGTTCCTCATCCGCGTGCGGCCCAGCGCCTCGCTTCTCGGCTGGTGCTGGAGCTTCTGGCGCGCGAGCTCGCATCGCCGCTGGCGGGCCGGCACGGCGGCCATGCTCCGTCTGAACGCGCGGACGCTGGAGCTCTACGACCAGCTCCGCGACGAGGGCATCGCGTTCGAGATGCACGGCGCAGGCCTCGTCTTCGCCGCGAGAACCGCCGGCGGGATGAAGTCGCTGCGGGCGCAGTTCGCGATGCTGGCCGATGCGGGCTGGCGCGGAAGTGTCGAGGAGTGGGATCGAGAACGCATCGAGAGCGAGGAGCCGGCGCTCGCGAACGGTCTCGCCGGCGCGATCTTCGCGCCCGACGAGCGGCACGTCCGCCCGGAATCGCTCGTCGAGGGGCTGCTCGAGAGGATTCGGAGGGACGGGGTGCACGTCGCCGAGCACGCGGCCGTCGACTCCGCCAGACGGGAAAACGGGCGATGGTCGATCACCGCCGGGGACGAGACGTACGCCGCGGATGCCGCCGTCATCGCTGCAGGTGTCTGGACGTCTGCGCTCGTCAGGCGGCTGGGCGTTCGCCTGCCGGTCCAGGCGGCGAAGGGGTACAGCTTGACTGCCCACGGATCGGGCACGACACCGCGCCACGCCCTCTATCTCGAGGAAGCGAAGATCGGCGTCACGCCGTTCGACGACGGAACCCGCATCGCGGGGACGCTCGAGCTCGCCGGAATCGACCTGGCCCTGAACACGCGCCGTATGACCGCCCTGCTCAAGGGCGCAGCGCCGTATCTCCGCGACTGGCAGCCGCGGGATCCGCGGGTCGAGTGGGCAGGCCTCCGCCCGCTCGCGCCCGACGGCCTCCCCGTGATCGGCGGGCTACCGGGCCAGGACGGCCTCTACGTGGCCACCGGCCACGGAACCCTGGGCGTGACGCTCGCGCCTGCCACGGCGGCGTTGCTGGCGCCGCTCGTGCTCGAGGGGACGCGCAGCCCCGAGCTCGAGCCGTTCCGGCCCGCGCGCTTCGCCTGAGTCGACGCGTCGACGCGTCAGCGGCCGTCGACCAGGTTCTGCAGGTTCGGGATGAAGACGTCCCGCCAGAAGCGGCAGACCTCGGCGGCGCCCGTCCGCCAGTGCTCGAGCGTCTCCTCTTCGCTCTTGTCGGTCGTCCGGCTGCCGTGCTCCATGTTGCCCGTGACGATCGTCTTGCCGTCGTGCTCGGTCAGGACGAACGCGTGGATGCCGCCGCTGACGTTGCCGAGCGAGGGATTGACGGGCTGGAAGATCACGAACAGCCGCTCCGGAATCACGCGCAGGACGACGTAGTCGTCCGTGGTCCACTCGGCGTCGCTCGGCAGCCCGAGCTTCTCCAGCACCTCCGGGCTCTTGACGGTGATCCGGAACGTCTCCTTGCCGAGATCGAGGCTCTCGTCCGAGTAGAGGTCTCCGACGACGCCGTCGTAGTAGTACCCGTACGAGTTCTGCCAGGCATTCCAGTCCTTGACGAACGGCCACACCTCGGCGGCTGTCCCGTTGAGCGTGAACTGCACGCTGATCTCGTACCCGGTCACGAGCCCGGCGTCCGTGTCGTAGCTGAAGAGCCGCGAGTCGACGATCGCGCCGTCGTCGCTGCGTGACGGCCCGTCGTAGACCCTCGGCGCCGAAACGGTTCCCGTTGCAGTGCTGGCCATCTCATCCCCTTCCATGTCGGACGAACCGGTCCACCTTCAAAAGGGCTGCCCTATTTCGGCCTCAGCTTGAGAATCCAGGGCTCCGAGAACGCGATCTCGTTGCGCAGCTTCGAGATCCCCGGGTACGTGTACTTGTCGCTGAGCATGATGCTGTAGACCGGCAGCGCGTACGGGACGTACGGCGCGTCCTGCGAGAGCCGCTTCAGGATCTGCGAGTAGACCGCGAAGCGCTTGGCCTTGTTCAGGGTGGCGACGCCCTCGTTGAGGAGCCTGTCCACGTCCGCGGGCGCCCATTGCGCCGCGTTCAGCTGGCTCAGCTGCGAGCTGCCGAGCGAGAAGCTGAGGAGCGAGTTCGGATCGGTGTTGCCCGGGATGTACCCGTAGATGAAGCTGAAGTCCTTCGTCGCGCCGTAGACCTCGTTGACGTACTTGAGCACGTCCACCGCGTTGACCTGGATCTTGATCCCGATCTTCGCCATCTGTCCCGCCCACACCTGGCATTCCTGGACGCCGAACGGCGGGCAGTTGATGCTGGTGCTGAACCCGTTCGGCACCTTGGACTGCGCCAGCTCTTGCCTCGCCTTCGCCAGGCTGAACGGGTAGAGGTTGAGCGTCTTCATCAACGCGTTGACCTGCGCGGCCGACGCGACGGAGAGGAGCTGAACGGGCGTGATCATCGTGAAGAGCGGCGTCCCGCCGCCGCCCGCGGCGACGAGCTCGGTGCGGTTCGTCGCGTAGGACATCGCGCGGCGGACGTGGACGTCGTCGAACGGAGCCTTGCGCGTGTTCAACGAGAACCACTTGTGCGACGTCCCCCACGTCACGCGGTACACCGTCCCGCCCGAGCCGAGCGCCGACGCCATCGCGCGAGGGTCGCCGTACCCGGCGCCGGCGTCGATCTGGCCGGAGCGAATCGCGAGCGCAGCCGCGGTGTCGTCCGCGATCAGGCTGACCGTCACGCGCTGGATGTTGACCTTGCCGCCCCACCAGCGCGGGTTCGCCGCGAGCTCCAGCTTGCTCTTGCCGTCGAAGCTCGTCGGGCGGAACGGCCCGGTTGCCATCGTCAGCGTGCCCGGCTTGCCGAAGTCGGCGCCGGCCTGCTGCTGGAACTTCTTCTCGAAGATCGAGCCGAAGATCGCCAGCTGTGCCGCGAAGCTCGCGTCGGCGTGCTTCAGCGACAGACGCACCTTGTAGCGGCCCAGCGCCCGCACGTTCTTGACGTTGTGGAGCGCGATCGCGCTGTTGAACTTCGGATACCGCTCGTAATTCAGCGAGTTGACGACGTCGTCCGCCGTCATCTCGGCGCCGTCCCAGAACCTCACACCGCGACGCAGGGTGAAGTCGTACGTGTCCGGCACCGGGTTCCGGTAGCTGACCGCGAGGCCCGGCAGGAGCTTGCCGTCGTCGTCGACCCGCAGCAGGCGCTCGTAGATCAGCGAGCAGTACGGCGAGTAGCAGTTCTGGGTGTAGCCGGGATCGAGCGTCCCGTACATCGAGTGCGTGCGCAGGTTGAGGTGCGCAATCGCCTGCGCCGCGCCCGCCGGCGACCCCACGGCGGCCGGGATGAAGACGACGGCGAGAACGGCGAACGCCGCGACGACGACACCAACCCCGAAACGCGATCTCATGGCAGCCTCCTCGGCTCCGTCGGGCTAGGGTGTGTTGCACTATATGGATGTCTGTAGCACGATGGCAACCGACGATTGTCGCCCGACGAGCCCGTCGAACTCCCACATCGTCTTGATTTGCCCGAGGAGGAGCCGGCTCGCTCGAGTTCACCCTGAGACGGGCAGTGCTCGAGACGGCCGGTTTGCCCACGAGCCGGCTCCTGCTCCGGCCTCCTAGCGCGTCCGCCCCGACTCGAAGAGCGTGCGCAGCGGACGAGCGACCGGAAACGGGAATGCACCCACCCCGCCCGCGTCGGCCCAGACGGCGTCGAGCTCGGCACGCGTCAGCCGGCAGCGATCCGAGTCGAGGAACGCGTCCAGGCCGGCGACGCTGAAGTTCGCGTCGCTCGTGTCGGCGAGCGCCGCGCGGAACCCGTCGCGGTCGAACCCGACCGGGCCGTCGAACGCCTGCGCCGCCATCGCCTCGAGCTGCGCCTCGCTCAGAGACTCGTCCATGCCGAGATAGCAGCGATTGGCTGCGGCAAAGTTCAGGCCGAGCGCGTAGGAGCGCTTCCACGCCCAGCTTCGCGCGGGCGATTGCCCACCGCTCGCAACGTGGTCGGCGGCGAGCTGGACGATCAGCGCGGTCGGGTCGCACTCGGGCGAGAGCGACGACGTGCGGGCGAGATCCCAGCGATTGGTGGCGACGACGACCGCCAGGTCGAGGTTCGGGTACGCACGGAACTCGTTCCGCCAGCCCCACATGTGGGCGCCGCCGTGGCCGAACCACTCCGTCGCCGCCCCGAGGTCGCCCCGCATCCAGGCGAGCGCGACCATGCTCGCTCCGCTCACGCCCGAGATCTCGGCCCGCGGCTCGAGCATGCTCCGGACAGTGTCCTCGCGCAGGAGTCGCCGGCCGAGGTACACGCCGCCGTTCAGAAACGCGAGCAGGAGACGTATGTGCTCGCGCGGGATGCTGAGCAGCAGGCCGGCGGGAAAGTCCGCGAACCAGATCTTCGGCGACGCGACGTTCAGCGGGCCCCAGCCGACGTAGCCGGTCCCGATCCGCTCGTGGACGTCCGCCGGAACCTGCGCCGGATCGTCGAAGTCGCCGTCGGGGCAGCAGCTGGAGTTCATCCCCAGCGGCTCGAGAATGTGCCGGCCGACGTACGTGCCGTAGGTCAGACCGTCGGGGTTCGACCGCTCGACGATCAGGCCGAGCAGCGCCATCCCGCTGTTCGAGTACTGCACCGCGGCGCCGACGGGCGCGCTCCATTTCGGCACCGCGCCGCGATACGACTCGTTCTTGCCTCGCTCGAAGTCGGCACGCAGGTGCTCCGCGAGCGGGGGCGGCGGCCTGAGCGTCGAGTGCGCGACGTTGCTCGACAGGCCGCTTCGATGCGTCAGCAGGTCGTCGACGGTCACGTCGCGCTCGCCGAGGGGGTTGACGACCGGAAAGCCGACGTAGTCGGAGACCGTTCCGTCGAGCTCGACCAGCCCTGTTTCGACGAGCTGCATGACCGCGGTCGCCGTGTAGACCTTCGCCATCGAGCCGGAGCGAAAGACCGTCTCCGGGGTCATCGGCCGCCGTGCGCCGATGTCGGCGTAGCCGAATCCCGCTTCCCAGACGACGACGTCGCCGCGGGCGATCGCGAGGCTCAGCCCCGGGACGTGCGCCGCGCGCACGAGCTCCGGAATCGCCTGCTCGAGCAGGGCGACCAGGCCGGCGTCGTCGCTCAATCCCGGACCTCTGCGACGGCCGTGCGCGACGCGCCGGCATCGTGAGGCGGCGTCTGTTGCCTATCGACGCGCACCGTGGCGAGGCCCCCGATCGCCGGTTCGGCGCCGACCGTGAGCACGGAGGCGAGGCCCGCGACCTCACAGCCGCGCCGAATGTACTCGACCACCTGTTGCCCTTCCTCGGAGCCTGCGTCGTGAGCGTGGACGACGCCGTCGGCGGTGAGCGTGCAAGGGAGGAAGCCGGCGGCCGCGGGCCGACCTTCGTCGTCGACCTCGACCCAGGCGAGCATCGTCATCCGCGCATCGGGGTGCATCGGCAGCAGCGGCCAGCCCGGCCGCTCGTACAGGTCGTACGTCTCCGGCTGGTCCGGGCGCGCATCCGCGGCCACCCAATCGGGCCAGGCGGGGCCGCGAATGTCGAACACGAAGTGTCCGAGCCCGTAGAAGATCGGCCGGTCGCCGTACCACTCGACTCCGCGCAGGATGTGGTGGTGATGGCCGACGACGATGTCGGCGCCGTGGTCGACCGCGAACCGCGCCGTGCGCCGCTCGTGGTCGCTGAGGGTGAAGGGCTCGCGGAAGTCGCCCCAGTGGAAGCTCGCGACCACGATGTCCGCGCTTTCGCGGGCAGCGCGCAGATCGGCGGCCAGCGCCTCGTGATCTTCCCTGTGAGGATGCGACTCGATCCTGCCGAGCACCCCGGGCACCCAGTAGTTCGGGAGGCTCTCGACGTGCCGATTGATCGCTCGGAGCGGCGCGAGGCCCGGCCACCCCTCCCTCGCCTCGTAGCCGAAGGGGAAGACCGACGCGTATGCGAGAAACGCGAATCGAAGTCCGTCGCGTTCGACGACGGCGGGTCGCCGAGCCTCGGCAATGTCACTGCCGACACCGACCGGGATCGCGCCGACTGCGCGCACCCGATCCGCCGTCTCGAGCATCGCTGCGTGGCCGGCGTCGACGATGTGGTTGTTCGCCAGCGCGAGGACGTCGAATCGGCGAAGCGCGTGCACGTTCGCCGGATCCGGCGTCAGGGGAATGCCGGCTGTCGGCGAAAGGTGCGGCCGGCCGGTATACGGCGCCTCCAGGTTGCCGAACAGGACGTCCGGGACGGCGAGGACGTCGGCGACGTCGGCGAACGCGGAGTCCGGCTCGTCGCGGTCGACGAGGACGTCGCCGACGAATGCCAACAGCGTCACGGATAGTCTGGCGTCATGAGCGAGCCGTCGCCGCCTGCCCCCTCGGTGCATTATAGCGACGTGAGTTGCACTATGTCTACCGAAGTGGAGTAAGGTGGCGCGCTCGTCCCCCTCGCCGGAGCGCCTGATCCAGTCCGTCGACCGTGCGCTGACGCTCCTGGAGGCGATCGCCGCCCGGGACGAGCCGTCGAACGGTCCCGACCTCGCGCGCGCGGCCGGCGTCAACAGGAGCACCGCCTGGCGCCTCCTCGCGACGCTCGAGCACCACCAGCTGATCGACCGCGACCCGCGAACGGGCCACTACACGATCGGTCTCGGCGTGGCAAAGCTCGCCGCGCACGTCGACCACGCCGGCCTCGTCCGTCGCGCACGTCCGATCCTCGAACGCCTCGCAGAGGAGACCGGCGAGTCGACGGGCCTGAGCGTGCCCCACGCAACGCGGGTGCTGGTCGTCGATCAGGTAACGGTCCCGCACATGGTGATCGTGCAGTTCGTCGGTCGGGAGGTTCCGCTCCACTGCACCTCCGTCGGGAAGCTGCTGCTCGCGTCGTTCTCGGACGAAGAGCTGGACGCGTTCCTCGCCCGGCCGCTCGCGCCGTGCACGGCGAAGACGATCACCGACCCGCAGCTGGTCAGGCGCGAGGTCGAGCGCGTTCGCGAGCGCGGCGTCGCGACGACGTTCGGGGAGTACGAGCTCGGCGCGAACGGGTTCTCCGCCGCCGCGCGCGACTCCTCGGGGACACCGTTTGCCTTCGTCACCGTGATGGCACCGGAGTTCCGGCTGCCCGCGAGCCGCGTGGACGAGCTCGCGCCCAAGCTGCTCGCCGCCGCCGACGAGCTGAGCGAGGCCGTCGGCGGGCTCTGAGCGCTAGGGGCGACGCGCCCCCGCAGGCACGCCGAGCTCGGCGCGTAGCACGCGAAGCCAGTTGCCGCCGAGGATCGCGCGGATCTCGTCCTCCGGCACCCCGCGCGCGACGATCGCGTCGGTGACGAGCGGAAGGCCGGTCGGGCCTCCGAGGCCGGGGATCGCCTGCTTCATGCTGACTCCCTCGATCACGAGGTCGCCGACGTACGTCTCGAGCGCGTATTCCTCGATAAAGTCGGGCCCGAGGCCGACGTGCCCGGCACCGGCGACCGAGGCGACGTGCAGGACGTGGTCGACGAGCCGCTCGACCGTCGGGCGGTCCGGATCGACGAACCCGGCCATGAAGTTGACCCCGACGACGCCGCCGGACGCGGCGATCGCGCGAAGCCGGTCGTCCGTCAGGTTGCGGTGATGCGCGAGCAGCGAGAAGGCCGACGAGTGGCTCGCAACCACCGGCCGCGTCGCACGGGCGAGGACGTCGTCCACGCCGGATGCCGACAGGTGCGAGACGTCCATCAGCATCCCCAGCTCCTCGGCGACGCCGAGAGCCTCGATTCCTGCGCGGGTGAGCCCGCTGCCGGTCGAGTCCTCGCCGCTGCCGTCCGCGAAGGCGGTCCGGCCCATGTGCGTGAACGACACCATCCGAACCCCGAGCCGGAACAGCGTCTCCAGGATCGCCACCTCGCCTCGAAGCGCGCCGCAGCCCTCGAGCGCCAGGATCAGCGCGATCTTGCCGGCGGCAAGCGCGGCGTCGACGTCCGCACCGGTCAGGCAGATCGCGACCGCATCGGCGTTCGCGGCGGCGACCCGATGCCCGGCCTCGAGCATGAGCAGGAGCTCGTGCAGGTCGTCGCGGCCGGTGAAGAGCGCGAGCACCTGGACGTCGACGCCGCCGTCGCGCAGCTGCGAGAGCCAACGCGACCGGAAGTACGCCGCCTGCTCGCCTCGAGGCCGCCGGACGACCAGGCCGAGGAGGTCGTTGTGCGCGTCGACTAAGTCGGCGTCTCGGTGCAGGGTGCTCGCCATCGCTACAGAGGGACGTCGACGCCGAGACCGAGCTCGCGTGCGCGGTCGACGACGTGGACTGCGGCGGCCACGTCCTCCAGGGCAAGCCCGAGCGACTCGAAGAGCGTGACGTCGCCGGCACCGTCCGCGGTCCGCGTGCCGGCGACGAGCTCGCCGAGCTCGGGGAAGTCGCCGTCTCCGACGAGTGCGCCCTCGTCCATCGCGAGCAGGAGATCGCCGGCACCCTTGGCGGCTTCCTCGCGGCTGTCGACCACCACGCGCGCTCTCGCCACGGCGTCCGAGGCGAGCTCGCGGGCGTCCGGCTGGAACGCGCCGACCGCGTTGACGTGCGCGCCCGGCTCGAGCCACTCGCCCTCGAGGACGGGACTCCGCGCCGAGGTGACCGTGCAGACGACGTCGGCTCCGACGACCGCGTCGCGCGCCGACGAGCACGATTCGACCTCGTAGCCCTGTCCGCGCGCCCAGTCGACGAACGACGCCGCCGTCTCCCGCCGGTGGTTCCACACCCGGACGCGACGCAGCCTCCTGACCGCTGCGACGGCCTCGAGGTGAGCTCGCGCCTGCACGCCCGCGCCGAGCAACGCGAGGTCGCCCGCCCCCTCGGCGGCCAGCAGGTCGGTCGCGACCGCGGAGACCGCCCCGGTACGGATCTCGGTGACGACGGCGCCGTCCAGGATCGCGGTCGGCGCGCCGGTGTCGGTGTCGAAGAGCGCGACGAACCCGGCGACGGCGGGGATCCCCCGTTTCGGGTTGTCCGGGAAGAGCGTGACGACCTTCATGCCGAAGGCGGGACGCTCGCCCCCGAGCGCCGACGGCTTGATCAACGCGATGCCGTTCAGCTGCGGCGGTTGAAGCGCCATTCGCGTCGGCTGGTACACGTCCCCCTCGGCGTACGCGCGGAGTGCGCTCCGCATCACGTCCACCGCCTCGCTCATCGGGAATGCGGCTCGCACTGCTGCGCCGTCGATGATCAGCACCGAGTGTCCTCCGTTTCTACGATTGCCATGGATCGTCCAGCCACGGGTACTTGCGCGTGTCGAGGTGCTCGTAGGGCAGCGACGGGTAGTCGTTGGTGAGGGCGCCGGGCGCGCCCATGTAGATCACCTCGCCGGCGATCGGCCCGAACGCGGCGTGGAAGTGGTTCGCCGACTTCACGACCAGGAGCTTTCGGTCCGCCGGGTCGATCCCGAGCGCGGTGAACGGCTCGACACCGAGCACCTGGTGCCGGCCGGTGCTGAGGACGACGTCGACGCCGTCGACGGTCAGCCGGGCGCAGTCGCCGACGGGGACGTCGAGGTGACCGCGGCTCATCGGCCATCGCTGAACCAGATCCGGCGCCAGGGCTGCAACGGTGCCGGTGACGTCGAGCGGGTCGCCCGAGTGCGGCCCCATCTTGCCGCCGATCCGCACGGTCAGCCGCGCGCCTTCGCCGGCGGCGAATGCCTGCTGCACCGCGATCGGGTCCCAGAGCATCGCGAGCGCCGCCCGCTCCACGCCCCGCGCGAGCAGCTCGCGGAGGGCGAACGTGGAGTCGCTCGGCGCGCCACCGCCTGCGTTGTCGGAGACGTCTGCGACGACGACCGGTCCTCCGGCGGGGGCCGCCGACAGCGCCCTGTCGAGGGCGGCGGACATCGGCAGCGGCCGAAGGTCGACCTCGTGCCTGAGCCTGAAGAACTCACGGCCGAGCTCCTCCGCGACGGCGCGGGCGAGCTCGCGATCGCCGTCGGCGACTACCAGCGCACGCGACCCCATGTCAGCCGAGTCGCCCCAGGGAAAAGAGTGACCCAGCGAGACCGAGAGGACGCGGGGCCGCCGCTCCGCGGCGACCATCGCGTCGACGAACGAACGCATCGGCTCGCGAGAGGTCGGGAAGAGCCCGAGCATGCGACAGTCGAAGAGCGCCATCGTCGGGTCGGTCGTCCCCGCCGCGGCGTCGAGAACCAGGTTCGCGAGCTCCTCCCCGCGCTCCTCGATGTCCGTGTGCGGGTATTCCTTGTAGATCACGATCGCGTCGACCGCCTCGACGAGCTCCTCGGCGACGTCGCAGTGCAGGTCGAGCAGGAGGCCGATCCGGGCGCGATCGCCGACGGCGTCCCGGACGCGCGCGGCGAGGTCGGTCTCGCAGTCGCCGTAGCCCTCGGCGACCATGGCGCCGTGCAGGTGGAGGATCACCGCGTCGAGCGGCAACGCCGCCTCGAGCTCCGCCAGGAGCCGGTCGCGCAGTGTCTCGTACGCGACCCGGGTGGTGACTCCCGCCGGCAGCGCGCAGGCGTACGTGCCCTGGACGTACCCCCAGCCGCGAGCGGCGGCCGCGGCGGCGTAGCGGCGGAACGTCGGCCCGCCCAGGACGAGGTCGCGGGCCTCCGGCGCGTCGACCGGGCTCACCGTCAGGAAGTCGCGCAGGCCGGTCGGCATCGGCGAGAACACGTTCGTCTCGGTCACGATGCCGCCGGCGAACAGACGCCGGCTCAAGGCATTACGCGGAATCTTCCGCTCGGAACGACTCGGTCTCCGGCGGGTCGAGCGGGATCCCGTCGATCACCTTGCGCAGGTTGTCGAAGTGCAGCATCACGTTGTCCGCCGTCACCGCCTCGTCGTTCGTGTCCAGCTCCTGGCCGGGCTCCGGGTCCATCGTCGCGATGAAGAGGCCGCGGACGTTCGTGCGGCCGTCGCCGAGGTCGGTGAGCAGGATGTTGTCGAGCCCGCGGTACGAGGGCGGGACGAACCTGTCGCCGTAGCTGCCGCCCTTCTCCGTCCACACCTCGACGCCGATCAGCTTGTGCTTGATCAGCTTCGCGATCCCGACCCAGTGATAGTGCGGCGGAGGGCACTCGTCACCGCCGACATAGTGCTTGCGCGGCCAGAGCCGGTAGAGCATCCCGACCTTCCCCGTCTCGCCGGCGATCGGCTCCCACTCGTGGTTGGCCGGCATCCACAGGGGCAAGTCGACCGCGTACGGCCAGACGTTCTCCGCAGGGTGGTCGATCACCGCTTCGGCCCAGGTGTAGCGCGTGTTGAAGGGGCGCTCAGTGACGGCGGTGTAGGTCGGTGCGAGCGTGCTCATCCACTGCCTCCTTTCACCCGCACACCTCCTCGAAGACGCGGAGGAAGTTCCCGCCGAGGATGCCGCGGATCTGCTCGTCGTCGTAGCCGCGGCCGACGAGGCCGCG
>Ga0070741_10002551_pt1 | contig 48478 bp, 49 predicted proteins | sample Coa_R1_4_FD_66440 | JGI IMG/M metagenome (GOLD analysis project Ga0070741, IMG submission 66440) | Surface soil microbial communities from Centralia Pennsylvania, which are recovering from an underground coalmine fire - Coalmine... | ecosystem: Environmental > Terrestrial > Soil > Unclassified ... | reverse complement strand
CGCCGTCGCGCGCCACGGCCCTTCCGTCAGTCCCGCCCTCTTCCAGCGCGTCGCGGTAGACGTGCCCTGCGGCAGTTCCCGCATTGCCCAGGCGAGCCACGCTGCGTCGGGATGCGCCCGGCTCATTCGCATGCTTTCGGCCAGATAATTCGGCTGCCAGGAATCGTCGCTGTCGATCGGCGCAATCCAGCCGAAATGCGCCTCGCCCACCGCCCGATTCCGCGCCGCGCCCGGACCGGCATTCTTCTGGACGATGACTCGCACTCGGGGATCTCTATATCCGCGTACCACGTCCGCGCTACCGTCAGTAGAGCCGTCATCCACTACGATGACTTCGATATCTCCATACTCCTGCGCCAGAATAGACTCCAGGCATCGGCCTATGTAGGCCGCCTTGTTGTAGAGCGGCACGATCACCGAGACACCCGGATTGTTCAACGCGCCCCGCCTTTTGCCGCCTCGCCCAGGACGCGTTCGTATACATCGGTCAGCGATCGCCGATATGCTGCCGGAGAGTACGCGGCGGCGGCCGCCTTCGCCCGTTCCGAGAGCCTCTCTCGTAAATCCTGCTCTTTCAAGAGGCGCTGGATCGCCTGGGCGAGCGCCGCCGGTTTCCGTGCTTCCACCAACAGGGCCGATTTTTGATCCGTGGCGATTTCCGGAATTCCACCGACGCGCGTCGCGACAATCGGCACACCGGCCGCCATCGCCTCCAGCAAAGCGTTTGGCGATCCTTCCGAATGCGATGCCATTACCGCGACCTGCGCCATCGCATAATACGGCCGCACATCGTGCTGCAAACCGGCCAGGGTAACGTGCTTCTCAAGTCCCAGACTGGCGCGCGTGGCTTCAATCCTCGGCCGCTCCACGCCTTCACCGACAAACACCGCGTGAAACGCCGCGCCCGCATCCCGCACGATGGCGAGCGCGTTGAGCAGATCGACATGCCCTTTTTCGTGCGATAGCCGTCCGATGCTCACGATAATCGGAGTGCCCTCCGTCGCCGGCACACGGCCGCGCACGTCGCGGATCGAATCCGGCGAAACAGGCGCAAACGGCTGTACCGAATTATGCAGCACCGTGATGTTCTCCCGCCGCACTCCCTGCCGCACCAACTGCTCTACAAAAGGCCCGCATACGGTGATCACGTGCCGCGGCGCGCGTAAAGACCAGCGGTTGGCGGCGTTATAGCACCGCATCTTGAAATCTTCCGCCGTATAGCCGTGATGAAAAGCCAGCCACGCCCGCTCGTGCCAAATGCCGCTCCAGCGGAAAAAAAAGTGGGATTTCACATTGTGGGTCTGCACAATATCCGGATTCCGCGTCGCCACAATGCGCCGGAACTGTTCGATAACAGACCTGTCGAACCGCCCGCGTTCGCAAATTACATCGACCATCAGACCCGCATGTCGTGCCGCCTGGATGAATGCGCTCTCGGGATCGTCCCCGCGGCGATAAGCCGCCACGGAAAGCTCAACCGTCGGAAGGTCCTCGCCGTTTTCGCGTGCGCGCTGCGCGAATTCGATCAGGTTCTTGGCCGGCCCTGTCACGAACTCTGCTTCCATGATCGAAACGACTCGAATCCGTCTGGTATCGCGCAACTTCATAGAATACCGCAAACTTCCCGCATTTCATCGCTGGCTATCAGTCCATCAATTCAGTATCCTGATTAATTGCGGTACGAACAAAAGATCCGGTTTGCCAAGACACTCCGTATGTACGGCCTGGTGGCTCTGAGCCTCTGTGGTCCGCGGATCATTCACAACTTAATAATCGACGCGACTAACTTGTTGGCACCAAAACAAACAATAGTGGCTCTCCCCCTCCAGGTAATCTCGAACAGGTTGCTGAAGAATGGCGTCAGACTTTTTGTTCGCCCGTCTAACTGGTTGAACCTAAGTCAAGCCGGCCGGCGAAAAAGGTCGTCTGACACCTTTTTACAGCAACCTGCAACCAGCGAGATAGGGTGCCGTGGGGTGAATACATCCCTCGGTGCCGGGTTCTCGCCACAGGCTCCCCGGTGCTCCGCGTGAAAGACCAGCTGGACGAAACCACTGGCGATACGACGAAAAAGTACTTCGTGAATATCGCCTGGAGTTGGATTGGTTTCATCACAATCATAGGTTCCAGCACCGTAGTGATGCCGATGCTCATCCGCCGCCTGGGAACCGCACGCTTCGGCATCTGGGCCTTGGCTGTCTCTCTAATTGAATACCTCTGGCTGATTGATCTCGGCTTTCGTCCCGCGACGGTGAAATTCAGCGCGGAATTCCGTGCGCTGGGACAAATCGATCAACTGAACAGCCTCATTAACACGAGCCTCGGTTATTGTCTCCTGGCCGGAGCCTTCATCCTGGGAATATCCTGGCCGAACGTCGGCCTGATCGCCAGGCTTCTGCACATCGATGATCCGGCGTTCCAGTTTCTGGTCCGTGTTGTTGGGCTGAGCTGGGCGGGCGGCCTCGTCTTCAATACATTTGCTGCGGTTCTGGAAGGATTCCAGCGCTTCGATCTCAGTAACCGGGTCTCTATCGTAGTCACTCTGATGCGCGGTTCCGTCAGTCTAGGCCTGGTGTTGGCGGGCTATGGTCTTCGCGAGATGGCCGTGGTGCTGCTCGTCAGCCAGAGTACCGGCTATGTGATGACGTACTTCTACTGCCGGGGTATTTATCCTGAACTGCGCATCTCTCCGCGACTGGTCAGCCTCTCGATGGCTCGCCGCATCCTCGCTTACGCCCGCCAGATCGTATCCGGCATCGTCGGGAGCCGGATCAGTTTTGCCGCTCTGCCAAGCCTGGTCGCTCATTTCAAGCCCGTACAGTATGTCACTTACTACACACAGACACAACGGATGATGGAATATGCCGCCGATGCAATCAGCCGTGTGGCGATGGTGACTTCGCCGCGCGTGTCAGACTGGCACGCCCGCGGTTATCGGCAGGAGATTGTCGATCTGGCATGCCTGGCGAATCGCTACTGTCTGACAGTCTGGGGCCTGCTGGCGAGTTACCTGTTCATCTATGGCGGAAATCTATGCCGTGTCTGGATTAACCAGGAATTCGGGGATCGCGCCGCCATACTGCTGCCCTTGTGGTTAGTCGGGTATACGTTCTGGATCAGTCAGTTCATCTCGGCCGGCATCCTGATGGGCATTGCGAGATACACGGCGTTCTCCATCACTCTATTTGTGGAATCGCTGGCATCGATCGCCTGCATGGCATTCTTCCTGCCGCACTATGGACTTGCGGCTGCCGTGGCGTCGATCGCCGGTGTGATGGCAATCTCGCGTTGCCTGATTCTGAGCTGGCTCTTCGCGCGCGAGTTCAAACTTTCGCAGGCTCATTACCTCTGGTCGATCTTCGACCGGCCGATGCTGTTGATTGGCTGCTCCGTTGCCGGCCTCTGGGCCTTTAGGGAATTTGTTTTACCGGGCCGAAATCTGTTGCAGTTGATCTCGATCGGGTTGCTGTTCGCGCTTCTCTACGCCGCGGTTGCTTTCTGGTTCGTAGTGCGGCCCGAGCATCGCCACTTCGTTCTGGATAAGGCGATGGTCCGATGGAACCGCCTTCGCACACGAGACGCGGCAAGAGCCTGAAGCACTAACGCAGCCGGCTGCTAAGGCAACGACAGGGTACTGCGGTGTGCCGTGAGGTTCGCTAACCGTTGGTCGAAGGTAACCGGGACCGTTTTCGTTCGCGGACAAAGGCCAGCAGGTAGCAGTCGCCGATCCATTTGGACGCGGCTTGGGAAGAGAATGGCGCAGTGGTCTGCCGGAAGGTGATCTCGATGGACCTCGGTTCGGGGTAGAACTCTACGCGCGGATCGGAGACTCATTGATCGTACATGCCAGGCTTTCCCGGTATTACACGGGCGCTGAGCGACAAAAATGAGGTCATCTTCCAGCCGAACACGATGTAGCCACCGAATTGCCTGGGCATTATGAACGTTCCCGTTCATCGAAAGTGCGCGCCAGACGTTTAGGTCAGGAAATAATAAGCGTATACGGGTTTCGTCGCTGGGAAACTCCGGTCTCCGATAGTGTACTTGGGCCAATTGAGGTGAACCAAGCGGGCTTGCAGAAATTCTGGCAACGAGAGCACAATCCTTTCCATAGCGCGCAAAAGCAAGGACGCGCGAAACATCATCGCCCTCCACGAGGTACTGGCGATGATTGGAGTCATTAGAAACATCATTTAGGGCGTTAATCTCCTTTCCGGTTCAGGAAATTACCGGCATTGGTTAATTACCTGCGCCAACGCTCCCTCGGCTCTCAATTCCAGTCGCTACTGAGGCCACCGTCCCGGTAACTGAATCCACCTTTCGGCTACTCGAAAACCGGACCCACATCACACCGGAATCGGCGGCCCACTTGCTGCCCGAGTTGGGGCCCACTGATTAACCGAATCACTGGCCCACTTCGACCGGAATACGCATCGACGGCGGGTAGGCCCTTTAGAAACCGCGAAACTAAGCTCACAATCGTGATCTGAGCTCCAGCATATGCAACTCGATCTCCGGAAATCAGCCGCTCCGCGGGGCGGGCGCATCATCCGTCCGATCACCGCATAAGTAATCTGGCGTAAGCCGACGCCGCACGCGGTACGCAGGAAAAAGTCTAATGATTTGCTGAAAATCGAACTGACGTGAGCAATGAAGCTCTCGGGCACGCCGGCCCCTCGCGCCAAAATGTCCGGCACTCCGCGCTTCCGCCTGCGGAGTTGTATTGTGGTTTGGTATGATACTCGAACCCTCATATGAGTCGAACTTCAGTGCTTTTGCGGTATGGCGCGGTAGTCGGCCTCGTGGCATGGATTGGCATCGTTCTCTGGCATTTTCCGTGGGCCGTCGACGGTCCTGTAAATAAAGAAGAGACGCAGAAGAAATTCTATGCCGAAATGTATACTGCCGGACCAAGTACAATTGTTAAAAATACGCAAATGGCCCAAGCCGCCATTTCGGCTAACGAAGACCTTCACATACGAGACCACGTTGCTGAATTCGTCAAAAAACATCATCTGGAGCGCTCCCGAGTACTCGACGTTGGCTCAGGGACCGGTGCTCTACAAGACGTAGTAGCAAACTATACAGGGCTCGATATCTCGCCGACGGCGGCTCGGTTTTATCACAAACCTTTTGTCGTTGGAACAGCGACTGCCATGCCCTTCAAGGACGGGGAGTTTGACGCAGCATGGTCGATCTTTGTTCTGGAGCACATTCCCAACCCGGAAGCAGCATTGAACGAAATCCGGCGGGTGATTAAACCTGGTGGGTTCCTATATCTTGAGCCAGCTTGGGATTGCGCGCCATGGGCGGCGGAGGGATACGAGGCCCGGCCCTATAGCGACTTCGGTGTGTACGGAAAGGCCGTCAAGGCCAGCATCCCAATTCGTCGGTCGAAAGTTTTCAAAGGGACGTACAAAGTACCGATTAGATTGATCCGTTCTATCGGCCACGGTCCCACACGCCTGCATTATCGCAGGTTGACGCCCAACTATCGGGAGTACTGGCAAGCTGATAGCGATGCGGTCAATAATTTGGACCCGTATGAGTTGATGCGCTGGTTCACGAGCCGCGGTGACGACATCTTACGTTTCGATGGTTGGGCAGTTGAAATAAAAGTTCGTAGGGGCGCTTAACGTAAAAAATCAACCCTTCGCGCTCCTCAGATTCAGCGTCGAATTCTTGCCGCCCCGTGGCATCCAATACTGCACGGTGTCGTTTTACGAGCTATCCTTTGAGGATGCGTTGGCCAAGCGTGTCGCGGTGGGGCGAGCTTTCACCGCCGTCAAGTTCAGATAGACGAGCCGATAAAGAAGGCAACGGAATAGATCCCTCTATGTGCGGTTCTTTCGATCGTTATCAGCACTAATCGCGGCTGTTCGCCAACTCCCGATCGCCCAACCTTCGAACCAGTTGCCCACAGCGACGAGAACAGCTTGAAAGTATACTGGTGAGTTATGCCTGACGACCTGCAAACACGAATAGTCGGCATCATCCAGAAAGTCTCCAAACAGCCGGTGCAGGTTGGCCCCGACGATTCCCTGTTCGATAGCGGCCTGCTCGATTCCTTCGCGCTGCCCGACATGGTGAGCGCGATCGAGGACGAATTCGGAATCACGGTACCGGATTCCGATCTCACCCCGCGCAAATTTGAATCCATTGCCAGCATTGGACGTTACATCGAGAGTCGCACCTAGCCCATGGCCTTCCTGAAAGGATTCGGGGCATGGCTGCCGAACCGTGTCGTCAGCAATGAAGAGATGGCCGCTCTCACCGGCTCGTCGCCGCATTGGATCTTCAACGTCTCCGGCATTGAAGAGCGGCGCTTTGCGGCGGATGAGACCGTCGCCGACCTGGCCGTCTCCGCCGCACAGGATTGTCTCGCCCGATCCGGCGTACCGGCATCCGCGCTGGGCATGGTCATCGTGGCCAGCGGGACGGCCGAGCGAAATTTTCCCGGACCGGCGGTCGCCGTCGCGAATCGCTTAGGCCTTACAGGCCCGCCTGCACTCGATATTCCTCTGCCCAGCGCCGGAGCGCTTGTCGCCCTGGCGCTGGCGGCGCGACTGGCGCCCGAATACGGACACATCCTGGTCATCGGTGCCGACAAGATGTCGCCCGTGGTAACGCGCCAGCCGATCGAACCCGGCATCGCGGTGCTTTTTGGCGACGGTGCCGGCGCCTGTGTGGTCAGTGCCGATTCCGGCGCTGCCGAAATTCTGGAATCCGCCATCTATACCGACGGCGCCTTCGCCGATGATTTGCGCCTGTCCTTTGATTCCCCGCTGCACATGAACGGCCGCGCCGTCATCATGCAGGCTTCGCGCAAGATCCCGCGCGCAATCGCCGAAGTGCTAGAGCGCAGAAAGATCGCGCCTTGCGACGTCGACACGTTTCTGATGCATCAGGCCAACCAGAACCTGATCGATGGTGTCGCCCGCGCGCTCAGCGTGCCCTCATCCCGCTTCTATTCCAATATCCGCCGCTACGGCAATACTTCGGCGGCATCCATGCTGATTGCCGCATCGGAATGGTCCCAGTCAGCCGGTTTCCGCCGCGATCGGCCGGTAGTCCTGGCCGGCTTCGGCGCCGGATTCCATTGGGGGGCCATGCTGCTAAAAGGAGCCTGATATGAAAATTCTCCTGATTGGAGCTCTGGGCCAATTGGGCACCGACCTCCGCAAAATCCTCACCGCGCACGAAGTTATCCCTGTTGATATTGAGGAACTGAACGTCTGCGACGCCGGTCAGGTCGACGCCATGGTGGACCAATTGCACCCCGACGTCCTCCTGAACTGCTCCGCCTTCAACCGCGTCGACGAAGCCGAAGACGCGCCGGAAGCTGCCTTCGCGGTGAACACTTTCGCCGTCAGAAATCTGGCGCTCGCCGCACGGCGGTGCAACGCCAGGCTGGTCCATTTCAGCTCGGATTACGTTTTCGACGGTCCGGGCCGGCAACCTTACGTGGAGACCGACCTCCCCTGCCCCCGTTCCATGTACGGAATTTCCAAGCTGGCCGGCGAGGCTATGGTACAGTCGATCTGGCCCAAACATTTCCTCATCCGCACCTGCGGACTCTACGGCTACACCGGCAGCCGCGACAAAGGTACTAACTTCGTCGAATCTATGTTCCGGTTCGCTGCGCGAGGCGGCCCCCTCCGCGTTGTCAATGATCAGGTATGTACTCCGACCAGCACGATCGATCTTGCCCGCGCGGTCGCCAGTCTTCTGCCTACGGAAAGCTACGGCCTCTATCACCTGACTAACGCAGGCCAGTGTACCTGGTATGAGTTCGCCTGTGCCATCTTCGCTGAAGCAGGTCTCGACGTTAATCTTCAATCGGTAACATCCGATCAATTTCCCGTCAAAGCCAAGCGGCCGGATTATTCCGTGCTCGATAATCGGAACTATCGGGCGGCCGGTTTCGAGGATATGCGCCCCTGGAGGGAAGCCCTGGCCGACTACATTCGTGGACGTTCCACCGCTAGCTTGAGATAACTTGCGCGGGTCCGGATTGCGGGGTACTGTCAAAAGGACCATCGCATGAAGGCCATCGTCGTAGTTCCGACCTACAACGAACGCGAAAATATCGCGAACTTCGTCAATGCTGTCCAGGCACAACCCGGCAACTTCGACGTTCTGGTGGTTGATGACAATTCCCCCGACGGTACGGGCGCGGTGGCCGAAGAAATCGCCGCCCGCTTCCCCGGCCATGTGTCCGTGCTTCACAGAGAACGCAAACAAGGTCTCGGTCCGGCTTACCTGGCGGGTTTCCAGCACGTGCTCACGCACATGGATCACGACGTGATCATCCAGATGGATGCCGATCTCTCGCACGATCCGGGCTTCCTGCCCGCTTTCCTGAAAGCTGCGGAGAACCACGATCTCGTCCTCGGCTCCCGCTATGTCAAAGGCATCAGCGTGGTCAATTGGGATTTCAAGCGCCTGCTCCTGAGCAAAACCGCTTCCCTTTACGTCCGCATCGTTACCGGTTTGCCGTTTACGGATCTTACCGGCGGCTTTAAGTGCTGGCGCCGCCGTACACTGGAGGGCATCGACCTGCATAAGGTTTCGGCGCGTGGTTACATTTTTCAGACCGAGATGACTTACCGCGCCTACCGTATGGGTTTTGTTGTCGGCGAGATTCCTATCGTTTTTTACGAACGCAATCTCGGCCGATCCAAGATTAGCGGATCGATCATCCTGGAAGCGCTCTTCCGCGTGGGCCTGCTGCGGTTCAAGCGTTTGGGTCGAAGCGGAATCTCTCCGACTGCGGTGAGTTTAACCAGTCAGCCAATGAGCCGGCCGTGCGATCTTTCTGCGACAGCACAGGATCCCGTCCGGGCCACTCGATCCCGATAGCCGGATCATCCCAGCAAATCGACCCTTCTCCTGCCGGATTGTAGATCGCCGTGCATTTGTATTGGAGTTCGGCGAAGTCCGACAGGACATAGAATCCACGCGCACATCCCGGAGGCGCCCAAAGCTGCTTCTTGTTCCCGGCCGACGCCTCTATGCCAAACCACCGCCCCAGCGTCGGCGAGCCCTTGCGGATGTCCACGGCGACCAGGAAACAACTCCCCACCGTTACCCGCATCAGCTTGGCCATCGGCTTGTCCCACTGGAAGTGCAGGCCCCGCACGACGTCCTTCTTCGAACGCGAATGATTCTCTTGCAGCCATTGCGTAGGCAGCCCTCGCTTTTCGAATTCGTCGGCGCGAAATACCTCGAGGAAGAACCCGCGCTCATCCTCAAACAGGTCGGGGTGCGAAATCACCAGAACGCCCTCGATCGGCGTTTTATCCACTTGGAGTCTCATGCAGAATCCGAATTGTAGCGTACTGGCAGCCCGCGGGACTTGCCAGGCCGCGCAACCTGAGCGGTTTTGAGGAGCCCCGGCGTCAACAAGTCAACAACTTACGCCCTTCACCGCCGCTCAACTTGCGCGGCTTCAGCATTTGCCCACAGGCTGCTCGCCTACAGGCGCTACCGAGCGTCCAGCAAAAACCGGTTCTGCTCCAGATAAGCCAGCGTCCGCACGATCCCCTCCCGAATGGTCAGCTTCGGCTTCCAGCCTAATGCTCGCATCCGGCTGCAATCGAGAAAGATAAACGGATTATCTCCCACCCAACCTCTGTCGCCTCCGCTGTAATAAATTTTCGGCGTCAGCTTGAGGTGCTCCAGGATCCACCGGATCGAATCGTTCACCTGGCAGTATTCGTCCGTTCCGAGATTGAGAATATTCACCGGATCCGGCGCCTTTTCGATCGCCAGCAGCATGGCGTCGACGCAATCCTGCACGTAGAGATACGACTTGCGCTGCAGGCCGTTTCCCAACACGTGCAACTCATCCGGATGCGCGAGTAATTGCCGGTAGAAGTCGAAGACATGCCCGTGTGAATAACGCTCACCCAGAATCGAAACGAAGCGGAAGATGTATGCGCGGAATCCAAAGCCTTCGCAATAAGCCTCGATCAGCGCTTCGGCCGCCAGTTTCGAAGCGGCGTATAACGACGTCTGAATCGGAAATGGCGCGTCCTCAGGCGTGGGGATCACCGGCGACTCGCCGTACACCGATCCCGTGGACGCGAACGCGATCTTGCGTGCGCCTGTGGCTCGCATCGCTTCAAGCACATTGCTTGTTGCGATCGTATTCTGTTCCAGATCCTTGGTAGGATGCTGCAGGCCGAAACGCACATCGGCATTCGCGGCCAAATGCACCACCAGCTCGGCGCCCCGCATCGCGCACGCGAGCGCGTCCCGATCAAGCACGTCGCCGTTGTGCAGACAAAAGCGCGCTGAAGCCCGGGCCTGCTGCAGGAAATTTTCCTGTCCGGTGGAGAAATTGTCGTAACCAGTCACTTCGTGACCGTCGGCCAGCAGGCGATCCACCAGGTTGCTGGCGATGAATCCGGCCGCGCCGGTAACGAACACTTTCATGTGTGAGGGAGCGTTGCGAACCCGCAGTTTATCACAGCCATCCGATCTAACGGATGTTATGCTGCTGAGTTATGCGCGCAGCGATCATCGGCTGCGGCCTGATCGGCCGGAAGCGCTCGCAGGCGCTTTCGGGCTGCCGCCTGTCGGTTTGCTGCGATACCCTCGCCGATCGTGCCGAAGCCCTCGCCAAGCCCGCCGGCGCCGTGGCTCTGACCGACTGGCAGGCCGCCGTCACTCACCCCGGCGTCGATATCGTGCTGGTCTCGGCGACTCACAATATGCTCGCGCCGATCGCTTGTGCGGCGGCCACGGCCGGCAAGCATGTGCTCATCGAAAAACCAGGTGCCCGCCGTGCCGCGGAGCTCGATCCGGTCCGCTCGGCTGCATCTCGCACCGGCGCGCGTGTGCGTATCGGTTTCAATCACCGTTATCATCGCGCGTTGCGCAAAGCCCGTGAGATCTTTGAGAGCGGCGTTCTGGGAGAGATGATGTTCGTGCGCGGCCGTTATGGCCACGGCGGCCGCCCCGGTTACGACAAAGAATGGCGCGCTGTTCCGGAACTCTCGGGCGGCGGAGAACTGGTCGACCAGGGCATGCATCTCGTCGACCTGGCCCGCTGGTTTCTCGGCGACTTCGACAAGGTGCAGGGCCAGATCGCGACATACTTCTGGGACATGCCCGTCGAGGACAATGGCTTTCTTCTGCTCCGCACTCCAGCAGGCCAGACCGCTTTCCTGCACGCAAGCTGGACCGAGTGGAAGAACACTTTCTCTTTCGAGATCTACGGCCGCACCGGCAAGCTGGAAATCGTGGGACTCGGCGGCAGCTACGGAGTCGAACGCGTAACGTTCTATCGCATGTCTCCCGCCATGGGTCCCCCGGAAACAACCACCTGGGAGTATCCGATGGCCGACGACTCCTGGGAATTCGAGTTTCGCGAATTCCTGGACGACATCCGTCTCGGCCGTGACCCTTCACCCGGTATAGCAGACGCTCAGGCTGCCTTACGGATCATCGAAAAAGTCTACGAGGAGTCCGGAAATTGATCATCACCCGCAGTCCGCTGCGCATTTCCCTGGGAGGCGGCGGCACCGACCTGCCTTCGTATTACCGGGAGCATAGGGGATTCGTCATCTCGGCGGCTATCGACAAGTACGTCTACATCACTCTCCACGACACCTTCGCGCAGGAGGTGATCGTCAAGTATTCGAAGATGGAAGTCGTCTCGTCGGCCGACGAAATCAAGCATCCGATCGTCCGCGAGGCGCTCAAGCTCGTGCAGGTGGGAACTCCGCACCTGGAAATCACCAGCATGGCCGACATTCCGGCCGGCACCGGGCTGGGATCCTCCGGCAGCTTCACCACGGCGTTGTTGCGGGCCCTTCACACCATGAAGAAGAATTACGTCTCGCGGCAGGAACTGGCGGAAGAGGCCTGCCATATCGAGATGCGCCTGCTGGGCGAACCGGTCGGCAAACAGGACCAGTACATCGCTTCGTTCGGCGGGATTACCAGCTTTCATTTTCTGCCGGATGATACCGTGCAGGTCGCGCCTCTGCAGATTTCGCCTGAAACCCTGCACAACCTGGAAGACAACCTGATGCTGTTCTTCACCGGGTTCACGCGCTCGGCCTCTGACATTCTGCGCGATCAGGATACCCGCAGCCGCCGGCAGGAAAAAGAGATGATCGAGAACCTGCACTTCATCAAGCAGATCGGCTGCGAGACACAAACTGCGTTCGAACGCGGCGACCTGCGCCGTTTTGCCGAGCTGATGCAGATCCATTGGGAGCAGAAGAAAAAGCGCTCCCAAGGCATGAGCAACCCGGCCATCGATGACTACTACGAGCTGGCGATGCGCAACGGCGCGTTGGGCGGCAAACTCATCGGCGCCGGCGGCGGCGGCTTCCTGATGTTCTATACCGAAGACAAAACACGCCTGCGCCGTACGATGTGCGACGCCGGCCTCCGCGAAGTGCGCGTCCGTTTCGATTTTCAGGGCAGCAGCGTGGTCGCGCAGTCTTGAGGAATCGATGCTGCCCGTTGCCATTCTCGCCGGCGGCCTGGCCACACGCCTGCGTCCCATAACCGAGCGCATCCCCAAAGCTCTGATCGATATCAACGGCGAGCCGTTCATCGCGCATCAACTGCGGCTGCTGCGCTCGCGCGGAATCCGGCGTGTTGTGCTCTGCCTCGGCTACCTTGGAGAGATGGTCCGCGAATTTGTCGGTGACGGGCGGGCCTTCGGCCTGGCGGTCGAATATTCGTTCGACGGCCCGGTTCTCCGCGGCACCGCGGGCGCGATTCATCAGGCGCTCGGCCTGCTCGGCGACGCTTTTTTCGTCCTCTACGGAGATTCCTGGCTTCCCTGTGATTACGCAGCCGTCGAATCGGCCTTCCTCGACAGCGGCAAAACGGGCCTGATGACCATTTTCCGCAATGAAGGCCAGTGGGACTCCAGTAATGTGGAATTCACCGGTGGACAGATTCTGGCCTACGATAAGAAGAACCGCACGCCGCGCATGCAGTATATCGATTACGGCTTGGGTGTCTTCAAACGGCAGGCGTTCTCCGGGCTGGAATCGGGATCGGTTCACGATCTGGCTGCGCTCTACCAGGATCTGCTGGCCCGCGGCGAGTTGGCCGCGCTCGAAATCGCGGAACGCTTCTATGAAATCGGGTCCGTGGCCGGTATCCAGGAGCTTTCCTCGCTGCTAAAACGATGAGCTTTTCACGCCAATTCCTGGCCGAGGCTGCCGAGATTATCTCCCGGCTCGACGAGGCCGCCATCGAGCAAGTCGTCGGCCTGCTGGCGAATACACGCGAGGCGGGCGGACGACTGTTCATCCTGGGCGTAGGCGGGAGCGCCGCCAACGCGTCCCATGCCGTCAACGATTTCCGGAAAATAGCCGGGATCGAAGCCTACGCTCCCACCGACAATGTTTCCGAATTGACGGCGCGTACCAACGACGAAGGCTGGAACACCGTTTTCGAATCGTGGCTGCGCACCAGCCGTCTCGGCGCCAAAGATGCCGTCCTGGTGTTCTCGGTGGGCGGCGGGAACCTGGAAAAAGACGTAAGTGCGAATCTCGTCGCAGCCCTGCAGTTTGCGCGTAAGGCGGGCGCCAGGATTGCCGGCATCGTGGGGCGCGACGGCGGATACACTGCGCAGGTGGCAGACGCGTGCGTGATCGTTCCTGCGGTAAATCCTGTGCACGTGACGCCGCATACCGAAGCGTTCCAGGCCGTTGTGTGGCACCTGATCGTCTCTCACCCGGCGATCAAGCGGGCGGAGACCAAGTGGGAATCGGTCCGGTGAAGGCCGTTTTTTTGGACCGCGACGGAGTCCTCAATCGCGCCGTCGTCCGCAACGGCAAACCTTTCCCTCCGTCCGGCGTCGACGAACTCGAAATCCTTCCGGACGTTCCGGACGCCCTGGCTGCCCTGAAGGCCCACGGATTTCTCCTCCTGGTGATAACGAATCAGCCGGATGTCGCGCGTGGCGCACAACAGCGAAGTATCGTGGAAAGCCTGCACGACAAGCTGCGCGCATGGCTGCCCCTGGACGATTTCTTCGTGTGCTACCACGACGACGTGGATGCCTGCGATTGCCGTAAGCCGAAGCCGGGTTTGCTCTTCCGGGCGGCTGCCAAATACGAGCTGGATCTTGCTTCCTGCTACCTCATCGGAGATCGCTGGCGCGATATCGATGCCGGCCACGCCGCCGGATGCGCCACCGCCTGGATCGACCGGGGATACGCGGAAAAACCGCCGTCAAGCCCGCCCGGGGTTCGCGTTGCTTCCTGCGCCGAAGCGGTCGACTGGATCCTGCACAGTAGGCGGCTGTAAAAATTGGTTTGTCTTGACCCTTGCAATAGTTTATTAATGTGCCAATAAAATCAACAATCTACAGGAATTTTCGTCAAAAAATACGACTTAAACTCGCCTGACAGTTGAAAAATTCGCGAAGTCTTGTTAGTGCTAGTACTGAGCCGAAGGCGGTGCCTATAATTACAAACAAATGTATGGATTCCAGCACCGAGAACGTGGATAATATTACTGCAGTGGTAAACGAAGAAAATCCTTTTTCCGGAGTGTGGCAATGAGACTTGGGGTAGTGGTTGGGACTCTGGTTCTTACGGCTTTGCCGGCTGCTGCCGGAACCTTATTCAGTGGCTTTGTCGATTCTTTATCACAGACGCCGATGATGGCCGGGACTTACGCGGGCGGCCTCGAACTGACCATTGCCGCCACCGGCACAGCAAATCTGAATTATCCCAGCAGTTTGATTATCACGAACCCGGACGGCTCCCTCCTGGCGCCGGTGGCTTCCGCGTCCTGCGTGAGTTGCTGGGCTCCCGGCTATCAATTTTTCATTGAGGGAAGTGCTTATCCGACCGTCGCCGGCGGCGATGGATTGAATCATTTCGTGGGCGGCGGCGGCAACTTTGACGTGTTCCCGGGTGACCACAGTGCGTGGGCGGCGGAAGGAAAGCAGACCACCGACACTACTGACCCCGGGGCGATAAGGTTTGGCGCTCTGGCGTATGCTTTTGTTCATAATCCAGGAGATACGCCCGGCCCGACCGATTGGCTGCCACTTGTGCAATCCGCCGGCAACGGAAATTATGGAAATACGATTTCCACGGGTAACGGCGGAACCTTGATGGTCGTTATCGTCGATACGTTTTATCCAAACAACTCCGGCGGTTTCGATCTGACCGTGAGCACACCAGAGCCCTCCGTCACATGGCTTGTCTTCTCCGGGCTTGGTTTGCTTGCGCTGAGACGTCTTGCCAGCCGGCGTCGAGCTCATTAAAAGTTCGTTCCGGATTGCCCGTTCCGCGATCTTTCGGCGCCCCCTCCCCAGGTTTATCCGCGCACCTCGGCTATACTGGCCTATTCCGGTTGTTTTGTGATTCCTTCTACTCATCTCAACGGCGGAGCAAGCCTTCTCTACGACGCTTTGGCCGGCAGCCTCCGCCGCAGTCCGCGGCCGGTCGCTTTTATCGAACAGAAGCTTCCGAATTTCGAACAATTAGCCGAAATCCTGCAACTGTCGGCTGACAGCGGCTACTGGACCAATTTCGGTCCGGTTTCGTCCCTGTTGGAATCGGCTTTGGAACAGCATTTAAGTCTGCCTCCGTCCAAGGCTGTTGTTATGTGCTCGAGCGGAACAGCAGCTCTGCACAGTTTAGTCGCCATCAAGGAATATCGGGCGCACCGCCGCTTGCGCTGGGTTGTTTCGGCTTACGGTTTTCGCGCCAGTTATCTGGGCCCGCTGGCCGACGCGACAGTGCTCGACTCCAACGAAGAGGGGCTGTTGGACTTGGGAGCGCTGGCCGGGTTGGATCCGGACACTTGGGACGGCGCAGTCGTGACCAACGTCTTCGGCCTTAAATCCGGCTTGCGCGATTACGTCGCCCTCTGCCGCGACGCCGGAAAAGAACTGATTGTCGATAACGCGGGCCTGCTCGATGGATTCCTGCGCGACGACCCCTGCTTCGCTGTCGACGAAATTCTCAGCTTTCATCAGACGAAGCCCTGGGGCATGGGAGAAGGCGGCTGTGCGGTAGTGCCGCGCGAACAAGCCTCTTTGTTTCGCGCCATGATTAACGGCGGGGAAGAACTGCGCCCGGAAGCGCGTCTTTGGGCTTCCAACAGCAAAATTTCCGACGTATCCTGTGCGTTAATTCTGCAACGGCTGTTGCAAGCCGGCGAATGGAGTGGAGCATATCAGGTGCAGGCGCGGCGAATTTTGCGCATCGCCACCGGCGTTGGACTGCGCCCTCTGGCGCCTATCGATCTTGTCAACCTCACCCCTCCACATCTTCCGATGTTAACGCCCTGCCCTGCCGGCGAGATCGATCTCGTCAACAGCTCATTCGTGATGCATAAATATTACGAACCGTTATCCCCCCACTGCCCGACTGCCGCGGCTCTCTATTCGGCAATCGTCAACATCCCTTGTCATCCCGGCATGGCGCTGCTCCACGATGATGAAATCCGGCTATGCCTGGAGCGGTTACCCGGCTGCGGTCCGTCTTAGGTTAGGCTCCGGTCGCGGTCACGCATACCGGGTGACATCGAGAGGGTACAAATGCGGAAAAACCACGTCAGTTCCATACGAGAGACGTCTCGGCACTGTATCCAGGCTTCCGAATGAAAACTGCAGAGGCACCCCGTCGAGAAGGCTACCTGAACCTTGGAGTCGAGGCCAAACTCGCGTTTCCGTTGTGACACGCCGCCGCGCCGTCATAAAAGTTACGATAAAGGCAGATGAGGCCATGACCTTGACGATTAAGCTATCTGACGAGCAGGCAAACGTGCTGCAGGCGAAGGCGGCTGCGGAGGGCCTTTCCGTTGAGGAGTGGATTCAGAAGCTCGCCGCCTCGCCAGAGCCAACTCCCGAGCGCCCCCTGCAAGCGGCGGCGGAAATCATTCTCTCCAGCATGCGTAACATGCCGCCGGAGATGACGGCGGCGATGCCCACGGACGGCGCAAGCCAGCACGATCATTACATTTACGGCTGGCCGAAAAAAGAAGCATGACGGCTCTCTTCGCCGACACGTTTTACTGGATTGCGCTCGCAGACTCCACCGATGCCGCTCATGAGCGGGCTCTGGCCTTGACCGCCGAGCGGGCAACCTCGCCAATCGTCACGACCGACGAGGTCCTGAGCGAGTACCTCACTTTTTCTCAACCGCGCCGGAGCCGTTCCGCCGCCGCGCCGCCGAAGGCGTTGTGGGCCTGCTGGCGAGTTCCGCGGTGCGGGTGATTCCGCAGAGCCGGAAATCTTTTCGCGCTAGCCTCGACCTTTACCGCGCCCGCCCCGATAAACGCTACAGCCTCGTCGATTGTATTTCGATGCAGACGACGCACGAGGAAGGGCTGGCGGAGGTGCTTACCAATGACCGGCATTTTGAGCAGGAAGGCTTCCGCGCGCTTTTCCGGGAGTTCTGATCCGCCGGCGGGACGAAGACAGTTCTCGCCGTCGGACTACAGCGGCATGATGCGTGGCCGGTTTGCCCCCGGAATCGAATGCTCGCCCGGAAGTGCGTGAGCTTTTTTTCTGCGTTCAAGCTTCTTTTCCGCGGTAGGGTCACGTACAGAACTGTCAGATCGATGGGGACGGTGGGTCAATCGTTCAAACAGCCGGCATCGCGATACTCAATGGCGGGCTGACCGTATTTTTCGAAGAGGCGTTTCTCGTTTGCCAGCACCAAATCGCGCGGACGCGTCTTAATCTTACGCGCCGGAGCGCCGACATATACTCCCCACGGCTCCAAACTTCGCGTCACCACGCTGCCGGCGCCGACCGTAGCACCCTCGCCTATGGTGACGTCGGGGAGCACAACCGCATTCGTGCCGATGATGGCGTGTGGTTCGAGTATGATCGTGCCGCGATGGGTCTGACGAAACTCCTGGGGAATCGCGGAGCCATTGAGACGGCCTTCCGTGAAATCATCGGTTCCCGATATGAGGCGCGCGCCGGAGCCCATCCCGCTGAAATCGCTAAGCAGCACTCGTCCGCCGCCGGTAATGGAAGAATGGGAAGAGATATGAACCCGATTGCCCAAAATCAGGCGTTGATGAGCGCCGATGAAGACAAAGTCGTCAATAATGATGTCGGAAGCCAAAGTCACGTTTTCCGGGGACAGAATAATCGCGTGCCCGTAGATTTTGACATTGCTGCCTACATGACGGAAGTCCATGGCAGGAAAGTATAGGATAGCCGACAAATGAATCTTGCGCGCTGGATCGCGAAGAACGGCCGGCATGCGGCTGACCGGCCTGCCATTTCTGCCGGTGGAAGACCGCACCTTACCTATGGGCAGTGGGCGCAACGTTCGGGCGCGTTGGCGACGGGCTTGCGGCGGTTGTGCAACCGGGACGATCGGGTTGCCATTGGCATGCCCAACAATCCCTTTTATCTGGAAGTTCTGTTTGCCATCTGGCATGCGGGCCTGGTTGCCGTACCCATCAATGCGAAGCTTCACGTCGAGGAGTTTCGGTACATCATCCAGAATTCAGGAGCTTCCCTGGCCGTGGTGACACCTGAGCTGGCGGATGCTCTGTCGCCGTGCTGCCCCACGCTGGTGACAGGTACCCAAGAGTGGCAAAAGCTCTACACGAACGAATGGATGGAGGTCACTCCCCGCCGCCCCGAGGATCTGGCGTGGCTGTTCTACACGAGCGGCACCACAGGCCGGCCAAAAGGTGCGATGCTCTCGTACCGCAATCTGCTGATGGCGTCGCTGAGCTATTATGCCGATGTCGATCCGGTAACGAGCGGCGATGCAATTTTGCATGCCGCGCCCCTGTCGCACGGATCCGGTATTTACGCGCTACCCTTCGTAGCCGCCGCGGCAAATAACGTGATTCCGGAAAGTGCTTCATTCAATCCTGCCGAAATCGCCTGCATCCTGGACCGATGGGAGCGCGTCAGCTTTTATGCCGCGCCGACCATGGTGGTCCGCCTGGTCGACGATGCGACGTTTGCCGCCGCGGACCACCGCAATCTGAAAACAATCGTTTATGGCGGCGGTCCCATGCATTTCAACAATCTGATGCGATCAATGGATCTGCTGGGCGACCGGCTGGCGCAAATCTACGGCCAGGGCGAATCGCCGATGACGATCACCGCTCTCACGAAGTCGCTGCATGCGGATCGGCAACGCCCGCGCTGGCGCGAGATTGTCTCCTCCGTCGGGCTGCCCCGAACCGACGTGGACGTCAGGGTATTCGATGCCGAAGACCGCGAATTGCCGGCCGGCGAGGTCGGCGAGGTGGTTTGCCGCGGCGATGTAGTCATGGCCGGATATTGGCAAAATCCCCAGGCAACCGCCGAAACGATGCGCAATGGCTGGCTGCATACAGGCGACATGGGCAGTTTCGACGATGAAGGCTTTCTGACGCTGAAGGACCGCTCCAAAGACCTCATTATCAGCGGAGGATCCAACATCTATCCACGAGAGGTTGAGGAGGTATTGCTTCGGCATCCGGCGGTGTTGGAGGTGTCGGTCGTTGGCCGGCCGCATGATCTCTGGGGCGAGGAGGTGGTTGCCTGCGTGGTGAGGCGCGAGGGGCGGAACGTGACAGAGAGCGAATTGGACCGCCTTTGCCTGACGGCGATGGCGCGGTTTAAGCGCCCCCGCGGGTATATTTTTCTCGAGGCGCTGCCGAAGAACGACTACGGAAAAGTGCTCAAAACCGAGTTGCGCAAACGAGTGAATCTGCAAACACCTGCCGCGGCCGAATAGCAGCCCCCCGGCAAACCGGGGCTGACGAAAACTGCTTTCGTGCGACGTGCAGGATGCGGAAAGGCACGGCGGCTCAAGAAATGACTCTCTCAGAGGATCTGAGGTCTTACGACTCCGTAGCGGAGCGGGTAGTCATGGACACAGCGGGAAACGTGCTGCAGATAACTCGGAATCGCCGGTCACGCGCTTCGGATGAAATGTCGAGATATCGTAAACTATGCCGGCACAATGAGTAACCGCGGACGCAGCGGCCGTATCAGCGGATTCGGCCTCTTCGCCGCGAGTAAAGCAGATGCAACGATGCAGGCTATTACTTCCGAGGAGTTTCTTCAAGGCGAGGCCTGAGTTGCTGGCGGACTACGGGGCGGTAAGTGAACCCCGTTTCATGTTGAGCGGGGCACAACCTATGTGGCATTTTTATTCCTCTAACCCACTGGCATCGGATGGTACGGCATACGGCAATGATTGGAAAACCAGTCGACGCCCTCTTCCACCAGATCGGGCTGGAACAGGTACTCTCCCGGTTTCTCCGGAGCTTTTATGCTCACAAAACAAGCGGCGCATTCTCCCGGATATACGGGCATCGGAAGGTCGAATCTTTGGCCCTCCCATTGATGGATCTCGCGCCGCGGCGTGTACCAGTGATACGACAGCGACACATTGCCAGGCCGTACAAGTTTGCTGGAAGGACGAAACAGCCGGCTGGAACAGTTCCTAATAGCGATCAGAACCGGCTCCGACTCCCCGGCGCGCAGGACTTCCGGCTGATCCAGAACCTCGAGACGGGCCTGAAACCGGGTGTCTCCGCTGGTGGCCTCCGCTGAACCCGCGGATGGAAGCGGATAAACATAGTCGAGGGACCGGGTCGTATACTGCTGATCCTCGTAAAGGTAGAATTCCTCACCCGTATACGTTTCCAGAGCTCGATAAAACTCGACCTTCGCCTCTCGCGCCGCGCGATTATGCCAGACATAATCCCAATGCAGAATCCAGGAGTCGGTCAGCGATCGCCCCTCGCCCGCTACTGCCGCCGGCGCATGCGGAGTCCGGTTGAACGCCACCAGCGATGCAATATTCCGTATCAGCCGGAGCTGGTAATCCGGCATCCAGTGGCGATTCGCAATGTAACGATTACCAGGCGGCACCACCCATCGCCGCGGCAACCGGAAGTGCGTCGCGGTTCGATCCAAAAGCAGGCGGGTGACGTAATCGCGATCGTGCCAAAGCGGGCTGAGCGTCTCATCCTGATCGATCCGCAGGACCCAATCGCCGCGGCAGTGCGGCAGCATGCATTCGACGGCATTCACATCGTCCGCGCCGCCGCGGCCGCAAAAACCTGCGTGGGGCACGGGATAAATCCGATCGGTGAATCGGCGGGCGACTTCGGCGGTTCTGTCCCTGGTCGTATCGTCTATTCCGATCACCAGTTCGCCGCCAATGTCGCACAACTGCGGCAGAACGCGTGTCAACTCCTCTTCGGCATTGATCGCGAGAATGAGCAGTGTGAGGGTGGGATAATCGCTCAAAATTCGTCCAGACAGGCGATGCTTCGATACTCCAGGTTGACATACGGCTCGAGCACAATCGTGCCGCCGTGAACCTGGTGGAACTCGCCGGTTTTACCGAATGGCTGGTGAGGCATCGCGACACCTATTACCGCCGGATCGTCCGCAGGCCCTCGCGCGCAATTCGCCAGTCGTAAACAGCGCCACCGCACGCACGCGTCCGTTTTTGTAGAAACTCTCGCAAGTGATCCACTTTTTCGCTGCGCGCCAGCAGGATCAGAAATCCGCCGCCGCCGGCGCCGGCCAGTTTGATGCCGCGGGTGAACGGCCGAAGCGAGTCGAGCAGCGCCTCGATCGGGGCATTCGTCGTGTTCGGATCGAGAATCTTATTCAACTCCCAGTGCCGGTTCAACAGCTCGCCCAGGTGGTCCCACTCTCCTTCTTGCATGGCATACGACATTTCCAGCGCCAGCGTCTTAATGCTGTGCAGCACCTGTACAGAGGCGGTCTCGCGTGCCAGGTAACTACCGACCACCTGCTGTAGCAGATCGCGGGCGACGCGCCGAACCCCGGTGTAAAACAGAACGGTAAGCTGCTCGAACTCGGCTTCGCGCTCTTTCGTCCACGGGACAGGCTGCACGCGCAAACGCTGATGCAGCCCCGGACCGGATGCCACCAGTTTCGCGCCGGGGAATATGCCTCCGGCTTGATCCTGCCATCCTCCTCCCGTGGTCATGAGTTGCTCCAGGCGCATAACATGGTCGCTCAGCGCCTGCGGCTCCAGCGTTATACCCATCATCTCCGCGATTGCACACAACGTCGTCGCCGCCAGAATGCTACTGGTGCCGAGCCCGGAACCCATGGGCAGGTCCACAGCCGTACTGACTTCAATCCCGCCACCCATCCGCGCCAGCACTTCTTGCAGGCTGTCCCTGAGTTCAAACAAGCCGGTCATTTGCAAGGCCGTTCGCGGGATCGCGAAGGGATCGCCTGGACCAGCAGGCTGCGCGATCTCGTCGCATGTGCGATACTCGGCGGCTCCGGTACCTTGTCCTACACGGCAGCGCACGAGCGGTTCGGGCAACCGCCGGATTATCGTCCGGATCGGGTAATCGCCATTCAAAAGCACGCCCACATTCAGGACGCTGCCGCCCCAGTCGATGCAAAAGGGCGGCGTATCCGACCAGCCGCCAGCCAAATCGACCCGCGCCGGCCCTTCCACGATGACCTCTTCGTGTTGCCAGGGCGCTGTGTGAATTGACCTGCCATAAGTGCCGGCCGTTACGGCACGCTGGACGAGTTCAAAAGCTGCCTGGTGCGACTCCCGCGATTCCTGCGCCAAGCCCGCCTGGCCAAAAAACAGGCTCGCCGTATAATGCCGGCTGGCAGCCTCCGTGGGTGCGGATCCTGCCAACGCCGCTGCTTGCTCACGTAGGGTTTGGGCGGTTTCCGCCAAGGGTCCGATTCCCGGCGCATGCGCCAGCAACGGCCGGATATCAGCCCCGGCCGCGGTCAACGAGAGGCTCAGATTCCGCCAATGAGCTTTCAGTCGGCGCGTGCGTGCCGTTTCGAGGGCCGCTGGGTCGCAGTACTGCGCGCTCGTCTCGAGCGAAAGCCGCTCTTGAGTGCTCCAACGCTCGACGGAATAGTCGCTCGACAGCCGCAGCAGCCACTGTGCGCAAGCCCAGGCTTCCGTCACTCCGGCGATCGGAAACAGCCGCGAGTTCCACAAGCTCCATTCCTCTTCGGGCAGACCGGGCCAGACCTGCGCCGGATCGATTCCGAGCGTTTGCAGTTCATCCAGAATCGGCCGTCCGAACCACGTGGACGCTCCCGTCACCACCGCCGTTCTCGGATTGTCTTCGACGCCGTAAACGCGAATTACGGTTCCGCGCCGCCCCGATGCGGTGAGGACAGGAACCTGGTGCACGACCGCATTCTCGGGGACATCCACCGGGCCGGCGATGTCGTCCAATCCATGCAGGACTGAACCTGCGGCCGCATGCACCGCGCCCGCCAGATTGCACTCGATCACCACCGTGGCCGAACCCAAATCGCTGCCTGTGGCCAGCACGCTGTCGACAATCACACCGGCCGAGCGTAATCCTGCCTGCCGCGTGACCCCAAGCCGTTGCTGCACCGCATACAGGCGGGAGAATTCGCTCTCCCGCGTCATGAGTTCGCGGAACACGGTTGTGGTCCCGACGTGCACGAAATCCCCCGCAACCGTGGAACACCAGAAAGGCATCCCCTTCAGAGTGTCTGCCAGCGCGTGCAATGCCGGTGGATCTGCCGCATCAGGCTTATGCTGGCCCGTGAGCGACATGGTTACGTGCTCATAGAGTCCGATCTCCTCCGGGACCATGCCTGCAAGTTGTGTCAGCCGCGCCGCGGCGTCCGGAGAAAAGCAGAGTAACCCTGCATCGAGTGCGGCTTGATCGCCGGGGAGCAGACCGCCGGCGGCCTTCAATTCGGAGACGGAAGGCTTCTGAAGAAATGCATACACACGGCCAAGTTCGTCCGCGACATAAACTCCATGCCGGGTGGCGGCCTCCGCCGGCTGCAGGATGGCGACGCCGCTTACGCCCGGCCGCGTCCACTCCACGGAATCGGCGTCGAACGTGAGCAGCACATCACCCGCTCCGACGACCAGCCCCGCGGGCAGGCGCTCGGCCCATGCTGTGGAGAGAGCCAGGATCTCGTCGAAGACGCTGCTGGCATCGCCCCACGGGGTCTTGACTGGGACTGCGCTAAACAGCTTTCCGGAAAGCGAGTACTGAGGCAATTGGCGGGAATCGCCGCCCGCGTGGATCATGAACACACGCTGTCGATTCCACCAGCGGACCGGATCGTCCACCGCAGCTTCGGTCATCAGCGAGCTCAGCGCGTGCAATGTCGCTCCTCCACTGCCGATTCGTTGATGCGCCGGATCCGGCACGACCATGTAGCGAACGTCCGCGGGAATTTTACCAGCCTCTTCGCGGCGGTGAATCTCCCATCGATATCGTTCCGCCTGCCGCGCCGAGCCGGCGGTGATCACGACTGCAGTCCACCACGCCGGCGCCGACGGCATGCCGGCCACTCGCGCGGCATAGAGACGGCGCGACCGCTGCGCGACCGAGGCCAGGTCTGGTGCCGTTCTGACGCCGGGAATCATGGTCACTGGAAGAACTATTCTATCCTCGCGATTAGTGCGGCAACGTACTTATTCGAAGTCGAAGAACATTTGCCGCCCCAGTCTCGCTTCCGGCAGGTGCACACGACCAAACTTGCCACATATATCGCCCACCTCCAGAGAGGGCCAGAGAGGGCAATAACAGCGGTAAATGGAAGTGCGATGCTGATGCCGATCGTTACCAGCTCATTCGTGCCTTCCACGGCTGCGAAGACCACCGAAGAAAAAACAATGTCGCACACCATGCGCCTTTGCCATTGTCGTTAACGTTCCGTCCGCAGACACAAACTCCATCGCACGTCTGCAGCAAATACAACCCAGGCCGAACCTAGGCCGCTTGGAACGGCGATACGCCGCGACCGTACAAAGCAATGGCTCTATGGGCCATCCCTGTTGATCTAGAAGTACTAGAACTGGAATCGCATGCCTCTCAGGTAACATGACCAGTTTATGTACCGTCCTGTAAGGACCAAGAGGGCAAATGCCTGTAATAAGCAAAAGAACTCGGCACGATTTGTATGTCTACATTGCCCTGCTGGCTCTTGGAGCCTTGCAACTCGCCTTGAGTCCTAACACCTTCGAGTTTCCATATGACTCATATTATTACGAGCTTGCGCGGTCGATCCTTGCTAAAACCGGCTATGGCTTCAATTTCAGACCGGAACCGATGATTCCACCGGGGTTTCCCGCCCTGCTGGCGCTATTCATCCTTCTTGTAGGCCAGAGTTACGCCGTTCTGATTCGATCCATGGCCTTCTTCACGACGGCTGGCCTGATCGCCGCCTACGAACTCCTCAAAATTAAAGAGGGCCGCCCCATGGCAGCAGTCAGCTGCATTCTGTTAGCGTCGTCGCCCAGCCTATTCGTGTTCTCGACGAGAATGCTTTTTTCAGACATGCCTTACTTTTTCACGAGCATGCTTCTCCTCTGGGTTCTAGCGCACTGTGATTGTGCGGGAAAGCGGACGAGGACGCAGGCATTATGGTGGATAGTCTGCTTTGTCCTCTTAGAGGCCTCAATCTTAATTAGGTCGACCGGGATCGCTTTGGCGGGAGGCATCTTCGGGTGGCTCACGGTTGCCCTATTTCGGAAACGCACATTTGACAAGAGTCGTTTGGCTTTCTTCGTCCCTCTGATTGTACTGGCTGTCTGCACGGAAGTGGGCTGGCTCCTGTGGTCGGAGCAGCATCCAGTTTCTCATTGGCCAGTTCACGGATTCCAAGAGAGTTATGTCACTCAGTTGAAGCTCAAGAATGGCAATAATCCAGAGCTAGGACTTGCCTCATGGCAGGATGTGCTAAAGAGGCCGCTAGAAAACGAAGATGATATGGCCACATCCATGGTTGAGCTATTCATGCACAAGGCGGTCGCTCCCGCATGGTATTCACCGACTACGGTGATCCCATTGCTTCTGTTGCTATTGGGCTTGGTATCCTCTTTTCGGCAAACGGGCGGCCATGTAACAGAATATTACTTTGTCACCTATCAATTTCTATACCTGTTCTGGCCTTGGAACTTCGAGTTGAGATTCCAGCTACCCGTTGCACCGCTAGCAGCCCTGTACGTGTGGAGAGGAGGTGTGCTGTTTTGGCGTTGGGCGCGAACAATGCCTCGCTTATCAGCAACGGCTTGTTTGCTGATGGCAGCGCTGGGCATTCTGAGCACGACCGTTTGGGGCTTACGTATTCCCCACCCTGCTGCTCTACCTTGCGTCATGATTTGGTTCCTTGTGAGCATCCCGTGCATTGCAGTTCTGGTTGCGGGCCCAAACCTGCTACAAAAACTGTCTGTCTTATGCAATACCGACGTGTCCCTCAGCGGACTGTCCATGTCTGGTCTGGCGATCGCCGGTGGCGTGGCAATGACGTGCTTGGTGGCTGCGGGTGTTTGGAGGCAAGCAGTCGAGGGTTGGGATAACATTCATAGGGTACCTGAAATGGACCCCCGAATAGAGGCGGCACGATGGATCGGAGAGCACAGTCCTGCTGACGCTGTGGTGATGAGTCGTTGGGAGGCTCTCGTTTATCATTACAGCGGACGAAAAGTGATTTGGTTTCCTGCATCCACAGATCCCCAACTGCTAATGGCAGGAGTTTATCGTCATCACATTCGTTATATAGTGGTTACCGAGGATGAGGACAACAGCTACTGGAAACCGTCTGACACTCAATGCTTGAGGGCGCTGATGCGTTTCTATCCTGCGCAGTTCCACGAAGTGCATGAAGGAGCGCACGAGCAGATTTACGAATATCAGCTCAAACTGCGGCCTGGAGACGCCCCCACGACGTGACGAGATTCACCGCCGATTCCGGTAGTGGCGAAAGGCGTGTTTATTTGGCACCATGAAGGCCGCAGAATCGACCTACATGCAGTTGATGATAAACCTCCTTTTCGCCTCGATTCACCGTGCCGACGCGCAAGTAATCCAGGACGGCCTATGGATCTGGCTGCGCCGCTCCCGGATCGTGATCGGAGACGGGTTGATCGGGGTGAACTCGGCAGCGCGGTGCCCATACCCAACGCTGTTGCGAAGATTGCACAAGGTCCGACACGGAGATCTCGGCCAGCCGCGCCTGTTCCCTCCGGCCTAAGCCCGGCCACTCCCGCTCCATGATCTTACGCGTGGCCCAGGCCGCTTAATCGCTGAGGCCGCCCATCAACCAATCAACAATTTAAAATCCTCGGATGTGTACTTGGCCGGGAAGCGCCGCCGCGCTCGGTATGCACCCGAATCTCCCCTTCCTGCCGGTAACTGCGGATCTGAGGCGCATTTGCGCCAGGCGCAATCTCGCTATCTTGGACAGTTCTTCGCACGCTCAAAGAACTGCTATGGGCGTCGCCGTTTCCGCGACTTGGCAGAGCTGTGCCCCGCTCCGATTCAGTTTCGAGCCCGCTGGAACCACCAATGGATTATCTAACGACTGGACTATCGTACGCCCGTTCAAGCACGGCCAGATTTTCAGTTTCAATTAGAGGTCGCAGCGAGATTCAATGGGTCCAACTTTACTCCCACTGAGCTGTCCACCCGGTCCGGCGCAACACAATTTCATAGCCGTTCAAAGTGTGAAACGTGTTCCAGTTTCGTGTCTCACGCTGGTCTTGGGCAAGCCTTCCCGCATGACCGCCTCGCCCAGTTCATCTTCTGCGACCTCCAACTCGTCCGACGATTGCATATTCATCCAGAACCGTGAGGTCGTGCAAAGTACCGTGACAAGCGCGGCGCTGTGTCTGCCTGATCCCGCGTTTCTCGGCTACGATGTCATCGATGCGCGTTGCCGACACCCTCACGGCCGGCACCAGTTCGTGAGCCGACATTCCGAGAGGGTCAGAAACTCGTCACGCAGGATTTCTCCCGGATGAATCGTTGGATGCCGCTCGTTGTTCGCCATGCTCCGCCTTTCCTTTCTCCGTGGTAATCGACGATCTCCACCTGCTCCGCCGCACCTTCGCGTCACCATAAAACAGGTGCGCCATTGATCGTTGATCTGAATAGTGCTTTGATCTTTGCGATCTCGAGCCAGAGCCTCCAACCGGTTCCCTCGGACCGCTGCCAAGTCTTCCCGTTTCTCTGCATCCTCTATCATGCGCACCTTCTGCCGGGCCGTGAAGGCAGAACAGGAAGGCGATGTTATTCCAGCCCAGGACATCGCGGAAGACGGTATTGAACTCGTGAAGAACGACTCGGGCACGGCGATGACCCGGATGACCGTGGGGCTGACGTTGCGAAGAACGACGCGAAGAAATCAATGGCTTGAAGGGATGAGTGCGCAGATTCCTCCAGGCTACCTGCCGTGCACGTCACCAGACCCCCAGGTTTCTGGCGATTTCCGACTAGGGATGTCGGTACAGCGATCGCCGCTTACTTGCGCTACGGGCGGCCGGATACTAAGAGCGCTACTCGATTTTCTCGCAAACATCCATAATTCCGTCGTCCTCCCTATCAAGTTGCGTCAGAGCTCGTTTACTGAATCGTCACATGAACTGAAGAATAGTGGGTAACCGGCCCGGTAGTGCCTTGAATCTGCACCTGAGCCGAACCCGTGGCAACGACATCGACTGTGGATGATTGCGACGCTCGATTGCCGGCGTCCCCGCTGTACTGAGCGTAGATTTCATGCGTTCCCGGCGACGGCAAAGCAACCTGTGCCGTTGCCATACCATTGACTAGAGTAACTGGCGGCACGAGGGCACCATCGTTGCCCTTCTCCCAAAAATTGACCACTCCTGCAACTGCCTTAGAAGATGTCACCGTCGCGGTAAGCGTGAGCGAAGGCGAATTTGCGGCTGGAATCTTAGTGGCTGACGCCCTGATCGCAACCACCGGCAGTACAGGATTGCTGCCGTCACCGCCTGTTCCACAACCAAATGTAAGCGCCATGAGAAAACCGGCAACGAGAACCAGCGCCGCACAATACCTCCGCTTGTGTGCGGATATCCACCATAGAAGCATCAGCAGAGCAGCACAAAGGCAGATCCCTCCGAATCGAAAGGCCGCTAGGTTGGACATCCGCGCCATTCCTCGAGGCGGCTTCCGCGGTGCGCTTTCCGTTCCAGAGGTCGACGACGTAAGCGGAGTCACTGTTACGATCGCCGTCCCCGAAGCATTGTTTGCGAGGCGAATAGAACCCGGAGAAATCGCGCACGACACATTCATGAGAAGTGGGTCAGAGCAGGTTAAAACGACAGTGCTGCTCATAGTTGTCAACGGTGCGATAGTGATCGTCGAGGAACCGTTTTGTCCAGCAGTTAGGGCCAACGATTGTGGATTTGCTGTCAGGGAGAAATCCGGCAGATTTACAGCGACCAACTTACTGTACGCCGAAGCGATGCCGTAATTACTGTCACTGTTGTGAGTAAGCACAAAGTTCTCGCTGTTTGTTGGCTTAACCGTTGCGCTCAGTTGAATCTCCCAGTTTCCACTCGCGTTCGAGGTTGTGGTGGTAGTCACGCCACTTTTGATTTGCCCGTCGGCGGTACCAGATAAAGTAACCGTTCCCGTCGGTTTCAGCGCCGTGTTCGAACTCGAAATTGCAGTGTCAATAATGCCTGTAATTGTTACCGCGCCACCATAATTCACAGAGGTCGGGCTCACATTGATACTGGCCGTCGCGTGATGAAGGACCTCAATCATCGTCGAAGTGGTTGAAGGTGCATAATTCGGGTCACCGCTATATTGAGCGGTAAGCGCGTACGAACCCGCGTTGGGTATCGTTACCGGAGTCGAATTGACCCAGAAAATAGGCGCCGCACCGTTTAGCCCAGCCTGTCCGATCACCGGAACAGGGTCGCCAAGCTGAGTAGTCCCCACGAAAAACGCAATCGTGCCCGTCGGCGCCACGCCCGAGTGCCTTTGCACTGTTCCACTAACACTGACCGGAAATCTTACGCCTTCAACCAGATTGCCCCTTGTCAAAATCTGCTCCGTAATCGACGTCTGCAGCCCCGACCTTGCGGACTTCCGGTAGATCGGTCGCGCGATTGCCCGCCCAAAGGCGACGACATCACTAACCTCCACGGCGCTCAAGGTCTTTCCGTAAGATGGCATCATGGAGGACCGCCCAAGTGCCCTCCCGCCCAGTGTGACGATATTCTGGATGTACTCGTCGCTTTTTCCATTCAGTTTTTCGCCGTCGTTCATGAGTGGGGGTATGGGCACCATGTTCCTGCGGTTTGATGCCCCCACCGGACTGGCGCCTGCGTGGCACCACACACAGTACTGGTGGAAGATGCGTTTACCATGGGCTTCCTGATAGCCCAGCTTGATTAGCTTGGTGTTGTCGTTCCAATCGAGTTCTGTATCGTAGGCGCCATACGTAACACCCGGCCTAACTGGCGCCGCGCTCCTGTCGCAGCCGGCGAGCGCCAGCACGCAACATAGCGCGCACACATAGAGGGGAGCTGCCACCAGTTTCACTGTCATCGGCCCCCTTCTTGCAAACTTACGCGGACATTCGCGGCACCGTTGGCAGTTTCCAGCTTTACTCCTGAGCGAAGCGTCATCAGGTACGCCGTGAGCGCCCGTATCTCTTCGTCAGTAAAGTTACGGCGGGGCTCGATCGTGTCCGGTTGCAAGACTTGCGGGTTGCGAAGCCACGCTTCGATCCATGCCGGCATCAGCCAGTTCCCGGAGTTGTTTAGATTCGGGCCCACATTGCTGCCCGTTCCGCCAATCGTGTGACAGGACTGACACCAATATTTCACTTCATAGAGATGTTTGCCCGTCGATATCATCGCCGGGGTAAACTGTCTGGAATCCACGCTCTCCGGATTGCTCCCCGGTTTTTGCAGGGCCGTGGACAAGAAGTCCGCGGCGATCACCGCATCCTCATCCGGCATGCTGAATTGCGGCATGTGCAAGCTCAACGTCGGACGGATGGTCTGAGGATGTTTCAGGAAGTCCGCAATCCACTTTCTCTGTGCGCGGCTGCCTTCGTAGGAAAGGTCCGGACCAAGCGTTCCTCCATGGCCGTTGAACCGATGGCAAGCGTAGCATCTGTAGCGCTGGTAAACTTGGGCGAATGGCCCCACGGGCTGAAAAGAGCCTTCTTTTCTGGGTACAACCAGATGCTGCAGAGTACCGGTGGGAGCTGGCCCGCTCTGACTTAATAATGCGGTGGTCACCGCGTCCATATCCGCGTTGTTCCAGTTATACAGCGGCATGCGTGCGCCGGGATTTACCGATACCGGGTCCTGCAACTTCGCTTGAATGTAGGAAACCAGGTTGTGCTCGATCCTCGCATTGCTGAACTCCCACTCCGAAGCGTTCTTGTCGCCCACTGCCGTGAGATCCGGCCCAAAGTCCTTCAGCGCGCTGATTCCCGTTAATGCGTGACAATTGGCGCAGCCTTTTTCCCGGAACAAACGCTTTCCCGTCGTTATTTCTTCCTTTGTGACGGCGGCGAGTTGCGGCAGATTTGTGAACAGGGCGGAATCTTCGAGTTTGTTGATGACATAATGCGAGACTGTGTAAAGCGTCACATCGCTCCACTCATATCTTGGCATAGTGCTATATGGCAAATAACTCTGTGGGTTGCCCAGCCAAGCGACCAGCCATTCCTCGTTGACCTTACTGCCCACCTTGGTAAGCTCCGGGGCGATTTCTCCTCCAATCAGCGTGGACCCACTGACGCCCTTGGCCGCCAAGGAGTGGCAGGTGGTGCACATCATCTGCCGGAAAAGCAATTCGCCCTGGACAAACAGTTCCGGGTCTTTGCTCAACCTGGTTATCACCGACGGATTCGTCTTGTGCGTCTCAATCGGCTTGGCCTTTTGCACGCTCAAGAACGCGGTGAGGGCGTTAATCTCCTCTTCGTTCAGGCGGAATTTAGGCATGCGCGACTCGCGCTTGGTCTCATACCCGTTCACGGTGACTTTGCCGTCTTGGTCGACCATGGTGCGGGGTTGCTTCAGCCATATGTAAATCCATCGGCGCGAGACCTTATAGCCCACACTCGAGAGATCCGGGCCGAACTTGGGTGAATCCGGAGTGTTGACCTTGTGACAGGCCTGGCAGTTCAGCCGCGTAAGCAACTCACGGCCCCGCGCAAGTTGGGGTGCCTCCTTTACGTCATTCTGGTGGCATTTTCCGCAGGAAGCTTGCAGAAAATGAGCAGGGAGGAGCGGTCGTCCCCAAGCCAGCGTGCTTCCGTGTGCTTCGGCTACTTCCGTCGCTAAACCCTGGCCGCGGTGGCAAATGGTGCATCCCCAATCGCGAACGCTATGGTGCATGGGTGGGTGTGTGCGAAAGGGCTGTGGAACGGAAGCATCCGCGAGGTTCGGTTTAGTAATGCCTTGATGGCAGGTGGTGCAGCGGTCTGTCACGTTCATTTCAGGCAACCAAACCTGATCAATGGTCGGACTGTAATCGGCAAGGACCCTTTTCGCATCTGGCCGGGTCTGTGCATAATTCACGAACCAGTGCCTATATCGTTTCCACTCCGCACGAGAGTCCTTGAGAGGCGAAAGCGCCAGCACGAGCACGCAAATGAGCGTGGATAGAGCGAAGACAAGCCGCAGCTTTTGCGACAGCTTGCCCACGGCTTCACCCGGCATGCGTCCCCCAAGGCCACACCCAGGACCACCCGGGGCCGCGGAAGAATGTCCCTACCACGGTTGCGCAAAGGGCCGTCGCAATGAACCATGTCATGATCCACCAGGACAGCGGCTTCGTACGTAATGCGCACATCCAACCTGTGGCTCTCTTTACAAGGTAGGACAGCGTCAGTAGACCGCCGACCAGCACGGTCGGCACAATAATTGTCCAGGCGTCCACTATCACGAGCACCGTCAGCAACGCAACCACTACGCAAAGGACGATGCCAAATCGCTTGGAAGCCTGCCCGCTCCAAAGCGGCTTTCCCTCCACGTTTACGTTGAAATAAGGGATCACAACGAACGCGATAACCACTAGCGCTGGGATTAAAAATCCGGCCACAAACGGCGAGAAAATGTGGAGCAATTCCTGCAACCCCAAAAAATACCAAGGAGCCTTCGCGGGGTTGGGTGTGACCAGAGGGTTGGCTAACTGCTCCAGGGGCGCGTCCCAAATCAATGAGACTAGTACCATCGCGGCGATCAGGACTTCGAAAACAATGGCTTCGCGCACTAGCAGGTGCGGCCAGCTCATCACTTTCCACTCACGTTCCTCTTTCACCTTGGCAGAAGTCTTCCGTGTAATGAAGACAATCCGCCGGGGATCCCTCTTGGAGTCGGAACTGAATCCCGATCCGATCTTAGTTTTGTCGATCATCGTCCTTTGATCCGATCGTCAGTCCGCCGTCCTTCCGCACCCGCCAGAAATGCACGCCGACGAAGAGGAACGCCAGCAGCGGGAGAATGATCACATGGAGTACGTAAAACCGTAGCAGCGTATTTTCGCCGACAATGTGTCCACCCAAAGCCACAAATCGAATGTTGCTTCCGATGAACGGCGCAGCGGACATTATGTTGGTTCCCACGGTAACCGCCCAGAATGCCAACTGATCCCAAGGCAGCAAGTAACCCGTATAGCTCATGGACAAAGTGAGGAGCAGCAGAATGATGCCGATCACCCAGTTGAACTCGTGGGGTGGTTTGTATCCGCCGCGATAGAACACGTGAAACATGTGACAGAACACCAGCAGGACCATAAAGTGCGCACCGGCACGGTGCATGTTCCGCACAAACACTCCGTTCGAAACCACGAAGCGCAAGTCCTTCATGTCGTAATAGGCCTGGGGCGTCGCGGGATGGTAACAGAACATGAGGAGCACGCCGGTCACCACCAATATGATGAACAGCAACAGGGACAACGACCCTAGATAGTATGTTGCCCGGACGCTCAAGGATTTTTCTCTCACCTTCACCGGCAGCCAGTGCAGCAACAGGTTCCCGAATACGGCGAGGCTGCGTGTGCGGTTGGTATTGGCCGGGCCGCACCGGAAGATGGACTTCCACACCCGTGTGGTCCGGAGGTTCTCGAGAGCGGTATGGAATAAAGTGCCCATGGTTTCGTCAGACCTTAAAGACCTGATCGGGTTTGATGGTTTGCAGTTTATGCACTCGCAACTCACCGTCGGCGGTCAGGTCAATCGCGTAGTGCGGTAGGGCGCCTGCCGCAGGGCCGTCGATTTTTTGGCCGTTCGGCTGAAATTTGCTGCCGTGGCAGGGGCAGACAATCATGTTCGCTTCCGATTTCCACTGACTAATACAACCAAGATGCGTGCAGACCGCCGACACGGCGTAAAAACCCTCCACAGTACGTACGATGAAGACCTGCTGGTCTTGCAGGAAGGTAACAGAGTTCACCGGGTAGAGCTCCGGATTGCCGGCGTGAAACGTAGTCGGCAGCTCGAACAGCACGTTCGGTGAAAAGAATTGATACGTCACCGCTGCGCCGCCCAGCCCGGCAATTCCTAGTGCTCCCAACGTGATTTCGTACAGGAGATCCCGCCGTGATCCCTCCTTCCTTCCGTATGCATCTGCCTGTGTCAAGTTTCCCTTGTCCTCGCTCATGGAATTCAGAACGATCTCCTCTCATAGCGCCGCAAGTTCGAAATCCGGCTCGAGTACCTCAAACGCTTCCATCGAAATGGCGTTGACAGGGCAGCGTTCGACGCACAATCCGCAGCGGATGCAGATGGTTTCATCCTTAACCATTACGGAGCCCTCAACCTGGTCCAGTTCGTCCCCGGAGATGTTCTGAAGCTCCAGACTGCGTAGCTCGCGTTCTTCGCCCAGTCGTTGCTTTTCTTCGGCACTGAAGTGAACATTCTTCAAAGGCATCAAATATAGGCAGTTCTCAGGACACACATCTACGCAGCCGCCACAGAGGATGCACTCTGTCCCATTCGCCTCGGTGCCCGCGAAGGTCGTATGGATCCAACACCGTAGGCAGCGGCCGGCTTCACGAAGCGCCTGCTCCTCGGTGTAGCCGCATTCGACTTCCGCCGCGCCGGTGCGCCGCTCCAGCGGCAGAGTAGGAATGGCCACGCGTGAATGCTCGTCGTAACAGGCAGCCATCTCGTGATGATCGAGCACGGTGATCTGCACGGATCTTTCTTTCGGTCTCCATTGCGGCCCGCGAAGGAACTTGTCGATCTGCAGAGCCGCCTTTTTACCGTCGGCCACCGCATTAATCATCAAACGCGGCCCGAAAGCAATATCGCCAGCGGCGAAAATGCCGTGCGCAGTGGTCATCAGAGTGTCGGGATCGACCTTCAGTGTGCCTTGGCGTGTGGTTTCGATCCCATCCTCCGGTTGCAGGCAGGAAAGATCGGAAGCCTGCTGGATGGCGAGAATCGCCATGTCACATGGAATCACGGACTCGGTTCCCGGAAAGAACTTTGGATTAAAACGCTTGCTTTCATCGAATACGGAAATGCACTGGATGACTTCGAGGCCAATAAGCTTCCCATTCTTGCCGACGAACTTCTTTGGACCCAAAGAAGGACGCAGCGTCATGCCCTCGAGCAAACCATTGTCGATTTCTTCTTCAAACGCCGGCATCTCTGCGCGTGACTCCAGGCAGACCAACTGCACATCCGGCGTGCCAACACGTAACGCCGCCCGCAAAACATCATTGGGCACGTTCATGTGCACTTCCGTTTCGCTGCAAGTTAGCTCATTCAGACCGACGGCATCGGCGGCGTCCGCCACACACTGCGCCTGCAGTTGTTCCCGCATCGCCAACCGAGCCACGTCGATGGCGACATTGCCGCCGCCGATCACAACGACCCTCTTGCCTATATCAATGTGGCAGCCTGAGTTCACACTCAGGAGCAAGTCGATACCTTTGACGACTCCGTCCAGGTCATTTCCCGGAAGACTCAACTCTCGGCTTTGGTGCAGTCCAAAAGCCATCAGCACCGCCTTGTACCCTTGCCGCCGCAGGTCCTGGAGCGCAAAATCCCGGCCGAGCCTTTTGTTCAGCTTCAACTCTGGCCCGAGATCGAGAATCTCACGGATCTGCGCTTCTAAGATGTCGCGGCGTAAGCGATACTCCGGGACACCGAGGCGCATCATGCCGCCTGTCACGCCTGACCCTTCAAAAATCGTCACTGGATAGCCCAGCAATGCCAGGTCGTGCGCCGCGGACATACCCGCCGGACCAGCGCCAATAATCGCGATTTTCTCGCCAAACTTAATATTGGGCTTGCCGCAAGAAACGACGATCGGATTGCTCGACTCCGGCCCACAGCGTTCAGTAACGAAGCGTTTCAGCGCGCGGATCGAGATCGGCGAGTCAAACTCGCCACGGCGGCATGCCGACTCGCAGGGATGCCCGCACACGCGTCCGCAAACGGACGCGAACGGGTTCGGGATGCGGGCGTAGCGATACGCTTCCGCGTATCTTCTCTGGGCAATAAGCGAGACGTAGCGGCCAGCTTGTGTATGGACGGGACATGCCTGCATGCAAGGGAAGTTGGATCCCAACCACTCTAAATCGACCAGTTTGGTTCGCGTCGTCACCCGGTGCTCTCCGGATACGGGACTTTCTTTGTGACTTGATCCTCAGATTGGCTGATCAATATTAACGAGATAATACTGAGTAAGCTCTTATGATCTATATACAGCCGAATCTTGGCCTGGTGTTGCTTAGCAGTGGCAATATCGACCCACAACGGGTGCTCCATGACCGGGCAATGCCGAATGTCACTCGGGCGTTCATCTTTACGCGCGGGTAAATACCCGCTCAACGTGAGCTGCCAGCGAAGAAACAGCAGCAAGTTATCGCCTTAAGACCAGTGGGATGATCCTTGGTCAAAAACGCAAGAAGGCCAAAGGGGCCCGACACCGGCCGAATATCAGGCGGTGAAGCCGGGGGCGACCACCAAGCGCTTGGGGAAAGGCCTCCGCCGGCAGAACCGACCAACGAGGTGCCCTACGATCACGGCTGTGTCCGACCAGCCGTTGAGGGCAGCGGCGATGCTTTTTCCGCCAAACCGGCCGACGCTTCGCCAGATGTTGTGCCAGGAGTGGCCAAATCTTTTCACATTTCTTGTACTGTCCGGGATTGGCTTCTACCGGACAATCTGGCAGAGCGGATGAGTACCCGCTGGCGGTGATCGCAGAAACCGGGCCGCAACCGGCGGTGAGAACGAAGCACGCGCGCAGTCTATTCTCACCGTGTTTGTGTGCCTCGCGGCAGCAGGATGAAGATCCTTATGAGTAGCTGGTGGATCTGCTGCGGTCGTCAAAGTCCAACTTGCTCGACATCTACCGGGGAAGCTGCTCTATCGCTGTTGAAGTGAATCATGCAACGACCGAGGTGATTTCGCCCCATTTGAGAGTGGAGTTGACTCGTACATTCCACAGTCCATTCGCAAGCGCGCATGGACCTTCTTCGCCCTTAATTGAACCCGACCGTTTCCTCTACAATCCGAACTGGAACAGGTTCAGACCTGCGGACACTAGGATCACCTGCCGGCCGTCCACAGTAAACGAGATCGGTGGTGCAAAGGTCTCGCCGCCGAGAAATACCCGCCACGCCTCGCGGCCCGTCGCGGAATCTATGGCAAAGGCGAAGCCTCCCGATGCTCCGAATACGAGGCCGCCACCTGTCGCCAACAGTCCACTGTAACTATCGGGGGATCCCGCCACATTGGGAAAGATCTGCTCCCACTGTTTCGTGCCGGTTGCGGCAGTTAATGCTCGCACGAGACGAGTCGGCTTTGCTCCCGCGAGTCCGGCGCTCCCTGCGTAGAATCCACGCTCCCCGCGCTTCGGGTTCGGGGATTTAGTGAAGACAGAAGCTCCCTCCGTGGCTGGAACGAACACCAATCCTCTCTTATAATCAAAGGCCCCATTTTGCCAGTTAGTGCCGCCTCCGACCCACGGTTTCGTCATGCGGCCTCCAGGTGAAATTTCAGCGTCTGTGGAAAGTATCGGTCGTCCCGCGGAATCGAAACCTTTCGCCCAGTTTTGTTCTACAAAAGGAACTCCCATGAGGAATTCACCAGTGGCTCGGTCGAGTACATAGTAGAAACCATTCCTGTTTGCAACGCAGACCACGCGACGTAAGACGCCGTTGATCGGGACCTCCGCCAGTATAGGAGTCTGGGTTGCATCCCAATCGTGTTCATCGTGGGGAGTAAATTGGAAATACCATGCCAGTTTCCCCGTACCGGCGTGCAACGCGATCATGCTGTTGGTGAACAGGTTATCCCCTGGCCGGACTTCTCCCTGGAAATCCGGGCACGGATTGCCCACGCCCCAATAAACCAGGTCCAGCACCGGGTCGTAACTTCCGGTGATCCAGGTTGGACCCCCGCCGGTTCGCCAGGCGTCGTTCTTCCAGGTATCGTGTCCGAATTCGCCAGGGCCAGGGATCGTATTGAATTTCCAGTTCTGCCGGCCCGTTTTTGCGTCGTAGGCAGCCAAAAACCCCCGAATACCGTACTCACCACCAGCGACACCAACGACGACGGACCCGTTTACGACCAGCGGTGCGCCCGTCATCGTAAAGCCGTCAGCCGGTTTGGCGACCTCGGTTTGCCAAATCACATTGCCCCGGGTTGCGTCGATCGCGACTAGAACACCTTCAAGACTGCCCAAGAACAGCATCTTCCCTAAAACGGCGAGGCCTCGGTTCGTCTGAGCACAGCACACTGGCAGGTTACCCGGAAGACTTCGTTTGTACTGCCATACTGTGTCTCCAGACTTTGCGTCCAATGCAACCACCTCGGGAAACGCCTGCGTCGTGAAAATGATCCCACCAAAGACGATCGGTGTGGACTCGTTCCTTGACTCGGATGTACCGAATTGTTTTACCCATCGAAGTCGGAGTCGTGAAACATTCTCAGGGGTGATTTCGCTCAAGGGCGTGTAACGTCGTCCGTCGAGTGAGCCGGAGTATGTCAGCCACTCGTCCGGTCTGGTTCCCGCTGTACGAAGTTGTTCCCCTGTTACGCCCAGGTCTCCTGGAAGCGACCGTCTCGTCCAAATGGCGGAATCACCAGGCCAGAGAGTCTTTATATAACCGATCACTTGCCATCGTTCCAGGGGCGGCATCGCGATGCCCACCATACCTGTTTGAGAAATTCCGTCTCTCCCGACCTTGTACATTGCCAGGTCACTATCACCGCGAGCAAGTCCGGAACGATTCAGGGATGGAGCATGCCCGCCCATTCCGTTGTTACCATGGCATACGGCACAGCGTTCGCGAAAGCTCCGTGCGCCGCTTTGATGATCGTCACTGTTGACGTATGGATTCGCGAGCGCGCCTTCCAAACTGAAGCCGCGATCAACAAAGCCTTCCAGGCCGAAACCGCCGGGAACGCGCGTCATAAACCAGAGCTCACGCCAAGACAAGTCGGGGACGTCGCCTTTTAGCTTATGTGCAAACAGACGCGCGCGCCATGAGATCGTCGCCCAGGTCGCTCCTTTCGGGACAAGATGCACTGAAGTCGGCGATTTCAATGTGAAGGTTACGCCTACACATATGACTATAACGGCAGCAACGCCCACAACCCGACTGTAGCGGTACTTGGCCAATCTATAACGAGTCGCGACTATGAGTAACAGCCCAATAATGATAACTGCCAACAAACCTAAGAGAACTGCCATAGAGTGTCGTCTTTGGATGACCGCCAGTCCCGTTGAACTGAGCTGGAATCTCAGAACTGCCAGTATAGGAACTCGCTTTGCCCGCCCAAGTGAAGAATCCCGACAGTTGCGATTGTTGATACGGCAGCAGCCCACGCCAGCGACGGGGTCCAGGCTATCCGGCCCAGAGCGCTTGAGCCGTCGTGCGGATCCATTTTCCACCCAAGCGCCGGCTCGTATCGGCTCAATATCTGCAGAGTGTTAGGGCATGCCAGTGCAATGAATGCAGGGGCGGCGATCCAGAATGCCATTCTCTTGAGACTGATTCCGGCGCCAATTCTCCATCCTAAGAGTCCAATGCCGTGCAAACCGAGCATTCCTTGAAGAATATGGGTTGCCGTCTTAACGTTTGCGGAACGGAAAATAACCATCGATGCCGCAACACAGGCGAAGGTGATCACGAACCCAGCGGGTTGCATGAACCGCTCGTACTGTGATTTCTCACGCCACAGTTTAGGCCCCAGTAGTCGCCATGCATGATTTATTGTCAGATATAGACCGTGGAGGCCCCCCCAAAGAATGAACGTATAGCCCGCGCCGTGCCAGATTCCCGAGACAAGCATTGTCAATAGAGTGGGGAGCATCAGTAGCTCCACGAATCCCCTAACGGTTTTGTTCCTGCCGCCAAAACCAGGCAGGCCCTTGGCCGCTCGTCGGCGTGTCAACCATAACGTTAGCGGATTGTAAATATAAGCCGTCAGGAAACGCGTCAAAGTCATATGCCAGCGCAACCAGAAATCGATAATGCTCGAAGCTCGAAGAGGCGAGTTAAAGTTTGGCGGCAGCCGGATTCCAAACAGCCTTGCAATTCCCAGCGCCATGGCCGTGTAGCCAGCAAAATCGAAATATATCTGCAGCGCGAAACCGACGGCGGCGATCCAAGCGGGTAATAAACTGATGCTGGCGCCCGAGTTAGCCTGTTCATAAATCGGCGTCACTAGCGGCGCGATGCTATCGGCGATAAATACCTTTTTGAAGAGTCCAAGCGCGAGCAAGGTTAGACCTACCGAGACGTCGTCCTTATCAAACCGGCACGACACGCGATGGAATTGCGGCATCATTTCCCGATAGTGCACGATGGGACCGGCGATCAGTTGCGGAAAGAAGAGCACGAACAAGCAATATTCTTCCAGCGTGAAAGATTCAATCCGACCTGCCTGAATGTCGATCAGGAACGCGATCTTCTGGAACGTGATAAACGATATCCCGAGCGGCAAGATGACCTTTGCGAAAACCAGGTGCGCGCCTGAGGCGTCGTTGACGGCGTTTATGAGAAAGTTCGAGTACTTGAAATAACCGAGGAAGGCCACATTGAAAGCGATGCCGGCCAGGAGAACGAGCTGGGCGCCACGCTGCATCTCCTGCTTGCCTAGGCGTTGGAGTACACGTGCCGCCACGAAATTGATCAGCACCGAGGGTGCGATGATCAGCACATTCAGAGGGCGCCACCAACCGTAAAAGAATAGAGATGCAATGATTACCCAACGCAGCGCCCACCTATGCGAAATGCGGCCCAATACAAAATACACAGCCACGACGAGAGGCAAAAAGCAAAACAGAAATTCATAAGAATTGAATAGCATTGTTTGGGGTGCTCCTTTATTAAGCCGTCCCCGATATCGTGGGCAAAATGGCGCTGATCCTCCGCACGATCGCGCCGACGTTGGCAAACGACTCTACCTCGGCTACCCGAACTTTGATCCCAAATTCCATCTCGACTGCCACAATGAAGTTCACATAATTGAACGAATCCCAGTTCGGAACTTCAACACGCCTGGTCTCCATGGTCAGAACGATAGAATCGTCGGCCAAGAGCTCGCGGAGGATCCGCGTCAAGGTATTTAGAATCTCCTGATCCACCATGCTACTGTGATCTCCTTTCGATGTGCGTAGATTGAGACACATAATCAGACAATCGCAAGAACCACCGCGTACCGGTGCCCTGGGAGGTGGCTCCCTGCAGAAGTGTAAAGCCGAGATCGGAGTACAAGGTTTTGATAATGCCGTTCTTGGATGTCGGTATATAGAGAGCGTGGAATGCCCTCACGCCGATTCGAGATGCAGTCTCCACAGCTACATTCATCGCTTCTCGCTCCAGTTGACGCCCGAATACCCGACAGCTCATGACCCAGGTATCGATTTCGAGCACGTCCGGCGCATCCGCAACGGGTTGGAGAATCATCGCGCTCACGAGCCCGTTGTCGCCGAACTTATCAGCAAGCCGGAATTGGAGGGTAAGACATCCGTCGGTCGCAACGAACCGCCCGACATCTTCGAGAGAATGGCGTCGTGTGGTCGGATTAAACTGATTTGTTTTGGCTATTAATTGTGCTACGCGCGGAAGATCAACTGATTGGAAGGGACCGTATGTCACGGACATGTTGAGTCCTTTCAGAAAGTCATCCATACTCTGCGATGACTCGCGTAAGGCCTCTCGCGAAATATTCGCCGCATATTGCTCCCCACGCCGCGAGTCGTCCGCTGTGAATGATACCGATTCGAAGTAGCCAGCCTCCGCCAGACACCGAACATAGTACGCAGCGTCATCGGGCAACTCGGGCACAGCTACCATCGGGAGGACGTGTCTGACCCGCGCTCGCTCTGCGGGGTTATCGTCGACAAACACAAGACTCTCAATGCCAATGTTCAGTTGCTGAGCGATTCGCTTCAGGTTAGCCGCTTTGTCGTCCCAGTTTGCAACGAACGCGGCGATATCCGTCCTCTTCAGGAGCATCTCGGGATGATCCCGAAATACTCCCTCCGCTATTGCGGGGTCATTTTTGGAGCAGACGGCCAAGATTACGCCGCGATCTCTCAATTGCCTCGCGTAACGCTGTAGGGCCAAGTGCGCTTCGCCCGTCCCACTCCCCTCCCCCACGATGATCCCCTCCGGCCCATCGTCACCGACCACGCCGCCCCATAAGGTATTATCGAGGTCAAGGACGAGGCACTTTTTTGATAACCCACGTTGAGCCGCGATGAGTCTGACGAGTAACTCTCCATACCTGGGCGCAGCCTGTGGCGCAATCTCCAGCTTCGCTTGTAGCCAGCGTGTAATATCAAACCAAGCATCCAATCCATCACGTTCACTGGCTCGTGCGACATCTAGAAGCAGAACGCCATCCTCCGCGGCTGCCTGCGACAGCCGCTCGTTTAAACGTGCTATCAATTGAGCCGGCGCACCCGCAACCAGGCGCTCATAGCTGCCAAACAGTGGAGGAGCGAAATTTAAGAAGGTCTGCTGGATGACTATTGCGTGAAATGTCTCTCGCGCTGTTCGCCAGAGGCTCCGCAGTTCATCAATGGCCTGGCTGATCACGGCGTCCGCCTCTGCGGCCGTAGCATTCAGAGGCACACCTGCAATCGCCTCTCGCGCGGTCAGCGAGAATAAAATGATTTCGGGGCGTACGCGGCGCAGCGGAGACTCTAGGTCGAGCAGTTGCTGGCGATATTGACCGTAAGGTCCGATATGGACATCGATAAGCAACCGTCGACGTAGGCCCGAGACTCGGATCGGTGGCGCCAAATGGTCCACCGTCGCTGAAGCGAGCACCGCCAGCCGAACAGTTGTAAACCCATGAGCTGATTCCTTATCAACTGTGCCAAGCACGCGGTCAAGCTGAATCGTTTGCAGGAACCCCAACCGGTATTGAGCAAGTTCAGCGAGTTTCTCCAGGCGGTCAGCCGCGGGTTCCACGGCCAGACGTAAGCGACTCTGAAAGTCCAAGGGGGGCGGCAACAGGTCCATCATTTCTAATCCATTTCTCGAGGTAGCAAACACAAGAGGCCTCTCGATCATCGGCTAAGACACCTCTGAATCTGAGGTTCGGCCGCGTCAAGAAACGCTGCGGACCAACGCTCTGCACTTCGCTGATCGAGATGGGAATGATCGAATGTGTTAAGGCCCGCGAGTTTTGGTGCTATCAGCTTCGAGCCCAGCGCAGCGGCAATGGCCTGGGCGGTACCGAAGTCGGTATCCACCGTCGGCACGATGGTGAATATGATACATGCGCGATCGACCGGAAGAGTAGGCAGATACTCACCTCCGAGCGCAGTATACGATGCGAGCTTATGCTGGTCGACTTCTTCGCGGTATGACACCGCCGCACTCGCTAATCCTCCACCGGTCCACCGCCAACTGCCAGTGGAGCGGGATCGAAAAAAGGCGAGTTCATTGCCGCAAACAACGTTGAGATTCTTACAAACGGCCTTATGCACCGCCTGCCATTGGCGCTTCTGCACATACCGGTTTTCTGCCCCTTCATCTCGCATGACGGTCTTTCCGGGGCCAGTCTCAGATGGCTCAAGAAACGAGTCGACATTAATCACATAGGCCTTCGCCCTTGGCCCAAGCTTGCGGAGCAACGGAGCCTCAAACGTATAATTCTCGACGTGTGAAAAACCAAGCAGATAATAGCTTTGCGAATGTGACAGGAACCAGTCGGCTGTAGCCTTGCTCGAAAAAGCGAACTGCGTTCGGCTGTTCCCTACAAAAAGCACTTGCGCGCTGGCGGCAGCGGCGGTAGCCGCCGGCTCCAGGCCAAACCAAATCGCACCGTGGTCATAATCACCATAACTTGTCGCCCCACAGTAGCCGAGATACGCATCCGAGCCATATCCGGTTGCTGAGCACCTGAATATCCCAAATTGGCGCAAGCTGTATGCGCCGGCAGCGAGACTTGCCATTAGAACCAGCACAACATACAAACCCGAGCTGAGCCCAAATAGAAAGCGTCCGAGGCCTCGCCACGGCAACTGGGTCGCACCAGGCTGACAAGTATCGCCGGCAGTCGGTATCGCTACGGTCTTTAACATAAATTCGATCCTTCACCACCAACCCGGACGCGGGTTGGATTCATCTTCGATCCCACAGCAGGCTGGTTCGCAACAGCAGGGTAGCTGGTCACCTGTCAAATGGTGCCAAGCCAGCGCCACGGTTTCGAAGCCGCGACTCTAAAGGCCTAGGCATTTCCGAATCTGTAGACCGGTTCGCTCAAAAGATGCAACAGACAACGTTGGGCGGTTTCCGGAGCGCGGTGTATCTGCAATATGCACGACAGAACGTTCGCAGCTATCATTTGCTGGTTTGTGGCGCAAATATCCAAGGAGTCCAATGGAGTTCATGATCGACGCATACTGAAAATAACGGACACCCCGCCGGCGGCGCTGGCCAGAGGCATCGTCACAAAATCAACCGAGGGCAGGTCTAAACCGACACCAGCCAGAAGTGCCGATCCTGCGACAACACTAACGGTGATGTATAACGCCGACGAGGCGGTTGGCCAAAGCCCGATACAGGCGACTGCCGCAAGCAGGCCGACCGCCGTAGCTGCAAGGGGAATCTCTATATCGTAAGGTTCGGCAAATACCGCACATGGGGTCCGAACGTCTATGGGGCGCCGCGTCCTGCGATGCCCACTTACGCCCTGCTTTGCGGCGCGTTCCACGACTGCGCCCCGCATAGCCGCTGCGATTTCGGTCTTCGTCAACGCAAGTGAATAGATGCGCACATCATCGATCAGGCCGTCGAATCCAAAATTTTCCGAATCGCTCCGTCTGCCCATGTAGACTGCTGCGCGCGAAGGATGCTGTGTGCCGGTCACGAAGCCGAGCAGGAATCCATTGTCCGGTTGGCCGTTCAAGTAGACGTCGAGCGTTTTGGCTTCCGCGTTGTAGACGCCGGCCACGTGGTACCACGTATCGAGCATGAGAGGGGTCCTCCCATACCGGATCATTCGCTCGCCGCATGCATTAGTCAGCTTGAACCCAATGGTGCGTGGCCCCCGGTCGACCGTAGTGTCCAACTGGTATCCGAGATCGTGATCGGATTGAGAGACAATCGCCGCATCATCGAGCGGGAAAGAGGCGGACTTGATCCACGCCGTGATGCTCATATTGCCGACGAGCCGGAGTGCGGTCGTACGCCCCGCGTCCACAAACTGCTCGCGCCCGTTAAAAACGGCGGCCCTGCCGAGAACACCTTCAACATACACGGGATCCTTCTTGAACTTGGCATTTAAATTATGGCCCGAGGATTCCCGTGCAACACGGCCCTGGTCTTCATCGAAGTTCCAGCGAGCTTCAAGAATGCCTTCCGACGCCCAACCATCGGAGTTGACGAAGCCCCCCGATGTCGCCCACGCCCAAACGAGGATCAGGGATGCGAAAGTAATGGCCGCGAAACTGGTCCATCTGTTAGTCCTGAACGCGAGCGCAGATATCCTCCAGTGCTTGGCCGTACCCGCACCTAGCATCGCTCCCAAGACATTCGCCAGGAAATCGCTGATTGAGGGCTCCCGATAGACCATCGCTAACTGACTGGTCTCGGCAAACAGCGAAATAGCGGCTGCTGCTGCGATTGCCCGAAACGCACCCAACTCTGCGAGCACAAGCCCGACAGGAAGGTAGCCCGCGACGTTCGCCAGAATGTGCGGCGGTGCGTCGAGACCGAGGTGGAACGTTGCCTGGCTGATTGGCCGCAGTTCTATGGGAACTGCAGTTGCCGCGAGCACCAGCATGATAACCGGTGCCCGCAAACCAATTTGAGCCGTTGACCGAGACGCCTCCATAAACCAGATCGGTACCCCGCGGGAGGGCGGTTCAGGAGGCACTCCCGAGATTCCCGAAAGCCTTGCGAGCCGAATTGTCCCTGGCCGGCGACCTCATCGCTGACCAGGAGGGAGATCGACAACCCAACCGATTGTACCAGTACAAACATCGTCCAGATAGATCTACGACAATCAGAAACAGATATAGAGGTATCCAGACATTTTTACCTGTTATTTAGCGCCAATGCCTCTAGGCATGCTAGGCATGCTACCGCCCCTTTACTCACATCGGCAACTGCCCAACGGCTAATAGGCTGTGTCGAAAGAGGGCACGCCTATTGCCGGTCGGCGCAATCGCCGGATTTATTTGATTGTGCGGTACTTCTCGAGATGCCAAGAGAGACGTCTCGAGGCAGCCGGGGGAACTGCGCGGAGGATTTCGAGGATTAATTCCCAAAAAGCGGAATCGGGCTACGTTTCGCGCACTGCGCTACCATCGATTCGATCGCAGGTCAGATGTTCCGCCGCTGCGAGGCGCATCGAAGTCCTCCCGCACATCCGCATCACGATTGCGGAAGCGATCCGCACCCCGGAAAAGGAAAACGGTAGTCATTCCCATTTCTGCGTCGCGCACCCTTGGACAATTCTCAAGTCCGGCCAACCGGCAGGGCGTGTTATACTGTTGATTCTTTTATCGGTACAACTACTTACTATGTGGACAGGCGAGTACAGCTTCGTAATTCCGAAGCTGGTCGAGAAGGATTTCAAAATCCGCTATCGCAACATGTCGCTGGGGATCTTCTGGTCCTTGCTGAATCCTCTCGTCATGATGGGGGTCATGACTTTTGTCCTGACCAAGATCTTTGCCAATAACAGGGTCCCGCACTTCTCCGCCTTCGTTCTATGTGGTCTGGTCCCGTTTAATTTCTTCACGATCGCCTGGTCGTCGGGCACCACTTCCCTGGTTGATAATGCTTCGATGATTAAGCGCCTCACGGTTCCGCGGGAAATCATTCCACTTTCGTCGGTACTTTCCAACTGTGTTCATCTTCTGATTCAAATTTGCCTGCTGTTCACTTTCGTCTTCATTTCCGGCGGCGTACCGAATGTGCATTGGCTGTGGCTTCCCTTTGTGTGGGCCATGGAAATCATTTTTGTCTGCGGGCTTTCTCTGATCACTGCTTCGCTGAATGTCTTCCTGCGCGACGTTCGTTATGCGGTGGAGTCCATCAACGTGGTGCTCTTCTGGCTGGTTCCGATCTTCTACGATCCGGCGATTATTCCACCTGAATACAAAGAGATCTACCAATTGAACCCGGTCGCCGCCCTGGTTTGGGCATTGCGATACATTCTGCTCGATGCGGTGGCGCCACCGGCTTCCCTGTTGATCAAGTTATCCCTCTCGTCACTGGCTATGCTCGGCATGGGTGCACTGATTTTTCACAGGTTGAAGCCGAAATTTTACGACTATCTGTAAACAATGGCTCTCATCGAGTTCCGCGCCGTATCCAAATCGTTTGTCCGGCACGCCGGCCGCATGCTCCTGCGGGATCGCCTGACTCACTGGCTGAAAGGTGATCACAGAGAGCGTTTCTTCGCTCTTAAGAACATTTCCTTCGTTGTGGAACCCGGAGAAGGTCTGGCCGTCGTAGGCTCCAATGGAGCCGGCAAGAGCACCCTGCTAGGGTTGGTGGCGGGACTGGCTTGTCCCGATGAAGGAACGGTACGAGTAAATGGAAAGATCGCCGCTCTTCTCGAACTTGGCTCCGGGTTCCACCCCGATCTGACCGGCGCGGAAAACGTGCGTGTGAACGCGGCATTGATCGGTCTGACCCGTCGGCAAACCTCCGAGATCTTCGACGAGGTGATCGAGTTTTCCGGGATCGGCGAATTCATCGACGAGCCCCTGCGGACTTACTCCAGCGGTATGGTCATGCGCCTGGCGTTTTCGGTAGCCATCAACATGGACCCCGAAATCCTGCTGGTCGATGAGGTGCTCGCGGTTGGCGATGCGGCTTTCCAGGAAAAGTGCTTCGACCGGCTGCGCCGCTTCCGTGATGCCGGCAAAACGCTGCTCTGCGTATCGCACTCCTCCGGCATGGTGCGCGAGATGTGCGATCGCGCTATCTGGCTCGATCACGGTGAGTTAATGATGTCAGGCCGCGTCGGCGATGTCATCGAAGCTTACGAAGGGTACAAATCAACGGCAATGGTCGCGCCCCACCCGCCCGCTTAGCGTGGAAGTCATCGTTCTTGGAAAGTGTCGCCGGCGCGAACGGGTCACGAAATCCGCAGAACTCGCCTTACCTTAACCCGCGCTGATACTGATTGTAACGTTCTCTTGGCTCTCCGCAGGAATTCGTAGGAAACGGCATTCTACGCGGCCTTCCTGACTCTTTGAAACGCGACATATTGGGTATTGGTCACGACCAGCCGCTTTGCCTTCAATAGCAGGTAGCGCAT
>Ga0070741_10002550_pt1 | contig 48483 bp, 39 predicted proteins | sample Coa_R1_4_FD_66440 | JGI IMG/M metagenome (GOLD analysis project Ga0070741, IMG submission 66440) | Surface soil microbial communities from Centralia Pennsylvania, which are recovering from an underground coalmine fire - Coalmine... | ecosystem: Environmental > Terrestrial > Soil > Unclassified ... | reverse complement strand
TCGAGCGGCTGAAAGCCCTCGACATCGACGGCGTGGACGGGGAAGTGCTCTTCCCCAACAACCCGGCCCCCAATTTCCTCGGCCCGAGGGACCCCGAATTCGAGCGCGACGCGGTTCGGGCCTTCAACGACGCCGTCGGGGAGTGGCGGCAGGCGAGCGATCGCTACGTGCCGCTAGCGATGATCCCCTACCTGAGCGAACCGGTGGAGATCGTGGCCGAGATCGAGCGGGCCGTCGAAATGGGACATCGGGGCGTCAACCTCCTCGGCCAGAACCCGGACTTTCTACCACGGCTGACCGATCCTCACTGGTACCCCGTGTGGGACGTCTGCCAGTCCCTCGGCGTCCCCATTCACATCCATGGCTCCGCTGGCCTGAAGCCATCCGCGTCGCTCCCCCGCTGGAAGGGCTACTCCCAGCGCGCGCTCCACTCATCCTCGACGACGCCCTCGTCAGTGACACCGGGTCAGGTGGTGCCGAACCTCATCTTCGCGGGCGTGCTTGAGCGCTTCCCACGGCTGAAGGTCGTCTTCGCGGAAGCCGGAATCGGCGGGCTCAACTACGTCATCGCCGTATGCGACCACGAATGGGAGACCCGCCACCTGTGGACCGAGGGGCTGGCCACGCGTCCGAGCGAGCTGGTGCGGCGACAGATCTTCGTCAACTTCTGGTTCGAGTCGGGCGGCATCAAGCTTCGCCACAACATCGGGATCGACAACATCATGTGGGAATCAGACTTTCCCCACGTTGCTTCCTACTACCCGCGCTCCTGGGAGCACGTGGAGCGGGTGCTGGAGGGCATCCCCGCGGAGGACCGGCGAAAGCTCCTCTACGAGAACGCCATCCGCGTCTACAACATCGAGGCAAAGGTCCCGGCCAGCGTGTAGGCGCGCCAAGGGAGAAGTGAATCGGTGCAGTTGAAATACGGGCTCGTGAGCGTGGACGACCACGTCCTGGAGACACCAACGGTGTGGTCAGATCGGCTCTCGAAAGCGAAATGGGGTGAACGAATCCCCCACCTGGAGGAGGCCGAGGACGGATCCCAGCGCTGGGTGGTGGACGGCGCGGTCGTGATGGATGGGGCCGTGGCGCAAGCAGGCGCCTTGATACCGGACCGAGCCCGCGAGCCCCGCCGCTGGGAGCACGTTCCGTCCGCGGCCTACGATCCCTCGGACAGGTTGAAGGCGATGGATTCCGACGGCGTCGACTACTCTGTGCTGTACCCGACCGTCGCCGGCTGCGCAGGCGAGACGTTCGGTCGGATCACCGACCCGGATCTGGAGCTAGCGTGCGTCCAGGCGTACAACGATTGGCTCATCGACGAGTGGGCGGCCGCCAGCGACCGCTTCGTGCCCCAGTGTGTCGTGCCGCTGTGGCCAGCCGAGGCCGCGGTCAAGGAGATCCATCGGGCCGTCGCGCGCGGGCATCGAGGGGTCATCTATCCGGGCGTGCCGATGCATCTCCGGGACGTGCCCCACATCAACGGCCCTGAATACGACCCCATCTGGTCGGCCTGCGAGGAGCTGGACGTCCCCCTCTGCCTCCATGCCGGAGCGTCGAAACGGCTTCAATACATGTCCCGAGACGGGCTCTCTCCGGCCCTCGCGGATGCCCTCGATGCGGCCACTCGACCGGTGTCCAGCGTGTACATGATCACGCACTTCTCATTCTCCCGGACGCTGATTCGCCATCCGCGCCTTCGGGTCGTTCTCGGTGAGAGCGCCCTGAGCTGGGGCATGCTGTACATGGAGTGGGCGGACCACCAGTTCGAGCACGACGGCCTGCCGCGCGAGGGATACGAGATGAAGCCGTCCGAGATGTTCAAGCGACAGTGCTTCTTCACGTCGTGGTTCGACGAGGTGGCCCCGTACGCGGCCCACTACGGATACGATCGCATCCTCTGGGCGACGAACTTCCCGCTCCCCACCTCGACGTGGCCCCGGACGCGCGAGACGCTGAGCCGCTGCATGGACGGGGCAGGCCCGCGCGAGCGCGATCAGGTGCTCTGGGGCAACGCCGCCGCGCTCTACAAGCTCTAGCGGATTTTCGCCGACAGGACCATCCGGCTATAGCGGTCACTCGACGAGGCGATGCATCCTACCGCCAATCTCTGTTGGCGGAGGACCAGCCATGACGCAGCGCCCCACGCGCGAGACGATGCTCGGTCGGCTCGGCACATTTCTCGACTCCCAGAACGCTAGCCACTTCGAGATCATCGACGAAGACCTCTTCTGCACGGTCGTCTGGGAGCAGCCTGGCAGCTCGCGTCAACAATGCTGCTTCCGCGACGTCGAGATCGAGCAGATTTGGCAAGTTCCGGGGCGCCAGGAGGCGAGCGGTCGCTGGGCTCCGCTCCTCGCAGCGCTCGGTCGCGGACTCGACAACATCGACATCGACGTCGCGCGAATCGCCGTCGAGATGGACGGCTTCCTGGTGACCGGCTCCAGCAGCGGAAGGTACCTCACCCTTCGATTCGGCTATCCCGAGCTTGGCGGAATGAACCTGTCACCCTTCGTCCATCGTACGCCCCCGACCTATCGCACCCCGATGCCAGCGACGACCCCTCGCGATACGCCGCGGCCGGTTGCCCTGGCGGTGGCATTGAACGACAATCGAACGTCGCCCCTCCGTCGCCGCCTCCAGCTCTTGTAGCAACAGGCGCCTGCATCGGATCCCGGCCCGCCCGCCCTGAGCACGTCGAAGGGCTGCCCGCAGTTCGCGCGTTCTCCAGCGCCCCGTGATAAGATGCGCGTACTGAACGCCGCCGGGGAGATGTGGACAAAGATGGTGCTACAGACGGAATCGATGCGTGGCCTCGTCGACAAAGAACGGGGCCTCGTCAGCCGGGATATCTTCCTCAGCGAAGAGATCTATCAGCAAGAGCTGGAGCAAATCTTCGCTCGCTCCTGGCTCTTCGTCGGTCATGAGAGCCAGATTCAGCAGCCGGGCGACTATTTCCTCTCCCGCATGGGTGAGGAGGCGGTCATCGTCACGCGCGATCAGAATCGGCGCGTCCACGTCTTCCTCAACTCGTGCCGACACCGCGGCAATCGCGTGTGTCGCTACGACTGGGGAAACACGAGCGCCTTCACGTGCACGTTCCACGGGTGGACCTACAACTTGGAGGGCAAGATCACCGCGCTGCCGTTTCACGACGGCGGATACGCGGCGATGCCCAAAGAGGAGTGGGGGCTGCACGAGGCTCGCTGCGCCGTGTTCGAGGGTTCGATCTGGGCCTGCTGGGACGATGACGCGCCGGACTTCATCGACTACTTGGGCGGCTGCGAGCTGTACCTGAGCGGGTTTCTCGCCTCAGTGGACGGCACGCCCGGCGGCGCCGAAGTGCTGGGCGGAGTTCAGAAGTGGCGGTTTCCATCCAACTGGAAGGTTCCCTGCCCCGATACCGATCGCACCCACGGATGGATCACCCACAAATCGGTCATGGAAGTGCGCATCGGACCGAGCGGCGAAGGGCGCCGGGACACGCGCGACCGCGGCAAGATGTATACGGTGAACTTCCCCCACGGACACACTATGAGCATGAGTCTGCCCAAGGAGGACGCGGAGCCGTACAAAGGCTCGTGGGCGCAGACGCCCATCGTTCGCGAGTACCTCGAGCACGCGTATCAGGAGCGCAAGAAGCGGCTGGGGCGATTGGCCAGCATCGAATCGTCACCGGCCATCTTCCCCAATATGGGCACCCAGTACGGCCAACCGTGGATCATCCGCATCATGCACCCACAGGGGCCCACGATGACCGAGATCTGGACGTATTTCTTCGTCGATCGCAACGCGCCCCAGGAAGTCAAGGAGACGATCAAAGACTATTACAGCCGCTACACCGGGCCAGCAGGCATGACCCAACAGGACGATATGGAGAACTGGCACTGGTCGACCGAAGCGAGCAAGGGGACGATCTCCAAGCGGCTGCCATACAACTACACCCTGTTCCTGGACGAGCAGCCACTGCACGGGCCGTCGACTTTCGACCTGCCCGGCAACTTCACGAACATCCTCAGCGACGAAAACCACCGCGTCTACTACCAGCGGTGGGCCGAAATGATGAGCGCGCGGAGCTGGGACGACCTTCGTCTCACGCCAGTGAAGTGACGGTATCGATTCCCCGAGACACGACGACTGAGGTGATGGTGTGACAGCGACGGCCCCTGCTACGGCGCGCGAGCTGCGCGATCTGCGAATCGAGATCGAAGATTTCCTGTACTACGAGGCCGATCTCCTCGACGAGCGACGATTCGAGGAGTGGCTCGACCTGCTGACGGACGACGTCCGGTACTTCATGCCCATTCGGCGAAACGTCCCCTATGGACAGCAAGACCGGGAGAACACCCAGCCGAGATCCGAGATGTCCTGGTTCGACGAGGGGAAGCCCACTCTAGCGCAGCGGGTGAAGCAGATCCAAACGGGCGCCCACTGGTGCGAGGAGCCCCTTTCGCGCGTGACCCACATGGTGACCAACGTGCGCATCGCTGAAGTCGGACCGACGGACGTCACGGTTCACAGCCGCTTCTTGGTGTACCGGAACCGGCTCGAGGACGAGGTCAGCTTCTTCGTCGGACGGCGAATCGACACTCTCAGGCGGGCTCAGGACGGCTGGAAGATCGCGCGCCGAGAGATCATCCTCGACCAGAACGTCCTGCTGGCCAAGAACCTCACGACGTTCTTCTGATCCGGACTACCGAATCTCCCAGTCTGGCATGTTCCACGCGGGATCGGTTTCCGGCGGCGCCGTCCCTCCCCCGCGCACGTCGGACGTGAAAGCCCAGACCTGCGGTCGAAAGTAAAGCGAGATCGACGCGACGTCCTCGGTGAAGATCCGCGCCATCTGGGTGAGCTGCTGTAACCGTTCGCGCACGTCCAGCGTCGACTGGAACTGCTTCGCCAGCTGGGTGTATTCGTCGTTGGACCACCCGCTCCGGTTCGATCCGCGCCAGTTGTTCTCCGGAAGCGGAACGTTATCCGCCGTATAGCTTGCGGCGGTCCGGTCGCCGCCCGGCGTGCTCAGCAGGTACATGCCGGAGTAACCGGCGCGGACCTCGAGGTTCTGCGTCTGCGCGACGGGCACCACCGCCTGGGTGATGTCGAATCCCGTGTTCCGCCATGCGTCGGCTATCGCGGCAAGCTCCTGCTCATTGTCCGGTCCCGAGCTCGTCTTCATCTCAACGGTAAATCGGCCGCCCGCGGGGCTGGTGAAGAAGCCGTCCGGACCCTTCACGTACCCGGCCGCGTTCATGAGCTGCTCGGACTGGCGCGGATCAAAGGGATACTTCACCGACCCGTTCTTGGCGGCGTCTCCGAATTGCCCGAGGGGCGGAACGACGTAGTCCGCCATTAGCGCGACCCCCTCATAGATGGCGTCGTTGATGCCCTGACGGTCCACGGCTTGAATCAAGGCCTTGCGCACCTGCAGGTCGAGCAGCGCCTGGGGACGGACAAATGTCGGACGGTGCTGAATGTCGATCCCGCGCCAGGTGCCGAACGTCCACACGACGGTCCCGCCCTGCCGGGGCTCCCACTCGCGGCGTAGCGTGAGGGCATCACCGAATTGGATGACGTTGTCCGCCAGGATGTCGACGTCTCCCCCCAGCGCGTTGGCCAGCGCCGTGTTGCGATCGCCGATGAACGTGATGCGAACCTTTGAGACCTTGGGCGGGCCGCCCGAGTGGCCCGCGAACGCCGACGCCTCGATATAGGCGCCGGGCTCCCAGTTGATCATCTTGTAGGGGCCGAGGCCCACGTAATCGCGGGTCCAGTAGCTGAGGGCGAAGAAGGCATCGGTGGCGTCGCTCTCGAACTCGCGCTGGAGCAGGTGCCGCGGCAGCGCCGGAAACTGCTGGTCTCTGCCGGACAGATGGCCCGCATCCGGGTACGGTGTGCTCCAATGGATCACGAACGTCCGGTCGTCGGGAGCGGTGACGTCCGCGATCGCGGCGTAGGGGGGCCCGTGGGACTGCGCCATATTGGGCGCGGTGTACACCTTCCACCCAAACACGAAGTCCTCAGCCGTGAGGTGGGTCCCATCGTGCCACGTCAGGTTCGGGCGAAGGTGGTAGGTCGTGTCCATGCGGCCGTCGGGGAAGACCTGCCACGAATCCGTATTGAGCTGCGGGAGCGCATCGACCAAATATGGATGTGGCTGCGCGTTGTCGTCGACGATGGAGATGTCCGCATTGAAGGTGCGCGTGGCGACGTATTGTGAGGCGAAGGTCTCTTGAAACGGTCGCAGCGCCACGGTGGGCGGCTCGCGCTGGATGCCGATTCGGAGGACGCGGCTCGACGGACTGCCGGTGGACGCCGCGGACGGGCCCGCGTTTCGCGGCGCGCCGCTGGGTTGGGGGGAGGCGCACGCGAACACGCACAGCGCCGCGGCCACCACGAAGCTCGATCGGGCCAGGGACCGACCTCCGCGTTGTGCCGCCATCGCGCGCCGCGCGCGCACAAATCCGAACATGACCTGCCTCCTGCTCGCCAACCACAGCGGTTGACCGCTCGGTCTCGGCCAGTGTACACAGTTCCCATGGAGCGCTCAACGCACGAGCGCGGAGGAGCCGACGATGGAAAAGATACGCAAATCGGATTCCGAGTGGCGCGCCCAGCTCACGCCAGAGCAGTACCAGATCACCCGGGGGAAAGGAACGGAGCCCGCGTTCTGTGGGATCTATTACGACAACCACGCGCCGGGCACGTACTCCTGCGTGTGTTGCGGGCTCCCGCTGTTCAGCTCGGACGCGAAATTCGAATCGGGCACCGGGTGGCCCAGCTTCTTTCAACCCGTGGACGAGTCCCACATCGAAATGCACGAGGACCTCAGCTACGGGATGCGGCGAACAGAGATCGAGTGCGCGCGATGCGACGCGCATCTCGGGCACGTCTTCGAGGACGGGCCGCCGCCAACCGGGCTGCGCTACTGCCTCAACTCGGCATCGCTCACCTTTGAGCCATCGGCCAAAGAGCGCTCGGCCTAACGTGGACGGTCAGCGCGCGACGGCCGCCTTCTTTTTGCGACCGTTCAACGCCTCCGGGAGCAGCTCCACCAGGCCCTCGTAGTCCCGGGCGCGCATCTCGTCCATTGCCTCCGCCAGGTGCGTGTCGATCATCGGGTGGTCCGGATCGCGGATGACTCCGAGCGGGTCCTGTCCCTCACGCACGCGCTCGATCTCCCGCCGCAAGATCTCGCGCCACATCATGATCCCACGATCGGACGTGGCCAGTCGTTCGTGCTCGCGATCGGCGATCGGCCCTTGCGTTTCCCAGGCCATGTGGTCCTGCCCGAGGGTGAGGTCCATTCGGAAGTGGGTGAAGGGGTGCAGGGCGCCAGCCGGGGTCTTGAACGATTCGATGGATCGAACCATCGGGACGGCGTCCTCGGCGCCATCCTCGCCCACCAGCTCACGCGGAACGTGGCGCACAAAGAAGATCTGCGTATGCGTGTCGTCCATGGGGACGCGGATCTGCGCCACGTTCCCGACACGCAGGATGTTCGGGAAAATTACCGGGTGTTCGTCCACGCGCCCGTCCCGATACGTGCGCTTCTTGATGACGCCGTAGGGCACCTCGTAGAACTCGAAGGCCTGCACGCTGTCGGTCATGCCGCGGGTCGTGTTGGCCGCGCGCCGTCCATTGGAGTCCTGGTGGAGGATTTGCAGGTGGGCCGGGTCCATGGAGTTCTCCATGGCTTGGAGCCAGTTGCAGTCGAGCCGCGGGTAGAGATCGATCTTGTGGACCGCGTCGTCGCGCGACCACACGTCGTATTTCGGGAGCACCGGCGCGGGGTGCGGGCCCATGTAGGTCCACAGGAGACCGGCCAACTCCTGGACGGGGTAGGCGCGCATCTTGACGGTGAGGTGGAACTTACTGTCCGCCGGCTCCGCTGGGGTCTCCAGGCAGTTCCCTTGAATGTCGTAGAGCCATCCGTGGTACGCACAGGCGATACCGCGCTCCTCCACGCGCCCGTAGAGCATCGACGCACCCCGATGGGCGCAATGGTCCTGGATCAGCCCAATCTTTCCGCTCTTGTCGCGGAACAGGACGAGGTCCTCGCCCAGAATCCGCACAAAGCGAGTCGGCTGTTCGGGCGACAACTCCTGCGCCGCCGCGACCGGATGCCAGTAGCGCCGCAGCAGCTCACCGGCGGGCGTTCCCGGCCCGACGCGGGTTATCAGCTCGTTCTCTTCCTTCGTAAGCATCGTTTCTCCTCCAACCGACTCAGCGATGATGTGTCAGGAATTCGCGCCGGCACGGGATACGCGGTGGCATGCACCTTGGCCTTGAAATTGCTCTCCAGCGGCTCGTTCGGCGTGTCGACGCAGGCGCCCATAGCGTCGATCTTCCCGCCGTAGTACACGCAGCGAATGCCGTGCTCATCGTTGCGGCCGAAGAACAGCGAGGCACCGCGATGCGGGAGGCGTTGGCGACGACACCCACCCGGCCGGCCGCATCGCGGAACGCCACGAGCTGTTCGCCGGGCAGCTTCAGGCGGATGGGCGCGCAGTCCGGCCCGGGCAGCTCCGTCGAGCGGAGCGCTGGGATCCGGTACTGGCGCATGAGGTTGCCCATCGGCGCGCCGGGGCCCACACGCGTGATCAGCGCATTGTCCTCTTTGCTCAGCATGGCGCCGCCTCCGCGTGAGGTCACCGCTACGAGCCCGCTGCGCAATATGTACCGCGCCAGCGGTTGCGCGGTCCAGCCCTCGCGTGGCAGCGGGCATGCGGCGGTCACCGCGCCGGCGGGTGGATGAGCCAGGACGGCGCGACGACCGAGCGAGCTTGCCCTCATCGCACCGAATCGGTAAGGTTCCCCCGCGTCTTGGGGGAGACACGTCGGGCCTCGTGGCCTGGCTTAGGAAGATAGGGAGGGATGGCATGCCCGGGAAAGTGCGACGTATCGTGACGGGGGTCAACGCGGCCGGTCGGTCCTACATCGTGTCCGATAAGCTCCTCCCAACCGGGGACCTCGGGCCATCGGATCCGGTTCGCGCGGGCCTCTGGATCACCCACGGGTCGCCCGCCTCCAATACCGATCCCACCGATCCGGTTCCCGACGGGATCATCCTGCGCACCCCGCCGCCGGACCGAGGCGGAACGGTGATCCGCGTCGTCGACATCCTTCCATCCAAGACCCACCCATACGACCCGGAGGACTTGAAGCGGCGCGGCTGCCGCACGACGCCGGAGCGCTCCGCGAAGGACCCGGCGTTCCACGCCACCGACACCGTCGACTACGCGGTGTGTCTCGAGGGAGAGATCTGGGCCGTGCTGGACGACGATGAAACGCTGATGCGCCCGGGCGACGTGCTGGTCCAGCGCGGCACCTTCCACGCCTGGTCGAACCGCAGCGACCGGCCGGCGCGAATGTTGTTCGTCCTCATCGACGCGGAGCCGCTGACGAACCACCCGTAGCCAGGAGCCGGGGTCACCCGTTCACCCGAGCGCTGTTCCTTTCCGCGGGCTGACCGCCTGGCGGGAGAGGAGGCGCCGCTACGCGTTTCCATAGAAGGCGGCCTCCCCGGCTACCGCCTTCTCCATCTGGCGGCGCTTCATGCCCGCCAGCGCCTCGTCGCGCGAGCCGGGGCGGTACTCCTTCCAGTTGCGCGCCTCTTCTGAGTCGCGTGGGACGTACCGGTCGCCCGCGCGCACGCGCGTCGGCGAGAACTCGATGAGCGCGTTTTGCGCCGGGTCTCGGAACACGTTGATGGGGTCGCCGCCGGCCTCGACGATGGCGATCTGCTCCTCCAGCAGCTCGCGCCACATGGCGATGCCGCGGTCCGACGCGCCCAGGTGTTCCGCGCTTCGGTCGAAGATGGGCCCTTGCGTCACCCACGCCATGCTGTCGTGACTCGGGTACGTGCGCATGTGGAAGTCGCCGGACTCGTCCTTCAGCGAATCCACATAGACCAGCTCGGGCTCCTCCTCATACGGATCGGTCCAGCTTCCGTCCACCGACGGCGTGAAGCCCAGCCAAATGACCTGCGTGTGGGTGTCGTCGATCGGGACGCGGAAGTGCATATCGATCGGCATGGTCCCGTCATAGGGATTGTTTCCATCCCGCCCCTCCACGTGGTGGCGAAGGATGTTGGGAAACACCGCCGGGTGGCCCGGCTCCTCGTAGGAATCGAGCCCGTCGCCGCCGAAGATGCGCTTCTTGCGAATGCCGTGCGCGAAGCGCTCGAAGTCATACGCCGTGATCTTTCGGTAGTTGTTTCGTGGCCGGATGCCTTTCTTGAATAGGGTGTGGCCGTGGAGATAGTAGACGTGGGTTGGGTCAAGGGAGTTCTCCTCCGCCTGGAGCCAATTGCAGTCGATGACCGGCTGGACTTCGATCAGCCGGGTGCCGTCCTCGCGGGCGACGACGTCCCACCGGGGGAGCAGGGGCGCGGGCGCCGGTCCCAGATACGCGAAAAGGAGGCCGGCGATTCGCTGGACCGGGTACGCGGCCTGGCGCACCACGCGCTTCATCATCGACTCAGCCGGCTCGAACGGCTGCTCGAGGCACCTGCCGTCGCGACCCCAGAGCCACCCATGATACGGACAGCGCAGGCCCCCATCTTCGAGAAAACCGTAGTAGAGGGAGCAGCCGCGGTGCGCGCACCGCTCGGCCACGAGCCCATAGCTGCCGTCGGGCTCACGATAGAGCACGAGATCCTCGGCGAGCAGGCGTACCCGCTTCTTTGGCCGGTCCGGCGTCAGCTCGGCCGCGGGCGCCACGACGTGCCAGTAGCGGCGCAACAGCTCGCCCGCTGGGGTCCCCGGCCCGACTCTGGTCAGCCGCTCGTTCATCTCGCTCGTGAGCATCGATCCTCCCTGAACCCGCGCGCGTGCGCGAGGAGACGACCCCTCGGCCATGATAGTCGCGTCGTCACCGCGAGTGTAGCCCGCGGCCAAAAGAGGGTCAATTGACCGACCCACGGCCGACGCGACGGAGGCATCCGCCCGGAGCGACGATTGCGGCCAGGACGGTAACCCGTTATCCTGGTCGGGCGCCAGCGGGTGAAACGGACGCGATACGCTGCGCATGGGGTGAGAGGACAGATCGATGGAGTGTCCCATTACTTCAAGCGCTACCGCCAGGAGTACGACGAGCGGCTACAGGCTGTGCGGGAGTCCGGTGACTGGGAAGGATGGCTCGTCTTCTTCCTCCGCGGCGTCGCGAAGGCGAGCGTCCAGGCAGCCGAGACGGCGCGGCGCATCCTCCAGCTCCGCGAGGATCACCGTCGCCGCATCACCGAACAGCTCGGCCGCGCGGCGGGCAATGGGCATCGTGTGCTCGAGCATCTCTACGAGCACCCTATCTTGAGCGTGAACGACGTCATGCGGATCACCGGCACAACGTACGCCGCGGCCAATCAGATGGTTCAGCGCCTGACCGATCTCGGCGTCCTGCTCGAGTTCACCGGCCAGGCCCGCCACCGCCGCTTCCGGTATGACTCCTACATTCACCTGTTCGACGACGAGACAGGCGCGTGAGCTCCCTGATTTCGTAGAGCGCGTCCGACCGTCGGTCATCGTCGCTGAGGTGATGACTCCCCGCTCGGCTTTTGCGCGCGTACGAAGGCGCTGACGATTCTGCCGTCCTCCCCTGCCGACGCGGCCGCGCCGGCACTGCCGCAACAGCTAACATCCTGGATGCCGGCCAACTGCTCCGCGTCATACACCCGCGTCACGTCGAATTCGATCGCCTCGAAGCCAGCGGCGGAGAGCAGGCGGCCGTATTCGGCCTCTTCGAGGGCGCCCGCTACACATCCAACCCAGGATTCCACGTCTCGGCGCAGGTCGGCGGGCAGGCGGCCCTGGACCACTACGTCCGCGACGGCGAATCGACCGCCAGGCTTGAGCACGCGAAAAGCCTCGCGCAGCACCTGCGCCTTATCCGTCGAGAGATTGATGACGCAGTTGGAGATGACGACGTCAACCGTGTTGTCCGGGAGCGGGATTTCTTCGATCGTGCCCTTGACGAACGCGACGTTGGTTGCGCCCTGGTTGGCCTTGTTGCGCTCGGCCATCTCCAGCATCTCGTCGGTCATGTCGAGGCCGTACACGAATCCGGCGGGCCCCACCCGCTTGGCGGCGAGCAGAACGTCGATCCCGCCGCCACTTCCCAGATCCAGAACGATCTCACCCGGCTGGAGCGTGGCCAGGGCGGTCGGGTTGCCACAGCCGAGAGAGGCCCTGAGCGCACCCTCCGGCACGAGCTGGGCTTCCTCGGGCGAGTAAATCTGGCTCGAAATCGGGTCGCACGCGGAGCCGCTGCAGCAGCCTCCTTCGGCGGGATGCTCGGCGATCAACTGCAGGGCTCGCTGCGCGTACTTCTGGCGGACGCTCTCGCGCAATTCGGTAGGACGGGCTGTCGGCTCCACGGTTTTCCCCTTTCGAATATTGACGAATATGGAATCGATAATTGTCTATGGAAAGCGGCAAAAAATAACGCCTACCCGATGGCAACCCCCGAGCTCAGCCGGAGCGCGCCCAGGGCATCGCGCAGCGTGGCAATCCCTCGCGCGTCCGCGGCGTAGTAGGCCCAGACCCCGCGACGGGCGACCGTCACGAGCCGGGCCTCCCGCAAGATTTTCAGGTGATGGGAAACGGTGGGCTGCGTGACGTCGAAGCGGCTGGTGATGTCGCAAACGCAGATCGGCGCGGATTGTGCGGCGATCAGACGGAAGATCTCGAGCCGCGTCGAATCGCCGAGCGCGTGAAAGACCGCCGCGACCGACGCTCGCTCCGGCTCAGGGAGTGGCTCGTTCGACGTCGGCGGCACGCAGCAGTCCGGGGGCCGCGTCTTGCTTCGCATAGCGTGATCATAGCACTTTAGATAGATAATTGTCTATGCAATATCCATACATCCAACGCCGCTTCAGCATCCCGCTACCCCGTCGGGCCAACGCGCGTCGCCCGATCACGCGGCTCCATCGTGCGCTCGACGCCCTTGAAGGCGGGCATGACCTCCCGCGCGAACAAGCGCATTGCCCGCATGATGTCGGCATGCGGGATGCCGCCGAAGTTGAAGGTCGTGCTGAAGATGTCGAACTCATAGTGCGCCATCGCGTTTCGGATGCCCGCGATGCATTGGTCCGGGTTGCCGTAGACATTGCGCCCGGTGGCGAGCATCCCGGAGAAGTCGTACGTCGATGGATCGAAATCCGTCCGGCCCCGGCCGATCGCGGCGAGCTCGTCGTAGCGCAGGATCGCAGCCTGTGCGACCTCGCGGGCGCGCTCGGCATTCTCGTCGACCCACACGCGCAGGTGGACCTTGCAGTTGCGGTCTTTGGGCGTCAGCCCGGCTGCGCCCAACCCGTCCCGCCACGCATCGATGGCGCGCGGATAGTGCTCGGGCGGATACGGGTGGGCCGTGATCATGATGTTGAACCCGTGGCGACCGGCCCACCCCAACGATTCGGGGGAGTGGCCGGCGACCCAGATGCGCGGGCTCGGCTGCTGAACGGGGCGCGGATAAATACAGACGTCTTTGAAGTCCCAGAACCTCCCTGCATACGAGAACCGGTCCTGGGCCCACGCCCGCGCAATGATCTCGCCCTCCTCCTCGAATCGCGGGCGCGCCTCCTCGCGCGGCACCCCGTACACGAGGAAGTCGCTCGGCGTGTTGCCGAGCCCAATCCCGAACTCCAGCCGTCCCCGGGAGAGGACGTCGACCATGGCGTAGTCCTCGGCGATCTGGATCGGGTGGTGCAGCGGCAGGATCGATACGGCGGACCCCAGATGAATCCTCGACGTGCGCGCGGCCGCGGCGCCGAGAAAGACCGCGGGGTTGGGCTCTGGGCCGCCATACAGAGCGAAATGGTGCTCCGTGAACCAGAAACACTCCCAGCCCAGCTCTTCGGCGAGGCAGATCTGCTCCAGGATCTGCTGGTAGAAGATGTCAAAGGGCGGGTCCAGATCTGGAAAGTAGGTTGGAAGCAGATGCATGTGAAAGCGCACGGCTCCTCCCACGGGCTGTAGATTTCGGCGACGCCACCGGCCCTACGAGCCGCCGCCGTAGTCCCATTCGTAGTCCCGGTCGCGATAAGCCTCCTCGGGCATCTGGCTCGTGAGGCCGCGCTTGCTCAGCTCCTCCTCGAATTTTGCGCGGATCCACGGCTCCTCGTCGGGGTACTGAATCGTATCCCGCTGGGGGTCCTGCACGCGCTCGCCGGTCCCACTGAGGGCGCGCGGCGGGTGCAGCGCTAGGTACCGCGCAGGCGCCGGCCCGAGGTTGAAGTGCTGATGGAACCAGCGGTTCGGCGGCACGAACACGCTCGCCTCCTGCCACGGGATGACCACCTTCTCCTGTCCCTCCGGCCACATCACGGAGAAACCTTCCCCAGCCGGTATGACGATGACAAAACCCGGGCCGTGGCGATGCGCCTTCTTGTAGGTCCGCGACGGGAACACCGACATGTGCGCGGTCACCGGCGAGTCCGGGAACCGCACCCAGACAACGTGGCCGCCTGCGCCCCGTCCCTTGAACGGAACGACGTGGTCCCACGCGCGCATGTTGGGAAAGAAGTTCCCGAACCAGAATACGCCTCCGCGCGGCCCGGACCCGGCTTCCGTCTGTTCGATCGCTTTCGCCTCCGAAAAGAGCGTGGCGTCCGGCCCGTCCAACCCCGCCCTGCCCGCTCCCGACACGTTCACGAAATAGCTCGGGTCTGGTATAGCCTGCAGCGTGAGCGGGAGATAGTTGCAGTGGAGCAGACGCGCGGGCGCCGAACCATGCGCGTTGCCGAGCTGATAGCGATGGAAGCGCGGAATGCAGAACATGCTGTGCTTTTGCCATTCGAAGGTTCGCCTGGGGCCCGCGTCATCCGTCCAGACGGTCGTGAGTCCGCGCCCTTCGACCACGTACACGACCTCGTCGACCGCCATGGTCAGGGGCGGCAGCGTCGCCCCCGGCGGCACTTCCGTCACACGCGCCTCGCTCACACCCTCCTGACCGGCCAGCAAGAGAAAGGCAGCGTTGCACTCGCGTTCGTCCCAGGGGCCAAGCTCCACGGTTCGCAGATCTGGAACGTAGAAGCCCCGATGGATGGGAACGCCTATCGACTCCACCCACTGCTCGTAGGCGGAGGGCACGCTCCAACTCACGGTTGTCGCTTCGTCGTGCTGAGGCCGCACGGTCGCTTCGGTCATGGTCGCCATCTCCCCCCGGTCGCACGTTCGCGCGTCCGCGTCAGTCTAACCATCGCGATAGGCGCGGGCAACGGCGAATGGACTCACCTCGGCCGCGGGTGCGCCACGCGCCACGGGGCAGGGGCTGAGATGCGATTGTGACCCAGTCGCGCGGGCGATCCTGTGCGTGAAGGTGTGCAGACACAACGTCACCGGTGAGCGACTCATGTACTATTGATGGTCGGCGCAGAGCGCGCCGCGCCCGCCCCGACACACCACCAACACCGCACAGGCATTTCCGGCCCTTGACAATGGATCGCGGAGGGAGCATGTCCCGGATTCGTACCAGGATCTCCGCTCTCGCGAGCGCCGTCGCCTCGGCTCCGGGCGCGCCCGCCACCGACGCGCCGCTCGTCGGGGACCGAGCCGGCGAAAACGCCGCGCGGCGCCTCACGCTCGGGGGCGCCCCGCGCTTCGATCTGATCGTCGGCCCCGAGCACGCGCGCCGCGTCGTGCTCGCGGTGGGAGCCGCGACCTTCATCTGCGGGTTCTTCGTCGGCGCGCTGTTGAGCGCGGTCCTGATCGCGATCCACCATCCTCTGGTAAGCGAGCTCCGGTCGTCCCTCAACTATGAGTCGGCCATCTTCGGCGATGGGCTCGTGCTCCCCATCGTCAACATGGCGGCGGCGACCGCGATCCTGCGCCATCAGCGGCTGGTTACGCCCGGCGCCGTTCAAATCGCGTTCTTCATCGGCGCCGCCGTGACCGCCGCGTTCCACATCGACCAGGCGGTGCACGGCATCGTGAACTGGACGATGCCGGAGCCGTGGCACTGGAACGCTCTGGGCGCCTGGCATGCCGCCTACATGCTGGCGGTCGCCTCGTGGCTGTCCCTCTTTCTGGTCGTCGTCGTCCGCTCTGCCGTTCGACACCGGACCGTGACTCGAGAAACGGCGATCGTCCTATTGGGGGTCATCGTCTTCTTCGCCCTTCTCCGCCTCGACTACCTCTCCCTGGACATCGGGACCCTCTTCCCCGGCCGCTAGACGCCGCGCCGTTTTCCGCGCGCCACGCCGCCCCCACCCCGCCTGCGCGGCCGAGGGCGCCAGGAATTTGGCCGGTGGTATGATCGATTTCGGCCGATTGACCAGCCAGTGCTCTGTACGGAGGTAGCCGTATGCTGACCCAGGAAGAAAACGATCGCCTCACGCGAGTGGGCCCCGGGACACCGGGGGGCGAGTTCATGCGCCGGTACTGGCAGCCGGCCGCGCTGTCGGAAGAGCTACCGCCAGGCGGCGCCCCCGTTCCCGTTCGACTCCTCGGCGAGGACCTCGTCCTCTTTCGGGATGAGACGGGCCATCCGGGCTTGCTCGGCATCCACTGCTCCCATCGGGGTGCGGACCTGAGCTATGGGCGCCTCGAGGATGGCGGCCTTCGATGCATCTACCACGGGTGGCTATTCGACCGGTCCGGGCGCTGCCTGGAGCAGCCGGGCGAGCCCACCGGGAGCACCTTCCACGAGCGCATCCGTCACACGGCTTATCCATGTCACGAGCAGGCGGGCATCATCTTCACCTACATGGGCCCTGGCGAGCCGCCGCTCTTCCCCGCGTACGAGTTTCTGCTGGCGCCCCCCGACCACACCTACGCCACGAAGTACTACGAGGAATGCAACTATCTCCAGGGGAACGAAGGGAATTTCGACCCGCAGCATCTCTCGTTCTTGCACCGGTTCTTCAAGCCGCGGGACGATGCGGACTTTCGGAATGCGATCCACGCCGCCGACCCCGCGCCGCAGATCGAGCCTGTGGACACCGGTTTCGGCATGCACCTCTACGCCATCCGCAAAGCGGAGGGCAATCGGCGATTCGTCAAGGTGCGCAGCTTCATCATGCCGTCGGCCGGCTGTGTCGGCAGTCGTGGGGAGGCCGGCTATAACGTGAACTGGCACGTCCCGATTGACGACGAGCACCATTGGCGCTACGGGATCTGGTTCGACCGCACGGGCCCCGTCGATCCGTCGGAGCGATCCCGGGCGCGGGCCAGCGTGGCGGAAAACTACCGGCTAAAGCGCAACAAGGCGAACCGCTACCTCCAGGACCGCGAGGAGATGAAGACCTCCACGTTCCTCGGGATGGGCAAGGACTTTGTCGTGCACGACAGCTTCGTGACGGAGAGCGAGGGACCGATCTACGATCGGACCATCGAGCACCTCGGATACACAGACCGCGGGCTCATCCACATGCGCAAGATCATGCTCGACGCCATCCGCGACGTCGAAAACGGCCGCGAGCCGCGAGGCGTCGTTCGGGACGTGGCGCTGAACCAGTGGCCCGATCTCATCGCGCGAGACGACATCCTCCCCGCCGAGGTGGACTGGAAGGACCACTGGAAGGGGCGCAGCACGCAGCCCGTGGGAAGCGGCGCGCGCTAGCAGCCGCACGTTCGCCGGGTTTGGCCTATGATTGCCGCGACGACAGGGGCCGCGGCCCGCGCGCCACGCGCATGGGCTCGACACGGCCGGGGAGGAGCGCGACGTGACGGATACGATTCGCCTTTACGCGGGAACCCAGCACGGACTGCTCATCTGGCGCGGCCACGACGCCACGTGGGAGCACGTCGGCCACGAATTTCCGGACGCTGTGTTCGACACGATCGCGGGCTGCGCATCGCGGCCGGAGCGCGTCTACGCGGCCGTCGCCTGGGACGGGGTCTATCGGACGGACGACGCCGGCCGCCACTGGCGGCGGATCATCGAGGGCGAGTTTCGGGCGATCACCGTGGATCCGACTGACGACTCGGTCGTGTACGTCGGCGCCGAGCCGGTACACCTCTACCGAAGCGAAGATGGCGGCGACCACTGGGAGGAGCTGACCTCCCTCCTCGACGTTCCGGAAGACGTGCGCCAGAACTGGTGGACGCCGTATCCACCGGCCACCGGCCACATCCGCTACGTCTTTGTCCACCAGGACGATCCGCGCTTCCTGGGTGTGTGCCTCGAGCACGGCGGCGTCCTCCGCAGCTTCGACCGGGGCGCCACGTGGGAGGACGTGAGCGGCGGCATCGACTATCTCGACATGCACATGATGAAGACGCTTCCGCATAGCACGAGCCGGTACTTCACGTCATCGGCGCGCGGGTTCTTCACGAGCGAGGATCCGGCAGACGGATGGGTTCGCGCAGAAAATGGGCTGGACCGCAACTATTCGCACGACTTCCTGTTCCTCGACCCGACGCGCGCGGGTGAGCCGCCCACGATGCTGATCGCTACGGCGGACGGCTCGCCAGGGTTCTGGCGGCGTGAGGAGCGGGGCGCCCGCGCGGCGATATTCCGCAGCTTGGACGCCGCGGCCACCTGGCAACGCGTCACAGCCGGGTTGCCCGAGGAGATGGATCACATGGTCTGGGCGCTAGCGCGCCATCCGAGCGACCCGGACGCGGTGTTCGCCGGCGTCGGGGCGACAAATCGCGGGCAAACCATCGACACGAGCACGCCCGCGTCGGCCGCGCTCACGGACGCACCGGGCCAGATCCTCCTCAGCCGCGATCGGGGCGAGAGCTGGGACCCGCTCCCCCTCGAGTTGCCGTCAGACCGCGTGCTGTGGGCCGCCATCGACTGACGAGGGTCGGGCTTCGAAGGCGCGAACGCGTTCCCAATCGACCCAGCGAGCCAGCCCGGGCTCGGCCAGGAGTCGCGCGCGCCCGCCGGCGATGCGCACGCGCTCCGTCACATATTCCTCGCCGAAGGTGAGGAAGAAGCTCGTCTCGGCCGGGAGGTTCCGTTGCCGCCCGGGCAGGGCGCTCGCAAGCTGCAGGGCGACCATGGCCCCCAGGGACGACTCGCCCATGAAGCCCACGTGCGCGGCGCATCCATGCTCCTCGGCGAACTGGGCGAGACGCATGCCGTCGCTCGCGCCCGTCCCGTTGAGCTTCACGCTCACCGCTCGGGCGCCCCGCTCGATGAAGAGCGCCGCGTCCTGGATGGAGCGGCAGCCGTTGTCCACGAGAATGGGAATCGGGCTCTCCCGCTGGAGCCGCTCGAACGCGCGGTTCGGCAACAGGCGGCAGGGGTCCTCGGCGAGGGTCACCCCCAGCTCCGCCAAATCCTCGAGGTAGGCCGACGCTTCCACCTCGGGGTAGGCGCTATTCGCGTCGACGTACATCTCGATCGTCGGGCCGACGGCCGCGCGGATCGCGCGCAACGCGGCGCGATCCGTGTCGCGACCTTGGCCGCCCTTGACCTTCAGCGTTCCAAACCCGTGCCGCTGCACCATGGTCGCCGCCTCAGCCGCCATCAGCTCCGGGCGCTGGCGCGTCACGGTCCACGACACGGCCACGTCTGGGTCGCCGCCCCAGATCTGCCACATCGGGGCGCCACGGGCCTGGGAGCGCATGTCCCAGCAGGCGATGTCGATCATGGCCCGGGCCAGCCGATGCTCGCGAATCTTCCCTAAAGCCCGTGTCACGGTAGCCTCGTCGAGGAGGTCGACGTCCCGAATCAACGGGATGAACAACTCCTCGATCGCGACGGCCAGCGAGCGCAGGGTGACGCTGTGCCAGGCGGTCTTCGCGACCCCCTCCGCCAAACCGACCGTTCCGTCGTCAGCGGTCAGCCGCAGGAGGAGAAAATCAGCGCCGTGCTCGTCGGTCGAGCCCCACTGGATGTGCCGCGGGTAGGGGAGATGGATTGGGTACGTGCTCCACTCGGCCAGGCGCATCGGTTCCTCCCAGCCCGTGCGTACTCGCGACAGGCGTGCCGCGGTGATCCAGTGTACGCTTTTGTCCGCCTGTCCATGGGGGCGTAGAGGTCATGCTGGACGCAGCGAACCAGCGTCCCGGGGGGAGATCCTTCGGCCTCGCCCTCACGATGGCAACGTCCACGGGCCTTTGCCACAGGGGAGAAAACGGATTCGAAGGAGGAATCAATGGCAGTAGCCGCGGATGCCGCAAAGCACATGCGCTTCCATACCCCTCACGCGCATCTCGGGGCGACGTTCGGAGCGGGTGCGTTTGGCGCCTTCGCCGAGCGCGTGGCGCGCTTCTTCGGAACCCCGCAGTACCTCATCAGCCAGACGGTGATCGTGGTGGTGTGGATCGTCTTCAACGGGTTCGCGCTCCTTGTAAGCTTCGACCCGTACCCCTTTATCCTCCTCAACCTCGCATTCAGCCTGCAGGCCGCGTACGCCGCGCCACTCATTCTGCTGGCGCAGACGCGCCAGGCCGAGCGTGACAAGATCTGGTCCGACGCGGACGCAAAGCATCGAGAGGATTTGGCGCAGAACACGCTGACCCTTCTCCAACAGAACACGGATCTCACCGAGCAGGTTGCCAAGCTCTCGCAACAGGTGCGCGACCTCACCGAGCAGATCCACCGCCAGGTGGTCACGGGCGCCTCGTGACCCGTCCGTCGGCCGACGACCGCGCTCCTCAGCTCGCCGCGGCGACGAAGTCGGCGACGCGCTCGCCGATCATGATGCACGTCAAGTTCGTGTTGGCATGCGTCACCGTTGGCATGGTCGAGGCGTCCGCGACCCAGAGGTTGTCCATTCCATGGACCCGTAGCGTCTGATCGACAACCGCCATCGGATCGCTCGCCGGACCCATCATGCACGTGCCGACGCCGTGGTGGTAGCTGTTGTGCGTCGCCCGAGCGAAGTGGGCCCAGTTATCCTTCGGTCCCGGCTGGATCAGCGGACCATAATAGGCTCGCATTGATTCGTGATCGAGCAGCTCCTTCACGAACTGCATCGCCGCCGTCACCGCTTCGATGTCGTCGGGATGCTCGAGAAGCCGCGCATCCACCGCCGGCAGGTCGTGCGGATCGGCGCTTTGGAGGGAAACGCGCCCACGGTTTCGCTGTTCGAGCAAGTGGAGCGAGACCGGCATCATCCGCTTCAACCCGGAGACCTCGGTTGGAGGGCGCATATGAATGTGAAAGTCGGGACAGGTCCGCGCGGGGTCGCTCTTGATCATGAGCCGGAAGCGCGGAGCAAGCGAGTCTTCCACGAGATCCGACGGACCCTCAAACGTCATGTAGACGACGGCATGGTCCTGATAGTTCTCGCCGACGCCGTCCAGGGGATGAACGACGCCGATGCCGAGCCGCTCGAGCTCCGCGGCGGGTCCGATGCCGGAGAGCATGAGGATCTGGGGACTATGGTAGACGCCGGCCGAAAGCACGACGCGGTCCGCCAGCGCGGTGTAGGAGTGGCCATCCTTTTCGAAGCGCACGCCGTTCACCCGATGTCCATCGACCGCGAGAGAGAGGGCGGGCGCCTCGGCGATGATGGTCAAGTTCGGACGCCCGCGCGCGAGATTGAGGTAGGCGACGTTCGTGGACTGCCGCACGCCGTCCTTGATCGTAAAGGGCGACGTGCAGATCCCATACGGCTCGGGGACGTTGGAGTCCGGACAGAGGGGGAGTCCCATCGCCTTGGCGCGATCGAGAAGCGCGCCGAATCGACCGGACACCATCTGGTCGAGGGGCATCGATCGCTTGATATAGAGGGGCCCGGACGAACCGTGGATGGCGCTATCCGGAAAGTCCTGGTCGGACTCCATCCGTTTCAACACCGGCAGCACGCGATCGTAGCTCCAGTCCGGGTTGCCGCGCGCGGCCCATCCATCTAGGTCGTATTTCGTCGGCCGCGGCGCTGCCATCACGTTGACGGACGAGCCGCCTCCCATGATGCGGCCGGCGAGCGAATAGAAGGTGCTTCCGTCCACGTGGCGCACCGTCGGGTACATCACGACGTAGGGTGACTCGAGCAGCAGCCGCGTCTGCTGAGTCGCGTCCGAGACCATCTCCGGAATCGGGTCCGGATCCGGTCCGGCCTCGAGGAGCAGCACACGCCGATGCGGGTCCTCAGACAACCGGCTCGCGGCCGCGCAGCCCGCGGAGCCGCCCCCGACGACGATGACATCGTATCGATCTTCCATCCTCTCCCCCCCATGGCTCATACTTCGACGAGTCGCCAGTATCGGTAAAGGGTACTATGGGCGAAGCACACGAAGCGTGGAGACAACTGCCATGAAGCGCCAGTTCCGCGGACTTGCCATTAGCGCACTCGCGCTCCTGGTCGTCGGATGCGGGTCGACCCGTGGTCCATCGCCGACCGGCGCCTCGACGTCGGGAGCGCCGGCGCGTCCGGGAGGCGTCCTCACCATGGTCGTCCGCTACGAGCCTCCGTCGCTCGCGGTGCTCCCCATCCGGACGGCGGGCGCCGGCGTCAGCTCCACGACGCGGCTTTTCAACGCACAGCTCGACATCGAAGACGGCGAAGGTGCGATCCGACCGTACCTCGCGGAGGCCCTACCGCAGCTCAACACGGATACCTGGCGCGTGCTGCCGGACGGCCGAATGGAGACAAGCTACCATTTGCACCCGAACCTCACCTGGCACGACGGCGCTCCCCTGACGGGAGACGACTTCTCCTTCGCGTGGCGCGTGTACCGCGAGCCGTCGCTCGGCGTCGCCTCCAGGGTGCTCGACCTCATCGAGGATGTGTCCGCGCCGGACCCGCGCACGGTGGTCATCCACTGGAAGCAACCGTATCCGGACGCGGGCGGACTGCGGTTTGATTTCCAGCCCCTCCCCCAGCACATTCTCGCCGAGCCGTTCTCGAGCGCGGATCCAGACGCCTTCTCGACCTCTTCTTTCTGGACCGTGGACTACGTCGGGGCCGGGCCCTTCCGCGTCGGGCACTGGGAGCAGGGAGCGAGCCTCGAGGCGATCGCCTTCGACGGTCACGTCCTGGGTCGACCCAGGCTCGATCGCATCAACATTCGCTTCATCCCCGACGAAAACACAGCCCTCACGACCCTCCTCGCGGGGGAGGCGCAGTACGCCACCGGCCGCAGTCTTCGCTTCGAGCACGCATCGGTCCTGAAGCGTGAATGGGGCGCGGCGGGCAAGGGCGTTGTGCTCCTCACACCCGACACCATGCGGTACACGTCGGTCCAGTTCCGCCCGGATCTGGTGAACCCTGCCGCCCTGTTGGACCTGCGGGTACGGAAGGGGATCGTCTCGGCGATCGATCGGCAGGCCCTGAACGACGCCCTCTTCGACGGCGGGGGGTCGATGTCGGACATGTTCCTGACCAAGCACGCCATCTACGACCACGTGCCCGACATGGACCGCACCCTCGCCGAGGCCGACAAGGCGATGACCCATTACCCCTTCGACCCGCGTCGCGCCGAGGACTACTTGGCATCGGCCGGATTCCACAAGGGCCAGGACGGGATCCAGACGAGCGCGAACGGCGAACGGCTGAGCATGGAGGTGTGGGCTGACGCCGGGCCGCAGTATGAAAAGGAGCAGGCGGTGCTGGCGGACACCTGGCAGAGCGTCGGGATCGACTCACACGCCTCTTTCGTGCCACCGGCACGGCTGCGCGATGGCCAATTCCGATCGTCGTTCCCCGCCCTGCACACGACGTCGGCGGGACGCCTCGAAAGCCTCGCATCGTCCGGCATACCCACGGCCCAGAACCATTGGGCCGGCTCGAACCGCGGAAGCTGGTCGAATCCACAGTACGATCAGCTCTGGGATGCCTTCAATACGACGCTCGATCCGCAGTCACGCAGCCAGCAGGTGGTCCAGATGCTGAAGCTCGCGAGCGACGAGCTGCCCTCGTGGGTGCTCTACTACAACCTCAGCGTCTCGGCGCACGTGAGCGCGCTGAAAGGCCCGGACAACTCGGGGCTGAACTCCGACACGTGGAATGTGTACGAGTGGGAGATCAGCCGGTAGCGCGCCGCCCGTAGAACCGCTCCGCGTTCTGGGCAAGCACGGCCTCCTTGTCCACCGCGGAGAGGTCCTCGCGCTCCAGCAGCTCGTCGATCTCGTGGCGACAGGTCTGCGCGTTGAAGCTCTCGTGGGGATAGTCGCTGGCGAACAGGAAGGGGCTGCGCCCCGCGCGCTGGATCGCGTACCCCAGGCCCTCATCGTCGCAGTCGAATCCGACGAAGATGCGGCCCTCGCGCACGTGGCGCTTGAAATGCTCGATGGCGCCCTCGCTCGGGTGCGGCCCCTCGACGTACTCCCCGTTCACCGTCTGCTGGACGTGGCCCTCGTACGACCGCCGCATGCGATCGAGGTAGAAGGGCACCCAGGTCGCCCCGCCCTCGAGGAAGCCGACGCGGATCCCCGGGAAGTGGTCGAAAATGCCGTGGGCGAGCATGGCCGCGGCCTGAACCATGATGCCGAAAGGATGGCCGAGGGCGTGGACCGGGTAGTAGGTGCTGAAAGCGTCCATTCCAAAGTGATGGTGGCACCCCCCGTGGACCGCCAGGGCGCAATCGAGCTTCTGGGCCTCCTCGTACACGGGCCAGTAGATGCGATCGCCGAGGTGCGCCTTCACGCCCTCGCCGTTGGACGGCAGCATCGCGGCGCACATCCCCAGCTCGGTCACCGAGCGGTGCAGCTCCTCGGCCGCCGCCTGCGGATCCTGAAGGGGGAGGAGGGCGACCCCTTTGATGCGCGGCGTTTCGTTAACGTACCGCTCGTGGACCCAGTTGTTATAGGCGCGACACGCCGCCACGGCCCAATCCACCGACACGATCCGTCCGACGGCCAGCCCCGATGTGGGGTAGACCGCGGTCCAATCAATCCCGACATCGTCCAGGAATCCCAGCCACTCCTCCGCATCGGGGCTCCCGAACACGCCCCGATCGGCCCGCAGGTAATAGGAATGGAAGTGGTCGAGCGGAGGGAAGATGCTTCGGCCCTGATCGCCGGGCATGAACTTGGCGATTTCGTCCGCGTATTTCCCCTCGGTGATGTGGCCGTCGGCATCGATGATGCGCATGAGGTTTCCTCCTCGCTCGGACTCTCGTCGCGCTGCGCGCGTTCGCGCGAAGTACGGCTCTGGACCTGCTGGGCTTCAGCGTAGTACAGGAGCCGCATTGGTGCAACCCAGCAGGCGCCAGCCAGTTGCGGTGGTCGCGTGGCGACGCTATGCTCGCAGGAGCCAGGTTTGGAGGCGCTGCAGTGCGAAACCTGAGGAGTGCCGTCCTCCTCCTGTCCGTCGCGGTGCTGCCGGCGTGCATTTCGGCGCCGAGGTCGGCGCCGTCCGAGGCGACGGCTCCCGCGCCTCCGCCCGTTCGTACCCTCGTAATCGGCATGCACGTCGAGCCAACGGCGCTCTCGCCGCGGCCGCCGACGACCAGCGGCATCACGCCAGCCGCGCCGACGATGATCTTCAGCGCGTGGCTCGTCGTCGCCGACGCCCACAACAAACCCCGACCGCAGCTCGCGGAGAAGCTCCCGCAGCTCAACACGGACGACTGGCAGGTCTATCCCGACGGGACGATGGATACCACCTATCGCCTTCGGCCGGGACTCACGTGGCACGATGGCGCACCCGTCACCGCCAGCGACGTGGTGTTCGGCTGGCAGGTGTTCACCGATCCGGAGATGGGCGTGCCAACCGATCCTCCCATTCGGCTCATCCAGGAGATCTCGGCGCCCGACGATCGGACCGTGGTGATCCGATGGAAGCAGCCGTACGGCCAGGCCGGCGAGCTGAGCACCAGCCGGTACGGCGGTGTGCCGCCCATGCCGCGCCACATCCTCGAGTCCAAGTACCGAGCCGGCGACGTTCAGGCCTTCCTGAACGATCCCTACTGGACCAGCCAGTTCGTGGGGTCGGGCCCCTATCGCCTCGACCGCTGGGAGCCCGGCGCCTTCATCCAGGCCTCGGCCTTTGACGGCTTCGTCGAAGGCCGACCAGCCATTGGGCAGCTCAAGCTCGTGTTCCTGCCGGACCCGAGCGCGGCCGTGGCATCCCTGCTCTCGGGCGAGGTCCACGTGGCGGCGGAGGACGCCATTGGGTTCGAACAGGGCGCCGTGCTCAAGAAGCAGTGGGAGAGCACGGGGGCGGGCACGGTGATCCTAACGCCCAACAAGTCCCGCTTCCTCCAGGTGCAGTTCAAACTCGATTATGTCAATCCCAAAGCGCTGCTCGACGTGCGCGTTCGGCGAGCCATCCTGGAGGCGACCGATCGGGAATCGCTGTCGGCGGCGATTCTTGACGGCCAGATCTCCGTCGCCCACACGCTCACCGGGCCCGTCGAAGAGTACTTCGCCGAGCTAGACCGCGTCATCACGAAATATCCGTTCAATCCCGACGAGGCGAGCCGTCTTCTCGGGGAGGCGGGATTCGCGAAGGGGGCTGACGGGGCATTCGCGGATCGCGCCGGGCAGCCGCTCAGCTTAGAGCTGCGCGCGTTCTCCGCCGATCCCGGGCCGCGCGAGGCGGCCATCCTGTCGAATCAATGGTCCGCCGTTGGGCTCAGCGCGCCCATCTCCATCATTCCCGCGGCCCAGTCCCAGAATCTCGAGACCGTGTCCGCCTACCCCGCGCTGCGGATCGAGCAGACCGGACTCACCGACACGGTACCAGTCCTGAAGATCGCCGGATCAGCCGTCGCGACGGCGGAAAACCGCTGGGCGGGCGTCAATCGTGGCGGCTGGGTCAACGCTGACTACGACCGGCTCGTCGACGTCTTTGTCTCCTCGCTGGACCGGTCGGAGCGCAACCACGCGGCCGCCGAGGCGTTCCGCATCGCAAGCGACGAGCTGCCTGTACTGCCCCTCTACTACCTTTCGCTCGCCGCCGCCCACACTGCCACCCTCGAGGGGATGGTGGGCGGATACGCGAGCGACACGGCCTGGGACAACATCGCGCAGTGGCGCTGGGCACGGTAGCGCCGAGAGGGCTGGCCGCGCATTCAGGTCAGGCCCTTCCCGGCCCGCCCCCGTCGACGGCGCGAGCCGTGCCGCGCGCGGCCTCCTGCCGATCCAGCATCTCTTCCGTCTGGCGGTACAGCTCGATGATGGTGTCGCGGTCCGGGCAGTAGCGATCCGCGTCGTCATCGATGTAGGGCCATCCGCCCTTCGAGATCTTGTGGTAGTTCGATCGGTAGAAGCCGGCCGCCGATGGCTCGCCTGGACGCACGAACGGACGGTAGCCTGGTCGCGACGGCACCCGGATCTCGGGGCGCTCCGCCATGTCCGGATCGCGAAACACGTTGATCGGCTCGCCCCCCTTCCCCACAATGTCGATCTGCTCGCGCAGGAGCTTTCGGTACGCTACGACGCACTGGTCCGACTCGCCGAGATGCTCCACGGATCGATCGGTGATCTCGCCCTGGGCGTACCAGGCGACCATGTCCTGGGCAAGCACGTAGTCGAGCGTGTAGTCGCCCTTCTCGTCGGTGAGGGGCACCTCGACGTACGGGACAAGATCCTGACGGGGTACCTCGATCCCGGGCGGGAAGGTATAGCAGAAGTACTGCATATGCCAGGTGTGGGTATCGTCAATGGGGACGCCGAGCTGGTACGACTGGCGGATGCCCATGTTGCCCGGGCCGAACCCGAGGAGATAGGGGAACAGGATTGGGTTCGTGCCGATGACCCACGATGGGACGTCGTCCGGTTCACCCGACTCGCGGGTCCCCTTGGTGAAGCCAAACTCGTTGTAGACGGGTCGGTACTGTGTGTAGACGCCGCGCTGGAGCCGATCGTTCTGTTGCCGCATTGCGGAGTTGTACCGAGCCAGCGGATCGTCGGTCAGGCGACCCTGGCGCTCGAGGGCGTATTGATGAAGGCGGCCGTGAAGGTAGATCGCGTGGCCGAGGTCGCCGCGGTTCTCCATCACTTGGAGCCAATTGCACGGGAGCTGATGGGCGACGATCTGGCGGAAGCCCCCCTCGCGAACGAACAGGTCCCAGCGCGGAAGCAACGGCGCGGGCTCCGGCCCCAAGTACGCCCAGATCAGTCCTCCCAGCTCCTGAACGGGATACGCCTTGAGCCGGACGTGGTCCTTGATGTGGCTCTCGACCGGCTCGAGGGGCGTCTGGAGGATGCGGCCGTCATGGCCGTACAGCCACCCGTGGTAGCAGCACCGCAGCCCGTGCTCTTCGGGGACGCCGAACATCAGGTGCATGGCCCGGTGGGCGCACCGGTTATGGATCAGCCCGAGCTGCCCGCTGCGGTCGCGAAACAGCACGAGCTCCTCACCGAGGATCGTGATGGGGCGGACGGGATTCTCGCGAAGCTGCGCCTCGGCGCAGATTGGGTGCCAGTACCGGCGCATGAGGTTCCCGCACGGGGTGCCGGGGCCCACGCGCGTGAGCAGCTCGTTCTCTTCCTTCAGCACAGCGCTTCCCTCTTCACGGTGATGCCGGCGCCTACCGGTGCGTCGTCGAGACGCACCCGCAGCATAATCGATTGTCGGGGCAGAAGCGAGCAAGTCCCACGCGCGTCAGCGCCGTTGATCCGGTCCCTTCGATTGCGATCTGTGCCGAATTTCGCTGGACGTTTGCGGCCGGTATCGATAGGATTGACCTACGGAAAGGCGATTGACCGAGACATCTGCACAGGTCGCACCGGAGGAGGCCGCGCATGATCACCGCTGAAGAAAACGTTCGCCTGACGCAGACCGGCCCGGGCACGTTCATGGGAGAGCTGCTTCGACGCTACTGGTGGCCGATCGCTGCGACCGTCGACTTGGACGATGATCCCGTTCGACCGGTCCGGCTGCTCAGCGAGAACCTCGTTCTCTTCCGCGACGAGAAGGGCAAGCTCGGCCTGGTGGCCGAGCGCTGCGCCCATCGCGGCATCTCCCTCGCCTACGGCATTCCGCAGGAGAACGGGCTGCGCTGCGCCTATCACGGTTGGACGTACGACAGCGACGGGCACGTCGTCGACATGCCCTTCGAGCCCGCCTGCCTGCCGCTAAAGATCACCGCGTACGCCGCCGAGGAGCTGGGCGGCCTGATCTGGGCATACATGGGCCCCGAGCCCCGGCCGCTGCTGCCGCGGCTCGAGCTGCTGGTCCGCGACGATCTGGCGCGCGGTATTACGATGCGGCCGCTCCCGTGCAACTGGGTCCAGTGCAACGACAACTCCATCGACCCGGTGCACTTCGAGCATCTGCACGGCTACGCGGCCGACTGGTGGAATCGGAAGCACGGGATCAATCGCCGCGTCCAGACGGCGCGCCACCTCAAGATCGCCTTCGACGTGTTCGAGTACGGCATCTACAAGCGGCGGCTCGTCGAAGGGGAGCCGGACGACGCCGACGATTGGACCGTCGGCCATCCGTTCCTCTTTCCCCACACACTGGTCCAGGGGGTTGGCGACTCGTACGGCTACCAGATCCGCGTGCCGGTCGATGACACGCACACCCTGCACGTGCGCTACCGCGGATCACCCGTGCGCCCGGGCGAGGAGATCCCTGCGAAGGTTCCGGTTCGGCACCTCGAGCTGCCCTATGATGAGCTGGGCCGAGTCGAGTGGTCCGACATCCCGCTGCAGGACGAGGCAGCGTGGGTGGCGCAGGGCCCACTGAGCGACCGCACCGGCGAGCACCTGGTGACCTCGGACAAAGGCGTGATCCTCTATCACAACATGCTCATCGAGAACGCGGAGAAGGTGCAGCGCGGCGAGGACCCGATGTTCGTCATTCGCGACGAGGCGAAGAACACGCCGTACGTCCACGTCGAGCGTGAACGGGACAGTGCGAAGATGATCACGCGGGGCATCGAGCCCAACACCCTTGATGCCCGCCAGGCGGTGACCGCCAAGGGCTGACGCCCCCGCCCGTCCGCCCCGGGCTTCCGGGCCGTTCGTGGTTCGACAAGCTCACCCCGGACGGGGCGCGAGGCTAGTTCGCACCAGGTTTCCGGCCCGTTCGCCCCGAGCCTGTCGAAGGGCGCTCAGGACAGGCCCGTCGAAGAGCGGGCGGCCCCACGATCTCTCGTGATCCGGCAATCGATTTGTTTCGTCACGCCTTATGAGCGGAGCCAGCTCTGGCTCCGTGGCACGCGGGCGTGGGCGCAGCCCCGCCAGCCAAGGAGGGCAGCATGAAGCGAATCGTCGTCATCGGCCTGATCGTCAGCGCGCTGAGCGTGATCCCCGTATCGTCCGCGCTGGCGGTGAACACGGGTGTTCCAGGCCAGCCGAACCAGGACTGCGAGCAGATCTTTCCGTCTGGAACCCTGACGCCGAGCGGCTTCAATACCCAGGGCTTCGAGCACGCCACCAACGTATACGCGGGCGCGCAGCCCCAGAACTCGCAGAACCCGAAGAGCGTGTCGCAGTACGACGTCGCGTGCTTCCAGGCGGCCAACCGACCGACGCACTAATCACCGCGCGCCACACGACCGGTCGCGCCTCCTCCGCCACGGCGTCCGTCGCCGTCCTCGAGGCCGGACCGGGTCGCGGCACAGCCCGACGCGGGCCGCGTGGTCAACCGGTCATCCTGAGGGCGGCGAAGCATCCCGGAGATCCTTCGCACTCCGCCCTCAGGATGACCCCTGTTCGCTCCTTCGCCGCGCCGCGCGACCGAGGAGCGCGGCCGATCGGCAAAGACAGCGCGCCCATGGAGCGCGTCTGCGCCGAGCCGGCATTTGATATGCTCGGGCAGCGCGCGGGCCGCCGGGTACCCGCCCAGCGGACGCCCTCTAAGTCGCGCCGGGAGTGATTGGTGATTATCGACGCCCATGCCCACAACCTGTCGGGCCCGTCTCTCAACGCGTATTACACCCTCCTCCTTGCCAACGGCGGCTCGCACGGATACGAGCCCTTCAAGGTCTCCGATGACGAGGTCGACGCCGCGTTGAATCGGCCGGTCTTTCGCGGCAAGTCCCTCATCGAACAGGTTCGCGAGGTCGGCACGGACGTGCAGCTCCTGTCGCCGCGACCGATCAGCATGGGCCACAGCGCCAAGCCCGAGAAGATCGTGCACTGGTACATCGAGGCGCAGAACAACATCATCGCGCGTCAGTGCGCCCTCCACCCGGATCTGTTTCGCGGCGTGTGCGGGCTGCCGCAAAACGCGGGCGTGAGCCCTGCCAACTCCGTCGAGGAGCTCCGTCGCTGCGTGAAGGAGCTGGGGTTCGTGGGATGCCTCCTGAACCCCGACCCCAACGAAGGCTACAGCCCGCCGCCACCGCCCCTGGGGAGCGAGTACTGGTACCCGCTCTATGAAGCGCTGGTCGATCTGGACGTGCCGGCCCTCATCCACTCCACGCGATGCGGCAACGAGCGCGAGCCGTACACGCTGCACTTCATCAACGAGGAAAGCACGGCGATCATCTCCCTTCTCGAGTCCCGGGTCTTCCTCGACTTCCCGAGCCTCAAGCTCGTCGTCTCCCACGGCGGCGGCGCCATTCCGTATCAGATCGGCCGTTTCCGCTCCTTCTACGATCGCCCCGGCCGGCGCGTCCTCGACGCGCAAGAGGATTTCGACACCAGTCTTCGCCGGCTCTACTTCGACACGGCGCTCTACACGAAGAAGGCGCTCGAGGTCCTCTTCGAAGCGGTCGGCCCAGACCGTTGCCTGTTCGGTACCGAGCGGCCCGGCACGGGCACGTCCATCGATCCAAAGACCGGGAAGTGGATGGACGACATCAAGCCATTGATCGAGGAGATCGACTGGCTCACTGAGGTCGATCGCCAGCGGATCTTCGAGGACAATGCGCGAGGGCTGTACAAGCTGGCGGTGTAGACGCGAGGGCGGCAAAAGCAAGTCCGACGGCCAGGGCCAGGTCGACGATCAGTCGAAGTCCGTCCATTTGGCCTTCGCTCGTACGCCCGCCAAGACGCTATCGGTGATTCTCCCAGAGACGGCTGCCGGGCCGCAGCTATAATCTGGAGCGTGCGGTCTGCCCTGCGTACGGGGTGGCTGTACGAGGGAGGCATCCATGGCAGAACCCGGGCGGGGAATCGTCGCCGTCCTGCGCACAAGACCAGAATCCGTTCTGGACGACTACGGTCGCTTGTTCGAGCTGGCGGGCGCGGCTGACTCCCTGCAGCCCAGCGCCACGACGATCCTCAAGGACAACATCTCCTGGCATTTCCCCTTTCCGGCGGCGAACACGACCCCGTGGCAGCTTGAGGGCACGGTTCTCGCCCTGCGCGCTCTGGGGTACGGCGACCTCGTGTGCGTCCAGAACAAGACCGTGGTGACTGACGCCTTCAAAGGCGAGGACCTGAACGGCTACGTCCCGATCTTTCAGCGCCATGACATCCCCGTTCTCTACAACTTCAAGGACGAGGACATGCGGTGGATCCACTATGAGCCAAAGCGCCGCATGCTGGTCCTCGACCGCATCTTCCCCGAGGGCATCCAGATCCCCGACTATTTCGCCGGCAAGAACATCGTTCACCTGCCCACGGTGAAGTGTCACATCTACACCACCACGACCGGCGCCATGAAGAACGCCTTCGGCGGACTCTTGAATACGAGGCGCCACTATACCCACAGTTGGATCCACGAGACGCTGGTCGATCTCCTAGCGATCCAGCAGGAGATCCATCCGGGCATTTTCGCCGTCATGGACGGGACGACCGCAGGCAATGGACCCGGCCCCCGCACCATGTTCCCCGAGGTCAAGAACGTCATCCTCGGCTCCGCCGACCAGGTGGCCATCGACGCCGTCGCGGCCCGCATGATGGGCCACGATCCGATGTCGCTGCCGTACATTCGGCTGGCCCACGAAGCCGGCCTGGGCATCGGCGATCCGGCGCAGATCCGCATCGTGGGCGACGAGGACGCCGCGGCCGAGCGCTGGGGTTTCAAAGTTGGCGACAATGGCGCCAGCCGGGTGGGCGACGTGATCTGGTTCGGGCCGCTGAAGCGCGTTCAGAACATCTTCATGCGCACGCCGCTCGTCAACGTCTTCGTCCTTGGCTCGGAGGCATATCACGATTACTACCGGTGGCCCGTTCGCGACCGTCGCGTCTTCGAAGACTGGGCCGCCACCACCCCCTGGGGCAAGCTCTTCCTGGAGTATCGGCGACAGGGCGCGCTGGCCCCTTCCTCGCGCCCAGCCGTCTCCACTGGCGACCGCACCTGACCCGCGGCCCCCTCGGGCGCGAAGAGGGACGACCGGATGGCTCTGCGCACCGGCGCGGAATTTCTGAAAAGCCTCTGCGACGACCGCGAGGTCTGGCTTGAGGGAACGCGCGTCGACGTTTTGACGCATCCGTCGCTCGCGCCGTGCGTGCGCGCCATCGCCGACGTCTACGATCTGCAGTGCGACCCGCGCTATCGCGATGCGCTCACGATGCCGTCCCCAACGACTGGCGAGCCCGTGAGCCTCGCCTACCGCCTCCCCCGATCGACGGATGACCTCGTTCAGCGGCGGAACATGATCGAGCTGCTCGCCCGGCGTAGTGGCGGCGCCATGGGGCGTCTACCGGAGTACATGGCAACGATCCTGATGGGCTTGTACAACGCCAGCGACATCCTCGGCGGCGTCGACCCGGCGTATGCGCGGCGCGTGGCTGAGTACTTCGAGTACTGCCGCGAGCAAGACCTTTGCCTGACGCACGCCTTTGGGGACCCGCCCCGCAGCCGCGGCCATCCGTCCGAGGACTTCGAGCCGCTTCACGTGGTGGAGCGGCGAGCGACGGGAATCGTGATCCGCGGCGTCAAGGCCGTCGCGACGCTCGCTCCTTTCGCGAATGAGTACGTGGGCATGACCGCGCCGCGCCCTGACCTCCGACCTGAGGAAGTGCTGTACTTCGGGATCCCTGTCGCCACGCCCGGCCTGCGGATCGTCTGCCGCGAGCCCTTCACCAACCCCGATAAGGGCGACCACCCGCTGAGCGCCGCCTTCGACGAGATGGACGCCTGGATCGTGTTCGACGACGTGTTCGTGCCGGAGGATCGCGTCTTCTTCCTCGATCGCCCCGATCTAAACACCCAGATCTTCGCCGCGGTACCGTCCGCCTGGGCCTACTACCACATCTTGATCCGACAGGCCGTGAAGGCAGAGGTGCTCGCCGGCATCTGCGTGGGCATGGGCGAATACCTGGGGACCTCCAAGGAACCGTTCATGCAGAACGCGGTCGCCGAGCTACTGGGCTACTTGGAGACACTGCGGGCCTTTATTTTCGCGGCCGAGCGCCAGCCCCAGTTCTCGGCCCTGGGCCTCGCGGTCCCGCTCCCGACCTACACGATCCTTGGGCGCATCTACGCGATGGAGAACCACCCGCGGATGTTGCAGCTTCTTCGGGAGGTGTGCGGTCCTGGCCTGCTCATGTCGCCCTCTGCCGCGGACATCGCCAGCCCGGAGATCGGGCCCGCCGTTCATCGGTATCTTGTTGGGAAGGACGATCGCGCGCCGGAGAGGTTTCGCCTGTTGAAGCTCGCATGGGACCTCACGGGGGATTCGTTCGGCGGGCGCCAGCAGCTCTTTGAGATGTACAACGCGGGCTCGCTGGCGCTCAACCACGCACGATTCACGTCGAGTTACGACACCGCGCCGCTCGTCCACCTGGCCAAGGAGCTGGCAGGCATTTCCGCGCCCGACCGACTCTCATCGTGACGGACTCAGCAAGCCTGAATTGAACGGGCAGAGCCGGATGAGAATCGTGGACGCAACGGGGCCTTGCTGCTCCGATAAATTCTCGCGAGAGGAACGCTGATGCAGACCAAGCCGCGCCCGCCGGTCATCGCCATCGAGGAGCACTACTGGGACCCGGACATCGCCGCCACCTTCGGCGAGCTGGATGCGATGCGTGGCGCGAAGAGCGTGCGCGAGCGCATCTACGAGATGGGCGGAATTCGGCTCAAGGAGATGGACGAAGCCGGGATCGACGTCCAGGTCCTCTCCCACGGTGCGCCCGCGACTCAGCGGCTCGACGCGGACACGGCTGTCCGCCTCGCCCACCTGGCCAACGATCGCTTGTACGAGACCATCCAGGAGCACCCGGACCGGTTCGCGGCGTTTGCCACGTTGCCCACGCCGGATCCGAAAGCGGCCGCCGACGAGCTCGAGCGAACGACGAGCAAGCTCGGCTTCAAGGGCGCGATGGTGCACGGAGCGACCAACGGCGTGTTTTTCGACGATCCCCGGTTCTGGCCCATCTATGAGCGGGCGGAGGCCCTCGACGTTCCGCTCTACGTCCACCCGGCCACGCCGCACGAGGCCGTCATCGACGCCTACTATCGCGACTACATCGACCGCTTCCCGGGGCTCCTCACCGCCGCTTGGGGGTTCACGGTCGAGACGGCGACGCAGGCGATCCGGATCGTGCTGAGCGGCGTCCTCGAGAAGTACCCAGGGGTGAAGATCATCCTCGGCCACCTGGGCGAGTCGATCCCCTTCTCGCTCTGGCGCATCAACCAGGCGCTGTCGCGCGAGGGGAACAGCTCGATTGCCTTCCGCGATCTATTTTGTGAGCACTTCTACATCACGACGAGCGGCAACTTCTCCACGCCTGCGCTCCTCTGCTGCATGATGGAGATGGGCGTGGACCGCATTCTCTTCAGCGTCGACTGGCCATTTGTCGCCAACGGACCGGCAACGAAATGGGTCGAAGAGCTTCAGATCTCGGCCGAAGATAAGGCCAAGATCCTCCACGGCAATGCCAAGAAGCTCTTGAAGATGTAGTGCGCTACTTGGTGCTCCCGATCTTGAACATGCCGGTCTTGCAGACCCCGCACACGCCCTTCGACGCGGGTCGCCCGTTCTTCAACACAACCTGCTGGACGTCGTTCATGGTTCGCTTCTGGCGGCACTTCACACAGTAGGCTTCCACCGGACTCCTCCCGATTACGTTGGTCGGACCACCCGGCTGGCCAGGTGACCGTGAATAACGCCCGGCATCGTACCGTACGCTGCGCGTGAATCGCTGGGCAAGCGGCTCACAGGTACGTCACAGAGCTTCCCGCGGGTCCTTGCTACAGCGGGGTTTGGGTCGCGGAACGCGCCGGCATCCCGCCGCTACCTGATCGCGGCGCCCTCCGGGCGCAGCGCGCCCGAGGGTAGCGCCACGTTGACGCCGCCCGATGGCGTGCCGGACGTGATGTCGAACGACGAGACGTTGTCGCTGGAGAAGTTCGTCACGTACAGGCGCGTGCCCGCACGATTCACCACGAGCGATTGCGGCTCCGTCGCGCCGCTAGGCAGAGCGACGTTCGCGCCGCCGGTCGGCGTCCCGCTCGTGATGTCGAACATCGTCAAGTTGTTGGACGAGTTCGCGACAAAGAGTCGGGTGCCCGAGGGGTTCACCGCGAGGCTCACGGGTCCGGACGCTCCGCTCGGGAGCGCGACGTTGGCACCGCTCGACGGCGTTCCAGAGCTCACGTCGAAGACTGAGATGTTGCTGGTGGTGGAGTTGCCCGTATACAGCCGCGTGCCGCTGGGGTTGACCGCGACGCTGCCCGGATTGGACGCTCCGCCCGGGAGCGGAACCACGGCGCCGGGGACCGGTGTGCCCGACGATATGTCGAACACGGCCACGGCGTCCGGGAACCCGCTCGTGACGTATAAACGGCTTCCGTCCGGATGCACGGCCATCCGCTCAGGTCCGTCTGCTCCCGACGGTACGGATACGGCGACCGGGCTGGCCGGGAGACCGCCGGACACGTCGTACGCGACGACGTGGCCACCGGAACCGTCGGGGACCGTGAGCGCGAACAGGCGGGTCCCAGCCGGATTGATGGCCAGGTCGACGATTGCCTCGCCGATAGAAGGAATCGCGACGTTCACCGCTCCAGATGGGGTGCCGCTGCTGATATCCCAGGTGGTGATGGAATTCGACCCGCCATTCGCGACGTAGAGCCGGGTTCCCGCGCCATTGGTTACCAGCGCAAACGGACCGTCGGATGCGAGCGGTAGGTCGAAGGTCGTGCGTAGGAAGATATCGCGCGGAGTCGCGTCGTACCGCGTCAGATTCACCGAGTCCTCGAACAGTACGTAGACGCTATTCCCGACCGACAGGAGATCGGATGGGAACAGCGTGTTCAGCGAGTATGAGAGGTTGGCCCCGCCGGTCGGCGTGCCACCGGTGATGTCGAAGACGGCGACGGAGTCCGGCGAATCGCTCGCCACGAACAGCCTCGTGCCGGCCGGGTTGACGTCCACCGCGATGGCGAATCCGCCCGTCGTCGGCGTGGAGACGTTCACACCGCCGCTGGGGGTTCCCGACGTGATGTCAAACGAGGTCACGAAGTGCCCGCTGACACCGTACAGATGGGTGCCGGCGGGATCGACGACAAGGTCCTGGCTTTCACCAGCGCCGCTTGGCATGGATACGTTGACGCCGCTCGCCGGTGTGCCGCCGCTGATGTCGAAGGTCGTGATCGTCGGCTGGTCGATCACAATGTCCGACACGAAGAGTCGGGTGCCTGCGGGGTTCACCGCGAGAGCCGTAGGCAGCGTGGCGCTCGGGAGCGCGACGTTTGCGCCGCTAGCGGGGGTGCCGCTCGAGATGTTGAACACGGACACGTTCGCGCTCGATTCATTCGCGGTGTATAGGCGCGTCCCGGCAGGGTTGGCCGCCAGGGCAACGGGTCTGCTGGCGCCGCTCGGCATTCCCACGGTCGTTGGGCTCGACGGTGTCCCACTGCTGATGTCAAACGCCACCACCTGGTTGCCGATCGAATCGGCAACGTACAAGCGCGGACCTGCCGGCGTCGAAACGGTGAGCAGCGCAGACGCTTGATTTGGCAGCGCGATCACGGGCCCCGCGACGGGCGTCGCCCCGCTGATGTCCATCACCAGGAGCCGGGCTCGACTGTCGGCGATGTACATGCGGGTCTTGGCGGGATTGACCGCGAGGTGAGTCGGGAAATTGAGCCCGGCTGGCGGGGTCACGTTGAAGCCGCCGCTCGGGGTGCCCGTGCTCGTATCGAACACCGACTCATTGCCGCTGACGACGTTCGCGGTGAAGAGGCGCGCCAGTGGGCTCACCGTCTGCGTGGCCGTCGGCGTGAACGTCGCGGTCACCGTGGGCGAAGGGGTGATGGTCGGCGACCTGGTGATCGTTGGAGTCGGCGTCGCGGTTCCTGTCGGCGTGGCCGAAGCGCTTACGGACGGCGAGGGCGTCGCGGTAAAGGTCGACAGGGGTGTATCAGTTGGGGCGACCGTAGGCGGCGGCGTAATCGTACCGGTCGGCGTGATGGTCGGGGTTGGCGTCACCGTTGGAGTCCCGGTTGGAGAGGGCGTCGGGCTCACGGTGAAGGCCGGGGACGGGGCGACCGTCGCAGTTATCGTCGGGGTGGGCGTGGTAGGCGGAGTCTGAGTGATCGTGGCTGTCGGAGTCGGGAAAATGGGGGTCACCGTCGCGTCCAACACCCCGACGAATCCGTGCCAGGGAATCATGACGATGGGCGTGGGACTGCCCCCGCCAGCGGCGAACCGCACGGACTCGGTCGCGGTCGGCCGTTGGGTCGGCGAAGGCGGCGGCAATGGCCCGGTGAAGGATGGCCCGGCCACTCGCGACGGCGTTCCCGTCGCGCGCGGCCCCAACGTGGGCTCCGCGCTCGGCGTTGGCGTCGCGGTTGGCTCGACGGGTTCGCTCGTGGTGGGCGTTGGGCGGACGACAGTCGGTGTCGGCGTCGGGCTCGCGGTTCCCGTCGGCCCATCGGTCGCGCTGGGCGCTGCCGTCGGCGACGCGCTCGCGGCATCGGGCGTCGCTGTGTCGGTAGCGCTCGCGGCGCCACGCGTCGGCGAAGCCAGGCCGGGCTCGGGCGTGGTTCCCGCGAGCGGCTCCGTCGATGCGGCGGTCGGCGACTCCGTAGCGCTCGCGAGTGCGGTAGCGCGGAGGGCGGCGGTGGCCGTCACCTGGGAAGGGGAAGCACTGACTCGTGGCTGCGTCGCGGTGTCGGCCGCAGCGATGGCGACGCCGGACGGCGTGGCGGTCCCCCGGGCGATCGCGGTCGATGGGGTTGTCGTCCCGCCGCGACGCGAGCTCTGGCTGAACACCATAAAGCTGCCCTCGGGCGCGCCGCCAGTAATGCTACCCGGTCGGCGGAAGTTGAGGATTTGCCCGCCGCTGAACTCGAAACCGGTCCGCAGATGCTGCCCGCCACCCAGCACCCCGCTCAGCTCTTCCGCGTCCAGGGCGCGCGCGAGGCCTGCCGCGCGGACGGCAACGGGCTGCCCGCTGATGAGTCCGCTGACGCTCAAGGAGTACGGCCCGCCATTCGCGTCCGCGCTCAAGACCAGCTCGTACGCCGACACCGGATCGGGCACCGTGATGGTCTGGACACCGGCGTCGTTTGTGTACACGGCGCCCGGAATCTGCGACCCGTAGATGTCGACGTCGGGCTGGAAGCCCTCGCTCCGGTTCAGGTTGTCGGTGATGAAGGGATGGACCGGGCCTTGGACCTGGATCTGAAGGCCAAGGGGCGCGGGGGGAATGGGTTCAGGCGGACCGGGCGGGCCGCCCGGCCGGACCCGGGTCCGGAACCCAGCCGTCACTTCGACGACCACGCCATTCGCTTCAACGGTCACCGTGCCCTCGTACACCTCAACAATGGTGTCGCCACTGGGGTCGATGAACACCTTGTATTCGGTGCCTCGTACGAAGGCGACGGCGGAAGCTGTGTTCGTCTCAAATCGGCTATTTGCGTCGACCAGGCGCTCCACCCGGTTCCAGGTCTGCCCCGCCTCCTGGTGGAATGCGATGTCGGGCCCGCCGCTGGACAGCTTCTCGAGCCGCTGCACAGTGATAAAAGTGCCAGGCTCCAGCTCGGTGGTCGAGCCGTCAAAGAACGTGATGACCGCGTAGCCGTCGGAGCCAGTGCGAACCTGGTCGCCCAAACGCAGGGGAACGCTGGCTCGCAGGGCGACGGGCGCGCGGCTGCCATCCGCACGAATCAGCTCCACCTGCCCGCGCAGCGCGGTCAGGGTTGACTCGTCGACGAGGGCGAACGCGGTGCTCGATCGGGAAAATCGCGAGATGGAAACGACGAGGCCGCCGGCGAGAAGCACGACGACAACGGGGATCGCGATGAGCAACCGCGTACGAGACGCCACCCACCAACCTCCGGACCACTTGGTGCCTGCCGTAGACCGAGCCACGAGCCCCCGGCCACGGGCCGGTTGGGTGAACCCAGCGGGACGTGCGATATCGCGCTGACACGACCCGCTCAAATGGTGCGCGGAGATTACCGTTTCGTTACGGGTGGCGTCAACAATGGCGAATCGAAACGTTGTTGACCGCAAAATACCGCGGACAAGCCTCTATAGCGCGCGGGCCCGGCGGGCCTCCTCGGCAGCGATGGCGTAGTGCATGTCCCAGAGGCTGAGGGGATTGAGGTCGTCCAATGGCACGTAGCCCTCGTTCAGCAGCTCGAACTCCACCTGCAGGGCTTCGGGCGTGGGGATCGCGCTCGGGCCGATGGAGTCTCGGATCCGCGCGTACTGGGTTCGGAGATCCGCCTCGCCCGCGATCTTGGTCCGCATGAGGCGCGCGGGCTCCCCGCGCATGATCTCCAATGCGGCTTCGGCGTCGCCGCGGATCAGATCGATCGCGCGATACACGGCGCGCACCAGCCGGTGGAGCGCGTCGTCATGGGCCGCGGCGAATGAGGCCAGGACCGCGAAAACGATCTGGCCGACCTCGGGGAGGGGCGGTACGTGCAGCTGGTGGAGGCCGGCGGCCAACGCCGCGTCTTCGTAGAGCGGCGTCGCGATAACCGCGTGCGCGTCACCGGATGCGACCTTCCGCCACTGCTGCCAGCGCCCGACCTCGGCGTCTTCGACGTAGAGCAGCCGGTTGTCCCGATCGAGGCCCAGACGACGCATCCAATAGGTTCCGCTGATCCGCGACTGGGGGGTCGCTCGAATCGCGATGGTCTTCCCCCGCAAGTCCGTCACGGCGCCAATGTCCGGGGCGACAAGCAGCTTGCTCTCGGGACGCTGACAGGCGGCGAGGCAGCGGACGTCATGGCCCTTCAACCGAGCGGGATAAAGGAAGCGGGAGTGTTCGCAGATGACGTCCAGCTCGCCCCGGAGGAAGCGCTCCTCGAACGTCTCCATCCCCACGATCTGATCGACCGTGACGTTCAGGCTCTCGTGGCGGGCGGCCATCTCCCGGACCGTGTAGAGAAAGGGCGTGCGATCCGGATCCAGGTAGTAGAGATGTATGCCGCCAGGCGTCGCACGTGCTTTGCTGGGGAAGAGATCCATTCCGGAGATGGGTCCCTTCCCCAGCATCTCTGTCAGAACCCCATGAACGGAGCGCCGGGCTGCAATGGGTTCATTGGCGGAGGCCCGCTGAACGGCGGCATCTGGCCATATCCATATCCGCCGCCGCACTGCCCGGCGTTGACCCCGAAACAGGAGCCGTAGCCCTGCCCGGACGTCTGCCAGTTGTTGAGATACGTGCCGCCGTAAGGCGTGAACGCATACGGCCCGGGTGCGTAGGGGCCCGGATAGGGACCGCTGTAGGGCCCGGCGTTCTGGCCCTGGTTCGGCGCGGCGGCGGAACCGCCGGTCTGGCCGCTGGAACCCGCGTTTGTTTGCCCACCGGCGCCAGCTCCCTGCTGATTGGGCGCGGGCGCGTTCCCGACGTTCTGGGGTTGCCCGCTGTTGGGTGCGTTCGGCCCGATTATGCTCACCGTCACGTATTGCCAACCGTTTGCCTTCGTGTGGGCGTACACGTACAGCGTGTGCATGCCCGAGCTGAGGGACGACGGAATCCAAACGTAATCGAAACCGCTATTCGTGTAAGAGGTCGAACCGAGGGCCACGGCGACGTCTGGACGTGCATGACCATAGTGGGCTGGTCCCACGAAGGTCCCGCCACCGTCCATGGGGCCGTCCAGGTAGACCTGCACGAGGTCGACGCCCGTATCCGGTCCCTCCGTATCGATCGCCCAACCCCCGATGTCGACGTGGGCCCCGATGGCGACCTGCGACGCGTCCAATGGGCTGTCGAGGGAGATCTGGGTTGTCGCGCTGGTGATCCCCTGGCCTGCGCTGGGGGTCCCGGTGTAGACCACCCCTTGCGCCGCAGCCTGGGCTGCCGATTGGGCCAGCGCGGGACCGGCCGGCGCCATGGCGGCCAGCGCCGCGAGCGCGCCAGCCACGAATCGCATTGCGGTACTAGGACTCTGGATGAGCAACGGGAACCTCCTCAGCGTAAAACGCTCCCAGCAGTATCCCACGTCGCCATCAATACGGCCAGCGCCGTGAAAGGCTCGAATCCTTCCTGCGATACTGGTCGCATCGCGGAATCTTCGGATCTAAAAGCTTCGAGGCGGGGGTACCCTATGCGCCTGGAGAATCAGGTGGTGATCGTTACCGGCGGCGGACTCGGGATCGGCCGCGCCTATGCGGAGCGCCTCGGCCAGGAGGGCGCACGCGTCGCGGTGGTGGACATCGACGCGGGCGCCGCGGAGGAGGTGGCCGACGGGCTCCGCCGGGCCGAAGCCGACGCGATCGCCGTTCGCACCGACGTCACGGACGCGCGCGCGACCGAGGAGATGGCGACCGCGGTGCTCGAGCGCTGGGGCCGCATCGACGCGCTCGTCAACAATGCCGGCATGTACCAGCGACCGGCCGTCACGCGCGGGCCATTCGAGGAGATCCCCATCGACGAGTGGGATCGCGTCATGGCCGTGAATCTGCGCGGCGTCTTCCTCTGCGCGCGGGCCGTCGTGCCGTCGATGAAGCGGCAGCGGCGCGGCAAGATCGTCAACATCAGCTCCAGCACGGTCTTCTCCGGAACACCGCGCTTCGCCCACTACGTCACCTCGAAGGCGGGCGTGATTGGGCTCACGCGTGTGCTGGCGAAGGAGCTGGGGGAGTGGAACATTACCGTGAACGCGATCGCGCCCGGCCTGACCGAGAGCATGGACCTTCATGACGACGCGTTGATCCAGTACCACGAGAATCGCGCGCAGAGCAGGGCCATCAAGCGCTTGGAGCAGCCGTCGGACCTCGTGGGGGCGGTCGCGTTTCTCTGCTCGCCGGACAGCGATTTCATCACGGGTCAGACGCTCGTCGTCGACGGCGGATCGTCGTTGAATTGAATCAGTGCCCGGTCCGGCCCGCCAAATCCGCGGATTCAGATGTGGTCATCAGACTTCGTCGCGGTATCGGAGAACTCACGGGCGAAAGACGGCGAACACCTTGTCGGAGTTGGTGATCCACGACTCCTGAAAGACAGAGTAATCCGGCTTGCGCCCCAGCTCCGCCATGGCGCCGGCCAGGCAGTACCAGTTCAGCAACTCCTGGTGGCCGCGGTCTTCCGCCTCGTCGATAGTGGTATTCCGCCAGAGGTCCCAGTCCCCAGCGACAAACGCCTCGTAGAGCCGCTTGTCGGACTCGACGTCGGGATACATGCCGGCGTGTTTCGGCACGAGAAACGAGTGAGACCAGCTCGAAGAGGCGATGAGCGCCACACGCCACGGACTCCGAGCCGCTGCGCGCGCCACCGAGGCGCCGAGCTGGAAGCAGCGCCACGGCTGCGGACCGGGCGGGTCCTCGTCGCCCTCCGCCGCCTTCGCCTCGGTCGGAGTCAGCGGACGACCGTGATGGGCGATGAGGGCGCGGCCGTAGCTGTTGACGGTGATGGGCACCACCGGATACGCGAAGCCGCGGCGATCCCAGTCCAGATAGAGGATCGAGTTCGCGATGGCGTGCCCGAATGCGCGCGCGTGGAGGGGCTTGTAGGCATAGGCGATGTCGAATCCATCGCGCAGAAGCGACGTCGCGAGATACTTGCCTCCATCTCGATGGCCCGAAACCGCGAACGTCGCATCCGCGGGCTCGTCCCAGGAGTTGGCGCCGCGCACCCGCTCGGAATGCCACGGCTGCAGCTCCACCGTGTCGTAAGCGAGGACCGAAAATGCCGGGACGCAGTCTTCTCGAAAGTTTTCGTACTGGTCGTCGCCCCAAATCACGACAAAATCGGGGTGGAACGCGTCTAGCTCCTCGCGCGCCTTGCGAAACTCCTCGATCATGGCCTGGCGATGCGCATCGGAATGGGCGCGACCCTCGTCGTCGGACCATTGGCGGCGCATCGGCTCGGGCCAGTTCTCCACGGACCGGAGACGATCGGGAAGGGCCGGATCGCCCAGCATGAGGTTGATTCGGCCGGCAAGATTGCCCTTGAAGGCGAGGCCGGGATAGTGCGTGATGCCGAGGCCCAAGATCTGTCCCATGGCCGTGACTCCTCTCGAATCTTGGGCCCAGCATAATGCTGGCCGTGGAGATCGGTCAATATCGGGGCGGGCTGCCCCCCGGCCCTACCGGACGGGACGGGCAATGGAAATCGTGAATCCCAGCGACGACCTCAACCGGCCCGCGCCTCAGCCCACCCGGGCCCACGTGTTGACGTCGACTTTCCAACCTTTCTTGCCGGACAGGTCCAGATAGTTGCCCTCTGGGTCGCGGACCCCATATTCCACCTGTCGCTCGGGGGGCCGCACGTCCTCCGGCATGCCCGGCGTCGCGGCGTGAATCCGGCTGTAGAGCTCGTGCGGATCGCGCACCAGCACCCCGAAGTGGTTGAAGCCCAGGGGGTTCCGTCCGACCGAAGTTGGGCTGTCCACCGATCGGTCGAGGTGGGCGAGGTTGACAAATCCGTCACCGGTGAACGGGTTGGGGCTGCGCTGGAAGCCTGGCGGGATCTCACCCTTGGTCATGAGCAGATGCTCGAAGACCTCCGCATCGGTGCGCGTTGCGTCGCGCATGCCCATGACCTGAGTGTAGAACGCGAACTTCCGCGCCGTGTCGCGATTGAAGGTGGCAAGATGGCGGATTCCAGGCAGGCGCGGTTCGCCGGCGACGCCGAACCCCCTTTCGGAAAGGTCGACGATGATACCCTCGGGATCTCGCAGTCGATAGGCGGCATAGGGGTCCTCGGGTGGCCGTTTCTCGATGCGAATCGATGGATCGAAGTCCTCAAGGTTGCGTTCGATCTCCAGGATATCGTCGACCTGAAACCCAAAATGGTGCAGGCCGGGTTGCTGTGTCTCTTCGCCTGGCGCGGCACCCGCCTTGAGGAGCCCCACGGAGAAGTGGCCGTCGGTGATGTAGATGGAGCCGGCTGCCGTGCGGTCGTATTCCTCGAAGCCGAGCCAGCGCGCGTACCACTCCCGCATGCGCGCCGGGTCCTCACACATGATGGCGAGGTAATTGAGCTGCGTCATGGGAGCCCCCTTTCCACCTTTTGCGCCATTCTAGCGCGCACAGTCGGCTCGTGCGCGCGTCGTCCCTCAAGTCCCAAATTCCCGTAGCGCGATCGTCCGCCGGCTCCCCCGCTCACTGCGCGTGCTTGATTTCCGCACGCGCCTTGCATACGCTGGCGCCGGTGAGCACTGCGTCGAAATTCGCATTGAACGCTGGCAGGCCCCAGCGACTCGCTCGAAGGGACTGGCGATGACGGCGACGAGTCACCCAGTCGACACCTCAAGAAGGACCCGAGCTATAAGTCCGCGATCCATCATCCGGCTGCTTTCATGCGCGGGCGCGGCAACGATGCTGCTCGCCGCGTGCGGGACTGGCGAATCGAGCCGCGGCTCCGAATCCGGGTCGCGGCCGCACGCGCTCAAGACGCTCACCATCGGGCTCCAGAGGGGCTTGCCCCAGTTCGGACGGTTCACCGGCCTCTCCACCGCCACGTCCGCCACCAACGTGACCCCCATCGTCCAGGATCAGCTCACCTACCAGGACTACGAGCGCGTGCACCATCCCCTGATGGCCGTCGCGATCCCGTCTATCGAGGACGGGACGTGGCGCGTCGCCGACGACGGAACCATGGAGACGACCTGGCGCCTGAAGCCCAACATCCTTTGGCACGACGGGTCGCCGGTCAGCACCGACGACCTCGCCTTCTCATTCACCGTCTCCAAAGACAAGGACCTCGTTACGACTCGCAACACGACGGGCCTGGCGCTGATGCGCGAGGTGACGACTCCCGACCCGAGCACCATCGTCGTCTCCTGGTCGGGCCTGTTCGTCGACGCCGCCATCACGAATCTGGGCGAGGTCCTGCCGCGCCACATCCTCGGCGAGGCCTACGAACAGCACGATCCGGTCGCCTTCGTCAACAATCCCTACTTCACGACCCAGTACATCGGGACGGGACCGTACCGGCTGGTGAGCTGGGAGCCCGGCGCCGACATGGAGATGGAGCGCTTCGACGGGTACTATCTCGGTCGGCCGCCTTTCGACAAGGTCTTCGTGAAGGTCATCGGAGACGCGAACGCGCTGGTTTCGGCGATCCTCGCCGGAAACGTCGACATCGTCCTGCCGCCGGGCGTCCAGCTCGACGCGGCAGCCGACGTGAAGCGGCGCTGGGAGGGCACCGGCAACGAGGTCCGCGCCGACGTCGCCACGCGGATCATCCAGCTCGAGGTGCAGTACCGCCCAGAGATCGCGCGGCCCGCCCATGGCCTGCGGGAGCTGCAGGTCCGCAAGGCGCTGTACCAGTCCGTCGACCGCGTCGCCCTCGCGGATCTGATGAGCGGCGGTTTCGGGCCTCTCGCTGATAGTTGGTACGACCCATCCGACCCGATCCGCGCCGAACTCGCGCCGTACATTCCCACGTACAAGCTCGATCGGTCCGCCGCCCCGGGGCTGCTGGAGACCGTCGGCTGGCGACCAGGGCCGGACGGCGTCCTCGTGAACGACCAGTCGGGCGAGCCCTTTAACGTCGAGATCTGGGCCAACGTACCGGCCGGCTGGGACAAACTGGCGAACGTCGTCGCTTCCGACTGGAAGGCAATCGGCGTCCGGACATCGGTGGACCCCATCCCGGCCGCGCTCGCGGGGAATCGCGAGTACGAGTCGGGCTATCCCGGACTCTTCGTCACGAACATCAATCGCGAGCAGTTCCTCGTGAACCGCCTGGATTCCCGGGCGAAGACCGGACCCGAGAACCACTACACTGCGCCCAACAGGGGTGGATACGAGAATCCGAAGGTCGACGCCCTCTACGATCAGCTCACGTCGACCATCGACCCGAAGGCGCGTATCCCGATCCAGCAGCAGCTCGTTCAAGAGGTTATGGAGAACCTCGTGCTCATGCCCTTCTACTGGGAGACGAACCCCGTCCTCAAGCTGAAGGGAATCAAGGACCACCGCGGCAATGGCCAGTGGACGTGGCTCTTTTTCGATTTTGACAGGGAGTGAGACAGATCGTGGTGAAGAAGCTCGAGCTCAGCATCATTTGTGGTACCAACGAGCGTGTGGCGCCGCTTCTGAACGGTGAGGTCGAGGTCCAAGGCGTCGAGTTGATCCACACGAAGTCGGACGCCTCGGAGACGTTCTGGCGTCAGCTTAATTTCCAGGAGTTCGAGATCTCCGAGATGTCGATGTCCTCGTATCTGATCGCAAAGGATCAAGGCGCGGACATGGTGATGATCCCCGTGTATCCGACTCGGCGCTGGTTCCACACCGAGCTGATGATGCACGTCGACGCCAGCATTACGGAGCCGAGCGACATCGCCGGTAAGCGCATCGGCGTGCCCGAGTATCAGCAGACGTCATCCCTCTGGGTGCGCGGCGTGCTGGAGCACGACTTCGGCGTATCGCAATATAGCCTGGACTGGTACATGGAGCGCACGGAGGAGCTGAGCCACGGCCATGGGACCGGTTTTCAGCCGCCAAAGGGCATTAAATTCCACCGCGTCCCGCCGGAGAAGAGCCTGGCCACCATGCTCGTGAACCACGAGCTCGATGTCTCCATGGGCACGGGACGCGCCCGAGGGGAGGCGCGCAACTTCATCGACCGGTCGAGCCAGATTCGACCGCCCGCCGCCGCCTGGGAGAAGGTCAAGCCCGTCTTTCCGGATGTGCGAGAGGAGGCGATCCGCTTCTACCGAGCCCACGGCTTCTACCCCGCGAACCACGGCTACGTGATCCGCGGCGACATCAACGAGAAGTATCCGTGGGTCGCGCTCAACCTCTACAAGGCCTTCGTCGAGGCGAAGGAGCTCTACCAGCGGCGCCTGCCGCGAAGCATTCCATCGGGCCTGATCTTCGGGCAGTACTATCTGCAAGAGACCCGCAAGATCTTCGGCGACGACCCGTACCCGTACGGCGTCAAGGCGAACCGCGACTACATCCAGACCTGCATCGACTTCTCCTTTGAGCAGGGCTTCATCCGCACGAAGCCCTCCGTCGAGGCGCTGTACGCGCCCGCTGTGCGCGATTTCTAAAGGCAGCGGTGGGATCACCAAGTGGGCCAACGGAGCAGGCGGGCCTGCGCCGGGTGCAGCCCTTGAGCTTATACTCGGCGCGAAGCCGACGCGCGTCGACGTCTCGGAGGAGCAGGAGCGATGGTCCTTACGCGCGAGGAGAACGAAATCTTGACCCGGGTCGCGCCAGGGACGCCTGGGGGTGAGCTGCTTCGGCGGTACTGGCTTCCCATCGCCGCGGCGCAAGAGCTGACGGACGAGTCGCCCACCAGGTTCGTGCGCGTGCTGGGCGAGGATCTCGTCCTATTCAAGGACAAAGGCGGCCGCTACGGCCTGATCCAGGACCGCTGCGCTCACCGAGGAGCATCGCTGCTGTACGGCCGGGTGGAGGAGCGGGGTATCGCCTGCGCCTACCACGGCTGGCTTTACGACACGGCCGGGGTTTGCCTGGAGTGCCCCGC